>Ga0255094_1000421_pt1 | contig 22418 bp, 17 predicted proteins | sample Colum_Law_RepB_8_2_FD_188434 | JGI IMG/M metagenome (GOLD analysis project Ga0255094, IMG submission 188434) | Freshwater microbial communities from Columbia River, Oregon, United States - Colum_Law_RepB_8d | ecosystem: Environmental > Aquatic > Freshwater > River | place: USA: Oregon...
GTGTGTGTTATGTGTGGTAGCGGGTGGCTGGGCAGTTGTGTTTTGTGTGTGTTGGTGTGGCTGAGCGGGTGTGGGTTGAGTGTGGGTGTGGTGTGTGGGGGGGATCGTCCGAATATTTTGTGGATCAGTTGTGAGGACATCAGTCCTTTGCTGGGGTGTTATGGCGCTGCTGGGGCTCGGACACCGCGTCTGGACCGTTTCGCGTCGGAGGGTGTGTTGTGGACGCGGGCATTTTCGTGTCATGGCGTGTGTGCTCCGAGTCGCACTGGGATCATCACGGCGCGTCACCCGATCTCGCTGGGGGCGAATCACATGCGTTCGCGGGTGGAGTTGCCGGCGGGTGTGCGATTATTTCCGGAGCTGCTGCGTGAGGCGGGGTATTACTGCACGAACAACAGCAAGACGGACTACAATGTGGTGCGGGATCTGAAGCGGGTGTGGGATGATTCCTCGGGGAAGGCGCACTGGCGAAACCGTCGTGATTCTGATCAGCCATTTTTTGCGGTGTTCAATCTCACGATGACTCACGAGAGCAAGGTGTGGCCGGAGGGCTGGCGGGACGTGGTGCGGGGGTTGGAGCCGGGGGCATTGCGGAGTGCTGCTGACGTTGTGGTGCCGCCGTTGTATCCGGACACGGAGCGGGTGCGTGGGGATTTTGCGAGGTTGACGGATCTGATTGCGGTGATGGATGGTGAGGCGGGGCGACTGCTGGACGAGCTGGAGTCGGCGGGTCTGGCTGATGAGACGATTGTGATGTTCTGGTCGGACCATGGGAACGGTCTGCCGCGTGCGAAGCGGTGGATTTATGACAGTGGGGTGCGTGTACCGTTGATTGTGCGGGTTCCGGAGAAGTATCGGGAGTGGGCCGGAGCGGGAGTGGCGGGCAGTTGTGACGAGCGGCTGGTGTCGCTGCTGGATCTGGGTCCGACGGTGTTGTCGCTGGCGGGAGTGGGAATTCCGGAGGGTCTGGCGGGTGTACCGTTGCTGGGTCCGGGTCGCAGTGCTGGTGTGCGTCGTTATGTGCACGGAGCGCGGGACCGTCTGGACGAGCGTCAGGATCTGGTGCGAGCGGTGCGGAGTGAGCGATATCGGTATGTGCGTAATCTGATGCCCTGGTATCCGGCGTTGCAGGAGGTTTCGTATGGTGAGCGGAATGAGACGTTGCGGGAGTGGCGTCGGCTGGCGGCGGCGGGTGAGCTGTCAGAGGTTCAGGGTCAGTGGCTGCGACCGCGGCGTGCGGAGGAGTTGTATGATCTGGAGCGTGATCCGTGGGAGTTGGTGAATCGGGTGGACGATCCGGAGTTAGCGGGGGTATTGGAGGAGTTGCGTGGGGAGTGTGATCGCTGGCAGTCAGCGGAGCCGGACGTGCAGTTGTTGCCTGAGGCTTTGCTGGAGCGTGAGGCGGCTTCTGCGGGGATTCCGCGGGGTTTGTTATTTGGGGGTGAGTTGGGTCGGGAGCGTCTGCAGCGGGTCCTGCGGGCTGCTCAGGCGGCAGCGCGTGGCGAGGGCATTGGTGTGGCAGCGTGGGCGGGTGAGTTGGACGTGGCGGTGAGATGGTGGCGTCTGGAGGGAATCTGGCGGCGAATCTCGGTGGGTGTTCAGGTGTCGGCTGGTGATCTGGAATTGCTGCGTGCCGGGGCGCGGGATGAGGACCCGGTGGTCCGGTTGTCGGCTGCTGGTGGTTTGGCGCGTGTGGGGGAGGTGCAGTTGGCGGCGGACATTTGTCGGGGCGTGCTGGGGGTTGCCGGTGACGATGAAATTCTGCTTACGGCGGTGATGCGTGTGGTGGATGAGGCAGGCGGGGGATTGTTTGCGGCAATGCGTGGGGATTTGTCTGAGCGGCGCGGTGGTGAGTATTTTGACCGATTGTTTCAGCATTCCGATCGCTGAGAACGGGAAAAGTCAGTTCCCACGATCAAGACGTGTTCGGCGTGGTTGCGATTGCCCCCTGCCAGCCTATAATGACCACGGAAGATCCCGTAGACTCGGTCTGTCCCGTAGTGACGCGGGCGTCGATTGAACTTGTTTTGCTGCGAAATGCGGGCAGCAGGGCGGCTTCGGAGAGCGAATCAGATGTTCATGTGGTTTCGGAATGTCTGGATGTCAGTGGCGACGGTGCTGCAGGGCATGTACGTCACATTGCTGACGATGTACAAGACATATCAGCGACGCACGTTTACTGAGGTTTACGAGTATCCGGAAGTGCCGGTGAAAGTGAAATCTCGTTATCGTGGTTTTCACCGTTTTGATTTGACGACCTGCATTGGGTGTGAGAAGTGTGCGGTTGCCTGTCCGGTGGACTGCATCTACATCGACAAAGAGAAGAGCCCGGTTGGCAAGGGTTTTCGGATCAATGGTTTTACGATTGATTACACGAAGTGCATGTTTTGTGCGTTGTGTGTCGAGCCGTGTCCGGTGGACTGCATTTTCATGGGTTCCAATTACGACCTCAGTTGCTACAGTCGTGACGGGTGTATTGTGGACTATGCGAAGTTGCCGTTGCAGATTTCGTGGGGTCAGGCGACTTTGAATCCTGCGGTGGTTGCGGAATCGAAGGTTCTGCATCAGCCGGTGTGGGTGAAGGGTGAGGCCAGTCCGTTTGAATTTGCGGGTGCGGAGCATTGAGCAGTGCTGTTGTGTGTGGGCGGTTTGATTGGGAATTACGGACTCTGGAACGGGAAGCGAACATGCTGAGTTTACAGGACGTGAATGCTCGACTTCCGCTGGTGCGCAGCATTGTTCGTGATGTGATGGGGTTGCATCGTGATCTGAGTGAGCGTCGGCTGCGACTGAGTGAGTTGCGTGAGCGTTATCCGGCTCCGCGTGCTCAGCAGGGTGGTCGGTCTTCCGGCAGTGCTGCTCCTGTGGGCTCAGTGGGTGTTGGTGGCCGGGTTGGTCCGGCGGTGTACGAGCAGGAGGTCGTGCAGATGGAATCTGAGCTGTCGCGGGACGAGACTCGGATGGCCGAGTATGCTCGCGAGTTATCCCGCATTGGTGGCAGCCTGGCTGACGCCAGTTTGGGTCAGGTGGACTTCGAGGGGCAATTGGCGGGCGAGCAGGTGGTGTTGAGCTGGCAGTTTGACGAGCCTGAGGTGATGTATTGTCGTGCTGGATTGCGGCAGGGTGGCGAGCGTCGTCTGCTGATGCAGGTGTCTGGTGCGGGCGAACTGGGAGCGGGTGGTGTATCGGAGTTTGGCCAATCCTGCTGAGTCCGCGTGGGTGTCAGCTATCGGTGTTTGCCGGCTGCGTTTTGGGTGAAGGGTTTTGGAATGTTTGACCTGGTCGGCCATTTTCTGATCTTCGGCGGTCTGGCAACGGCATTTCTGATGGGTCCGTTGATTCTGGGGCGTTTGCTGCGTCCGAATCTGCCGACTCCGGAGAAGGATGCGATTTACGAGTGTGGTGAGCCGGCGATTGGTTCCAGCTACATTCAATTTGACCTGCGTTTCTACGTGGTGGCCTTGTTGTTCATCATTTTTGACGTGGAAGTGGCGTTTTTCTTCCCGTGGGCTTCGGTGTACGGCAGTGCGATGCAGTTGGCGGATTCGCGTCTGGACGAGGCATCCCGGCAGGTGTTGAGTGGTCGGTTATTGAGTCTTTCGCCCGATGCTGTGACTCCGGCCCAGACCATTTCTGCAGAGGCGGCATTGCAGTTGGGCTGGCTGGGGCTGGCTGACATTCTGGTGTTTTTCTGTGTGCTGCTGGTGGGCTTTGCGTATGTGTGGAAGCGGGGCGATCTGGACTGGATTCGGGCCCTTGCAAAGAAGAGTGCTCAGGCGGCCGATCAATCGGCTGTGCAGGCCTGAGTGAGCAGAGGCGGGTGTGTCTTGACCGAGGCGTGATGTTTTTGATTTGCAGGTAGCGGCGCGATGAACATTCAGCAGATTCATGGTGTGTTGCTGGAGCGTTTTGGTGAGGTGGCGGTCGGTGCTGCTCCGCACCCGGCGACGGACCCGTGGATTCAGGTGGCTGCTGAAGCCATCGTCTCGGTGTCGCGATTTCTGCATGACGATTCGCGGATGCTGTTTGACCATCTGAATGATCTGTGCGGTGCGGACTATTTTGAGCCGGATGCGAAGAAGGCTGCGAAGTTCGGGCATGAGCCGCATGTTGAGGTGGTGTATCATCTGAGCAGTTTGAAGTTGCGTCAGCAGTTGAAACTGAAGGTGTTGGTACCGCGTTGGAAGGACGGCGTGGCGGGGCAGTTGCCGATTGTGCCTTCGGTGAGTTCGGTGTGGGGGATAGCGAACTGGCACGAGCGCGAGGCTTATGATCTGGTGGGGATCTGGTTTGAGGGGCATCCGAATCTGCGTCGGATTCTGTGTCCTGAGGACTGGACTGGTCATGCTCTGCGGAAGGACTACGAGTTTCCGCTGGAGTATCATGGTGTCCGGGGTCGTTGATGTCGGCGTTTGGTTGTGGAAATCAGGGTTTGAAATCGTTCTGACATGCTGCGGAATCGGGTGCTGACATGAGTCTGGTAATTGAAGATCCTCGGATTGTGGAATTTGACGTTCAGACGGACGAGATGCTGGTGAACATGGGTCCGCAGCACCCCAGCACTCACGGTGTGTTGCGACTGTTGCTGCGGACTGACGGGGAAATTGTCCACGAGTGTACTCCGCACATCGGCTATCTTCATCGTTGTGCCGAGAAGATTGGCGAGAACCTGAGTCCTCCGCAGTACATCCCTTACACCGACCGGATGGATTATCTGGCGGCGATGAACATGAATCTGGGTTTTTCGCTGACAGTGGAAAAGCTGACCAAGGCGAAGGTACCGGCTCGTGGCGTGCATCTGCGGGTGTTGATTGCGGAGCTGGGGCGGATTGCCAGCCATCTGGTGGGGATGGGAGCGTACGGTCTGGACCTCGGGACATTCAGTCCATTTCTGTATGCGTTTCGTGAGCGCGAGATCATTCTGGATTTGTTTGAAGAGGCCTGCGGGGCTCGTTTGACGTACAGCTATCTGACTGTTGGCGGTGCGACGCATGACCTGCCGGAGGAGATTGAGATTCCGGACGGTTTGGCATCGCTGACGGGGCGTCGAGCGGGCGAGCGTTATCCCTTTCTGGAAGTGCTGGAGATGTTCCTGCAGTGGCTTGAGCCACGAATCTGGGAGTATCACACGCTGTTGACTCGCAATGCGATTTTCATCAAGCGTACGGCGGGTCTGGGGATTCTGACTCCTGAGATGGCGGTCAGTTATGGCTGTACGGGTCCGGTGCTGCGTGGCAGTGGAGTGGATTTCGACCTGCGTCGTGACGGCGAGGCGATATACACGGACATGTACAAGGGCTATGAGTATGAGATCCCGGTGGCGCCCTTCGCTGATGCTCCGCGGGAGGCTGTTGTTGGTGACAACTGGTGTCGTTTTTATGTGCGGATGATGGAAGTTGTGCAGTCGATTCGGCTGGTGCGGCAGGCGATCAGGAAGTACGAGGCGACTCCGGGTCCGGTGCGTGAGAACTTCAAGCTGGGTGCGAAACTGCCGAAGGATGAAGTTTATCTGGAAACCGAGTGTCCGCGCGGTCAGATGGGTTTCTACCTTGTGGGTAATGGAGACGGCAATCCGTTGCGGTTGCGGGCGAAGAGCAGCAGCTTCTGTAACTTGTCGGTGACGGACCGGATTTGCGAGGGGGTCCCATTGGCGGACGTGCCTGCGATCGTGGGTTCACTGGACATTGTGATGGGCGAAATTGACAGGTGACTTGAAACTTCACAGGTCCCTGGATTTCGATCACCCGTGGAACTGAAAAGGCGTGAGGGTTTCTCGTCGCCTCAAGTATGCCTTGAGCTGGCGGATTGATCGGGATGTGGCAGGGACGCAGCGAAGCAGTCTTCGAACGGGAACTGCGTCCGCTGCTGGCAGAACGTGGGAGCGTGTCCTGAAGTTGCGACTGACGGAATGCATCACGGACCTCAGAAACTGGCGGTGAGGCAGGTCCATGGTCTGGTGCAGGTCGGGCTGGCGATTGTGAGATGCAGCGGTGATTGAGGGGATTTTCAACCAGGCGTCAGGTCTCACGAGGTGATTGAACTCATGCCGTGGATTGAATGGTACAACTCGCTTGCCAAGCCTTCCTGGACGCCAGCACCGGCGACTATCGGGATGATCTGGCAGATTCTGTACCCGGTGATTCTGATCAGTTTTGGCTTTGTGTTTGTGAAGGCGTTTGGTGGCAGTGTCGGTTGGCTGGTGGCGTTGCCCTTTGTGATCAATTTGGTGGCGAATCTGATTTTCACTCCGATTCAGTTCGGGATGCGTAACCTGCCGCTGGCTGCGTTGGACATTCTGGTCGTGTGGGGCTCGATCATCTGGTGTGTCATCTCCATTTGGCCGCACTTCAAATGGGTCGCTATTGCTCAGGTGCCGTACTTCATCTGGGTGTCATTGGCGACAGTGCTGCAACTTGCGATTACCGCGATGAATTGGGGACGGTCCTGACTGAATGAAGTGCTGGCGTGGCCGCTGCTGATCCTGTGGGTGTCGTTTGTGATGGTTGAAGGCCTGCCGGGGAATCAATTAAATCGCCTGAAAACGCGGGAAAATGCTGGTAAGTCGAGAGTGGAGTTTGGGAGCTGATGAGCATGCGACGGTGAAACTGTGATGTCTGGAAAACCGGTGGTGGTGTGGGCTTTTGAGTCCGGAGATTTTCACTGGTCATGTTCCGGAATCAGGTGTCGCAGGTTGTCTGCCGGTGTGGTGAGCGATAGAATTCTGTGTCGGCAGAGTTCGTAGGTGCACGTTTTTTGACAGTACTGGCGGGTCTTGGGTATGGCAGTACAGGCAATTGCAGGTGTCAGTTCCACAACTGAGGCTCGGATCATGACCGAGTTTCCTTCGGTGGGTGCAAGTTCTGCGGGCCGACTGATTGGCCGGCTGATGGGCAGCATGCGGGTCCGAATTCTGGGGATCCCGTTGTCGTATCTGCTGTTTGGTCCTCTGGTGGCTCCGGTTGCTGCCTTGCTCTTTTTTGGGCGGCTGCTGGGTTCGCGTTACATTCTGACGAACCGATCTGTGCAGGTTTGGTCTTCGCTGGGCAGTCAGCGTACGGCCTCTGTGGATCTCAGCGAAGTGGATTCTGTGGTGATTGACGAGTTGCCTGGGCAGGCTTTTTACCGGGCGGCGGACATTCGCCTGAAGTCTGCTGCTGGCCAGACTCTGTTGCGTCTCTCGGGGGTGGCGGACGCATCGGCATTCTGCAATGTGATTCAGCGTGCCGTTCAGGCTCGCCGGATGGTGCAGTCTTCGCTTGCGGTGATCAACGCTCGTCGCTGACATCGGTTGCCTTCTGCTGGGGGGCTCGAGTGGATGTTCTTATCGACGGAGCAGTTGGTCAGATTTCTGGGTGCTGCGTTTCTGATCACGATTTCGCCTGGTCCTGACGTGCTGGCGACGGTCAGTCTGGGTTTATCGCGTGGCTGGCGTGTTGCGGTGGGTTTTGGGATGGGCTGTGGCAGCGGTTGTCTGCTGCATACGTTGCTGGCGGTGCTGGGTGTGTCAGCATTGCTGCAGGCTTCGCCGGTAGCGTTTGGCTTGCTGCGTTTCTGCGGGGCTGGTTATCTGGTGTGGATTGGCTGGGGGGCATTGCGCAGTCGTGGGGTGGTGCAGGTTCCGGGTGCAGTTGGTGTGGGTGATGTGTTTCGCGGTCAGTCTGAGAGTGTTACGGGGCTGGGCTGGTTTCGCCGCGGGTTGCTGGCGAATGCGGTGAATCCCAAAGTGGCCCTGTTTTTTCTGGCGTTTTTGCCTCAGTTTGTTGAGGATGGAGGTGGCCATCGTGGTCTGCAGTTGGCGGTCCTTGGTCTGGTGTTTACGTTGAATGCCGTGGTGGTATTCGGTCTGGTGGGTTTTTTTTCGGGGCGTGTTGGTCATCTGCTGCAGGGGCAGGCCGGTGTCAGCAAGTGGCTGGACCGTTTGACAGGCGTGTTGTTCTGGGGGCTGGCAGTTCGTTTATTGTTTGTTGTGAAGTGAGCGGCAGGAATTCGGGTTTGGGGTTTGTGGACTGAGTGTTTGGGTGTATTCGGTTATTGGCAATCAGGAGAAGCTCCCATGACGGACTCGCTGGATTCAATGCATCATGTGGCGATTGAGGTTCGGGACATCGCCGAGTCTGTGGATTGGTATCGCAGTGAGTTTCGCTGCGAGGTTGCCTATCAGGATGCCACGTGGGCGTTTTTGAAGTTTTCCAACATTCATCTGGCTTTGGTTTTGCCGGGGCATCATCCGCCGCACGTTGCGTTTACATCGGTGAAGGCCACGACGCATCCGGGACTGAAGCCGCACCGCGATGGGACTCGGTCTGTCTACATCAGCGACCTGTCCGGGAACTCGGTTGAACTGATGGATCCGACAAGCCTGTAGAGAATTTATTTTTGCCCGGAGCAACCAATTTCCCGGATTTCTCGAATCCCGGAGGGCTCGTGCGCTGTTTTTCCGAGCAAGTGGATCAATCGGTGAATCAGACAGGAGCACAGCGATGGTATTCAGGAAACTGGGTTTGTGTGTGGCGGTGCTGTTGTTCGGCGGGGGGGGCATAGTTCCATCGTCCAGCAAAGCGTCGATGCCGGATGAGCGGCCGTCGAGCGTCCAGCGTGGCGACGGTGGTCCCCGCGATGGTGGTCCCCGCGATGCTGGCCCCCGCGATGGTGGACCTCGTGATGCTGGACCTCGCGATGGTGGTCCTCGTGACGGTGGCCCCCGTGATGCTGGCCCCCGTGATGCTGGTCCTCGCGACGGTGGCCCTCGCGATGGTGGACCTCGTGATGGTGGACCTCGTGATGGTGGCCCTCGCGATGGTGGACCTCGTGATGGTGGACCTCGTGATGGTGGCCCCCGTGACGGTGGCCCCCGTGACGGTGGCCCCCGCGATGGTGGACCTCGTGATGGTGGCCCCCGTGATGCTGGCCCCCGTGATGGTGGCCCCCGTGATGGTGGCCCCCGCGATGGTGGACCTCGTGATGGTGGACCTCGTGATGGTGGACCTCGTGATGGTGGACCTCGTGATGGTGGACCTCGCGATGGTGGGCCTGTAGGTCGTGGCGTTGTCGGACCGGGGTTTGGCAATCGCGGATTTGGACATGGATTTGGTGGGCCAGCGGGTCCGGGATTTATGCCTCCGGGATTTAAGGGTCCGGGGTTTCCTGGTCCGGGGTTTGATCGTCGGGGATTTCCTGGTCCGGGTGTTTTTGGTGGTGGCCGTGGTGGAATGGGTCGGGGTATGAATGGTTTCGGGCGTCCGGGTGGATTTCCTCGGGGTGCCGGTGGTCCCGCCGGTGGTCCCATGCGGCGGGGTTTTGGTGGCCCGCCGTTTCGTGGAGGTTGGGGTGGTGATCGCGTGATTGGCGGAGGCGGAGGCGGTGATGGGCGAGTGGTACGTCCAGTTTTGCCTGATCGGTTTGAGGGCCGTCATGGTACTGGTGGTGGAGTGACTTTGCGTGCGATTCCGCCGCGATGAGCCGGTGGGGCGTTTGAGTGGGATTTTTCGATGTGTGTGTGTGCCGGAGTCGTGGGGGCTCCGGCACGCCCGCGAGCGTGGCCGAATGAGTGACTTTGTGCGAGGAGTACTGTGTGATGCTGGCTGACAAGGGTTGGAAGCAGTTGTTGATGGCGGCGGGTTTGGGTGTGTTTGTATCGGCCGCTGATGTGGTGGCGTCGGACTGGGCGCGTTTTCGTGGTCCGAACGGCACGGGGATCAGTCCGGATCCGGAGCCGTTGCCGGTGGAGTTTGGCGCGGATAAGAATCTGAAGTGGAAGGTGGCATTGCCGGGTGCTGGGGTGTCGTGCCCGATTGTGGTTGGGGATCGAGTCTTTGTGACGTGTTATTCGGGGTACGGGGTTAGTCGTCAGGATGCGGGCGAGATGCAGGCGTTGAAGCGTCACATGGTCTGTTTGAACCGCGGTGACGGCAAGGTGGTGTGGGAGCGGACGATTGATGCGGTGTTGCCGGAGGACGAGTACAGTGGGATGGGAGTTCCGGAGCACGGCTATGCTTCGCATACTCCGGTGTCTGACGGCAAGCGTGTGTATGCATTTTTTGGCAAGTCGGGAGTGTATTGCTGGGACATGGATGGGAAGGAGTTGTGGAAGGCTTCTGCGGGAACGGGTTCAGACGACCGGGCGTGGGGGTCATCTTCCAGTCCGATTCTGGCGGGTCAGGTGCTGGTTGTACCGGCCGGTCCTGAGTCTCGCGCGGTGATCGGGTATGACGTTGAGAGTGGCAGGGAGTTGTGGAAGGCGGCTGGGGATTCACTGGGGAACGTCTGGGGGACTCCGGCGCTGAGTGTGATTGATGAGCAGCGGACGGACGTGGTGATTGGTGCGCCTTACGAAATCTGGGGTCTCAATCCTGCGACGGGCAAGCTGCGCTGGTATTGCACGGCGATGGAGACGGACCAGTTCAATTCCAGTGTGCTGATTGATGGTGGCACAATTTATGCGGTTGAGGGGCGTGGGGGCGGTTCGATTGCGATTCGCGCGGGAGGCAAGGGGGATGTGAGTGGCAGCAATGTCGTGTGGAGTGGAAACGACAGCAACCGCTTTTCGACTCCGCTGCTGTACGAAGGTCGGATGTATCTGATTTCCGGTGGTTTGGTGAAGAGTGTGAATGCGGCTGACGGCAAGGAGATCTTCCAGGGGCGTCTGACGGGTGGACCTGCTGGTGGCGGTGGCGGTGCTCCGGGGGCACCGGGAGCAGCCGGAGGTGGTGGTCGAGGTCGAGGGGGCTTCGGTGGTGGCCGTGGCGGGTCGGACTATGCTTCGCCGGTTCTGGGCGACGGCAGGATTTACTATGTGAATCGGGCCGGTGACATTTATGTGTTGAAGCCTGGGGACGCATTGGAAGTACTGGCGAAGAACCGTCTGACGTCGGAGCAGGAGGACTTCAGTGCGACGCCTGCGATCAGCAGCGGTCAGTTGTTTTTCCGATCAAATCGGCATTTGTACTGTGTTTCTGGTCAGTGATGGCCGGTGATTGGTTTGCTGATTTGTGTTTCGAGGTGAGCCGGCGGGGACTGTGACGGTCCTTTGCCGGTTTTCTTTTGTGTGTGTGCGGGGTGCGGCTGGGGGTTGGTTGTCTTGACAATATTCGTATCAACGCCGATGCTTGTGGAATATGGCATTATCCACGAACAAGCGGTCGGTGCGATTTGATTCGACGGAGCAGGAGGCATTCCTGAATCTGTGGCGGACGTATGACTGTTTGAAGGGGTTGGAGGAGGCGGTATTCGGTGAGTTTCAGCTTTCAGCGCAGCAGTACAATGCCTTGCGGTTGTTGCGGGCTGTGCATCCTGGTTCGATGCCGACTCTGGCACTTGGTCGTCGCCTGATTTCTCGCAGTCCGGATACAACTCGAATGCTGGACCGTCTGGAGGACCGGCGTCTTGTCATTCGTGTGCGGCGCAGCGAGAATAGGCGTGTTGTGGAGATCGCGATCACTGAAACCGGCATTCAGTTGCTGGACGAGATGTCGGACCGTGTTGTGGCGATGCACAGGGCGCAATTGGGCCATTTGTGTGAGTCTGAATTGTGTGCTCTGGTAGAGATTCTGAAACGAATTCGGCAGCCGCACGAGGCTGTGGGTAGTCATTGGCTGAACGATTAGCTGTGTCGGCAGGCTGACCGGCGTGTGATGTTGGGGGGGGGGAGCTTATGAGCAGTTTGAGATTGTTGGCACTGGTGTCGTTGCTGGGGACTGCGGTGGCTGAGGACTGGCCGCACTGGCGTGGTCCGAACAACGATGGTCATTCGTTTGAGTCGGGGCTTCCGGAGAAGTGGTCACCGAAGGGCGAGAATCTGCTGTGGCGTCGTCCGGAGTATGCTTCCCGAGCGACTCCGGTGGTGATGAACGACCGTGTCTACGTGGTGTGTCGAGCGTTCCCCGAGACGACTCAGGAGGGCGAGAAGACGGTTTGTGTGGACGCGAAGACCGGTGAGTTGATCTGGGAGAGTGTGCACAACATTTACCTGTCGGATGCTCCTGCAGAGCGTGTGGGCTGGTCCAGCGTGGTGGCGGATCCGCAGACGGATACGGTGTTTGTGCTGGGGCTGGGTTGTGTCTTCCAGTGTCTGGACGGCCGGACGGGCCGGACGATCTGGGAGCATTCGATGAGTGAGGAGTACGGGATGTTGTCGACCTATGGTGGTCGCACGAACTTTCCGGTGGTTTTTGAGGATCTGGTGATTATCAGTGGTGTGATGACGGGTTGGGGAGAGAACGCGGTACCGGCTCACCGGATGATTGCTTTTGACAAGAAGACCGGGGTGGCTCGCTGGCTGATCAGTACTCGGGTTCGCCCTGAGGACACCACCTACACGACTCCGGTGTTCACCACCTTTCGTGGTCAGGCGGCGATGGTATTCAGTGCGGCCGACGGTGCGATTTATGCGGTACAGCCGCGAACGGGCAAGGTGATCTGGAAGTATCAGGCATCGACTCGAGGCATCAATTCAACTCCGGTTGTGGATGCAGAGGGGATCGTCTATGCGGGTCATGCGGAGCAGAATTCCAGTGACACGAATGTGCTGGGCGCGGTGTTTGCGTTTGACGGGAACATGGAGGGTGAGATCACGGAGGAGAAGCTGTTATGGAAGGCTCCGAAGCGTGCTTTGGGTCGCAGTTCTCTGGTGAAGCTGGGGGATCGCATCTATTTCATTGAGGACGGTGCGGCTCTGGTGATACTGGACGCGAAGACTGGCGAGCTGGTTGGTCAGAAGAAGCTGGGTCGAATCATGTTTGGCAGCCCGATGGTTGCGGGTGGCAAGCTGTATGTGGCTGAGAACACGGGTCGGTTTTATGTATTGAAGCCGACTGAGAAGGGTGTGGACGTGGTGAGTGAAGCGCGTCTGGCTCAGGGTGAGGAGGTGTTTGGTTCACCGGCGGCATCGAATGGCCGTATTTTCCTGCCGACGATTGAGGCGTTGTATTGTATTGGGAGTGCGACGGGGGTGGCATCGAAGCCGGTGGCAACAGCGATCTCTCGAGAGGCAGCGCTGTCGGACCGCAAGGTGTCACAGATCCTGTTGACTCCGACGGAGCAGATCCTGAAGCCGGGCGACAGGCTGCAGTTGCAGGTACTGGGATACAACAAGTCTGGGCAGTTGCTGGGTCCAGTGAAGGGTGCAGCGGTGACGGCGGAGGGCGGTGGAGCGGTCTCTGCGGATCTGGTTTACGCGGCTCCTGCGTCGGGTGTGGCTGGTGTGGTACTGACGGCGAAGGCTGGGGAGCTCACAGCGAAGGCTCGTCTGCGGGTCATACCGCAGTTGCCGTGGAAGTTTGATTTTGCGGACGAGAAGGTGCCACCGGTGTGGATTGGTGCTGATTATCGTCACAAGCCGGCGCCGCTGGATGGGCAGAAGGGGCTGGTGAAGATCAGTACGATTCCCAAGGGGACTCGCAGTCAGGCGTGGCTGGGCTGGACGAATCTGCATGATTACACGATTCAGGCGGACTTCAGGGCGACGCAGAAGGGAGATCGGTTACCTGACATGGGTTTGATCAACCAGCGTTATACTCTGGACCTGCAGGGTGCTCAGCGTTTGCAGATTCGTTCGTGGACGGCTCGTCTGGAGCTGCGTTTTGCGAAGACGATGGATTTCAGTTGGCAGGCGGACACGTGGTATACGATGAAGTTCCGCAGTGAGACTGAGGGTGGGAAAGTGACGTTGCGGGGTAAGGTTTGGAAGCGGGGCGAGTCGGAGCCGTCTGAGTGGCAGATTGAGGCGACCGATGAGGTGCCGAATCTGCAGGGCAGTCCGGGTTTGTTTGGCAATGCGACGGACGCGGAGTTTTTTGTGGACAATGTGGCGGTGAATTCGAATCAGAAGTGAGTGCATCCGCAGGTTACGGGGATGATTCGCCGGGCTGTGGTTTTTTTGACAAGGATCAATTAACGATGAGTCTGAACTTCAGAACTGTCCTTGCCGGGGTGTTGGCTGGGGGGTGGCTGTTGTCTGCTGTGGGTGCTGTTTCAGCGGAGGATCCGACGAAACTGGCGCTGGAGCGGATTTCGAAGATGGAAGTCGGGAAGAAGGACTGGCCGCAGTGGGGTGGCAGTTACGGCCGCAACAACACTCCGGAGGGAAAGAACATTCCGATCAAGTGGAATGTGGAGACGGGTGAGAACATTTTGTGGTCGATGCCACTGGGATCTGAGACTTACGGGAACCCGGTGGTGGCCAACGGTAAGGTGTACATCGGGACGAACAACGGAAACGGTTACATCAAGCGTTATCCGAGCAGTGTGGACCTTGGCTGTCTGGTGTGTTTTGATGAGAAGTCGGGCAAGTTTCTGTGGCAGCACAGCAACGAGAAGCTGCCGACGGGTCGAGTGCATGACTGGCCGCATCAGGGCATCTGCTGTTCGCCGTATGTGGATGGCGAGCGAGCGTGGTATGTGACCAGTCGCGGTACAGTAGTGTGTCTGGACACTGAGGGCTTCCGGGACGGTCAGAACGACAGTCCGTATGTGGAAGAGAAGGAGACAGCCGAGACGGAAGCAGATGTGATCTGGCTGGTGGACATGATGAAGGATCTGGGTGTTTCGCAGCACAACATGTGCAGTTGTTCGGTGACTGTGGTGGGTAATCTGCTGTTTGTGATTACGGGGAATGGTGTGGATGAGAGTCACATTACGATCCCCGAGGAGCGTGCTCCGAGTTTTATCTGTCTGGACAAGAATTCGGGTAAGTTGTTGTGGCGTGACAATTCTCCGGGTGCGAATGTGCTGCATGGCCAGTGGTCATCTCCGGCCTACGGGGAACTGGGCGGTGTGGCTCAGGTGATCATGGGTGGTGGTGACGGTTATGTCTACAGCTTTCGGGCCGAGGGGCGTGATGGTCAGGCGGAGCTGCTGTGGAAGTTTGACTGCAATCCGAAGGATTCGATTTACCTGCTTGGTGGTCGAGCGACTCGTAACCATCTGATTGCCACGCCGGTTGTGTATGATGGTCTGGTCTACGTGGGAGTTGGCGAGGACCCTGAGCATGGTGAGGGGCAGGGTCATTTGTGGTGTATTGATCCGACGAAGCGTGGTGACGTGAGTCCGACTCTGGTTTACAACTCAAAGGACCCGAAGACTCCGATCGCCCACAAGCGTCTGCAGGCACTGGTTGAGAAGGAGGGGGATTTCGAGCGTGAGAACCCGAATTCTGCGGCGGTGTGGCATTATGTGGGTGCGGATCCTGCAAATTTTGAAACGACGATGCACCGCACGTGCGGGACGGTGGCGATCAAGAATGATGTGTTGTTTGTTTCGGATTTCAGCGGTCTGGTGCACTGTCTGGATCCGAAGACGGGCAAGCCTTACTGGACGTATGACATGTTTGCGGCCAGTTGGGCATCGCCACTGATTGTTGAGGACAAGGTGTACCTTGGAGACGAGGACGGTGACATTACGGTGTTTCGTCTGTCGAAGGAGCAGGAGATTCTGGGTGAGGTGAACATGGGATCTTCCGTGTACACGACACCTGTGGTAGCGAACGACACGTTGTTCATTGCCAACCGCAATCGGGTGTTTGCGATTCGCGAGGGTGCGAAGAGCGAGCCGGCGGAGCAGTGAGACGTCAGTGATGCCGGAGCGGGCGTTGTTTGCCGGACAGCGTTCTGCGGGACGGCGGAATTGTGTAAACCGCGGCTGACAGCAGCCGCGGTTTTTTTACAGGGTGTCGGATGCGGGAGGACCAGCGTAGTGTGGCAGCATGTATTCAGCCGATACCGGGTGCTATTGAGCCGACTGGGCTGGTTATTTCTGCCAGTGGTGGGATTGCTGGGGCTGTCGTCGCTGGGGCATAACGAGAACGAGGTGCGTGACTGGCTCCCGAGGGGCTATCCGGAGACGTTTGAGTACGAGCGGTTTCAGGGGTTGTTCGGGAATGACGAGTTTGTGCTGGTGTCGTGGGAGGGCTGTGAGGTTGGTGACGAGCGTCTGGCGCGATTTGAGCGTTTGGCTGCGGAGGCTCGGGTGACGGACCTGCCTGGTTCGGCGGGAATGGTGCGGAAGGTATCGAGTGGTCGTTCGGTACTGGAGCAGATGCAGGGTGCACCGCTGAGTCTGGGGCGTGAGGAGGCGATTCGGCGTTTGAGTGGCACGCTGGTTGGTCGTGACGGCCGACTGACGTGTGCCCTGCTCTGGCTGACGCCAGAGGCGCGATCGGACGTCCATGGGACGCTGTCGCGGGTACGTGGACTGCTGGAGCAGTGTGGTGTGCCGTTTCGGGACGTGTGCTGGGCTGGTGCCCCGGTTGTGAATGCGGAGCTGGATGCCGCCAGTGTTCGTTCGATGTCGCGGGCAATTGTTTTCAGTTGTGTGGCGGCCCTGGGAATTGCGTGGGCGGCGCTGCGTGAGTGGCGTGTGGTGCTGATGGTGCTGACGGCTGGTTTTTACAGTGCGACTCTGAGTCTGGCGGTGCTGCGAATCTGCGGTGTGCCGATGAATTCTCTGCTGATTTCGATGATCCCGATGGTGTATACGGCGGGGATTTCGGGTGCGATTCACATGTGCAATTATTATACGGAGGCATTGCGGAGTCGGAGTCCGGTGGAGGCGGCGGTGCGAGCGGTGGAATGTGCGTGGCTGCCCCTGGCACTGGCGGCGGCGACGACAGCGGCGGGGCTGCTGTCGATCTGTCTGAACGATCTGAAGCCGGTTCAGCAATTTGGTTTCTTTTCGGCTCTGGGGATTGGTCTGAGCTGGTTGTTGCTGGTGTTCTGGTTGCCAGCGGCGCTGGCGGGGATTGTGGTGGGTGGTGTTCGGGGTGAGCGGGCTGGTGTGGTGGGTGATGCGGTTGACAGTGAGGCGGGTGATGCCCCGTTGCCGCTGTTCTGGGTGTGGTTTGGTGAATTTGTTGTGCGTCGAGCCGGCTGGATTACAGCGGGTTGTCTGCTGTTGATGGCGGTATCGATTCCCGGGGCTCTGCGGTTGCAGATTTCAATGAGTCTGCTGGAGGAGTTTCGTGAGGATGCCGAGGTGTTGCGGATGGGTTCATGGATTGAGGATCGGCTGGCGGATCTGACGACGTGCGAGGTGGCGTTGCGATTTCCGGAGAGCAGTCGACTGAGTGGATTTGAGCGATTGCAGCTGACTCGGCGACTGCAGTCGGAGTGTTTGTCGATAGACAGTGTTTCGGGGGCGTTGTCGATTGCCAGTTTTGCACCGGCGCTGGAGTTGTCTGCTGGTGGTGTGCTGCAGCGTGCCGGGATGAATCGTCGTCTGCAGCAGCAGCGTGCTCAGCTTCTGGACTCGGGTTTTCTGGGTGTGGATGGTGGTGATGAGTTCTGGCGGATCAGTCTGCGTCTGCGGAAGGCGGACCAGCTTGATTACAACCGACTGGTGCAGCGGATTCGGACGACGGCGGGTGAGTTGCTTCAGGGGGAGCGTGCGGAGGGGGTGGAGGTTCTGTGTACCGGGGTGGCTCCGGTGATTTACCGTGCGCGGCGTTCACTGGTTGATGGGTTGGTGCTGGGTCTGGGGACGGATGTGCTGCTGATTGTGGGGGCGATTGTGGCGGCGATGCGTACGGCGTCGAGTGGAGTGCTGCTGGGTCTGGCCAGTTTGTTTCCGACTCTGATTGTTCTGGGTCTGCTGGGGTGGCTGGGGATCGCGATCAATGTTGGTGCTGTGATGGCTCCGTGTGTGGCTCTGGGTGTCACGGTGGATGATTCGATTCATTTTATGGTGTGGTTTCGCAGTGGGATCTGGCGTGGGCTGGGTGAATCGCGATCTGTGCTGCTGGCGTGGCGTGCCTGTGTGCGTCCGATTTATCAGAGCTGGATGCTGCTGGGGCTGGGGATGGCGACACAGTTTGTGAATGATTTTGCGTCGATCCGTCAGTTCGGGATGATGATGACAGCGATGCTGACGGCAAGTCTGGTGGGGAATCTGGTTCTGCAGCCGGCGTTGCTGGCCAGTCCGATCGGTCGAGTACTGGCGCGTGGTTTTCTGCGTCGGGGGGATGGAGGTCGGCTGTCAGATTCCGCACCGGAGCCACCAGCCTGAATGCTCGCGTTGAGCTCTGTTATTCGCTATTCTTGGGGGCCCTGCGGGTCGCGGGGCTGAGAGCCGGGATTGGCGGTGTGGATTGTCGGGTAGGGGGGGATTGTATGAGCAGGCTGGTATCTCGATGGTTGCTGTTGACTGCATGTCTGGCGGTTTGCGGTTGTCTTGTTTGCGGGGGCGTGCGGGCTGACGAGAAGTGGCAGTCTCTGTTTGACGGGAAGACACTGCAGGGCTGGAAGAAGGCGGAGCATGGTCGAGCGGTCTATGAGGTCGTGGACGGTGCGATACATGGTGTGACGGTGGAGGGCAGTCCGAATACATTTCTGATGTCGGAAGAGGAGTTTGGGGATTTCGAGCTGACGTTTGAGGTGCGGGTGCATGACGGCCTGAATTCGGGCTGTCAGATTCGATCGCGGGGCAGGACGGAGGCTGATGTGACGGCTGAGGAAGCCCGTACGGGTCGCAGGCCTCAGGGTGAAGGTGGTCTGGGGCGTTTTCATGGTCCGCAGGTGGAGCTTGAAAAGTCGCCGGGGTTTGCGGGTTATGTGTATGGTGAGGCGACGCAGTATGGCTGGTTGTCCCCGGAGCCGAAGTCAGGAGGCAAGCCGCACGAGTTGATGAAGAGCGGGGACTGGAATCGGATTCGGATTCTGGCGAAGGGCCCGCGGATTCAGACGTGGGTGAATGACCAGCCGGTGGCCGATCTGACTCATGAAGAGATCTACAAAACTCATCCGCGTGGTCACATCGGACTGCAGGTGCATGGGATTGCGGCTGGAACCGGCCCGTTTGACGTGTCATGGCGGAATATTCGCATACGTCGTCTGTGATTGAGAGGAAGTGAAGATGGAATCAGGGAAGATTCTGGTGTCTGGTGCGTGGCGGATTCTGCTGAGGTCCGGTTGTCCTCGCGTGTTACTGTGCTGCGTTCTGCTGTTGCGATGTGGTGAGATATCGGGGCAGGAGTTCAGTGGGATCCGGGTTCCGGCGGGGTTTCGTGTTGAGTTGTATGCAGACGACGAGCTGGCCCATGATATTCATTCGCTGACGCTGGATTCGCGTGGGCGGGTTGTGGTGTCCGGGCCGGGATATGTGCGGATTCTGCTGGATTCGGACGGGGACGGTCGTGCGGATCGTTTTCAGCAGTTTGCTGATGGTCCGGCGACTGGTTCGCAGGGCATGTATTTTCATGGCAGCAGTCTGTTGTGTGCGGGTGATGGTGGCTTGCTGCTGTATCGGGACGAGAACTCGGACGATCGTGCCGATGGAGTTCCGCAGGTCTTTCTGAAGATTGCGGCGGGTGGTGAGCACCATGTGCATTCGATCCAGCGTGGTCCGGATGGCTGGTGGTATGTGATGGCTGGCAATTTTGCCGGCGTGACATCGGCGTATGCGACAGCGGCCACGTCTCCGATTCGTCAGCCCGTGTCGGGGACATTGCTGCGGCTGTCACCTGAGCTGCGTGGTGGTGAGATAGTGGCTGACGGTTTTCGCAATGCGTATGACTTTGCATTTTCCGGTGCTGGTGATTTCTTTACGTATGACAGTGACGACGAGCGGGACATTTCGTTGCCGTGGTATCTGCCGACGCAGGTGTTTCATATTCTGCCGGCGAGCAACGCGGGGTATGTGACTGCCGGTCTGAAGCGTCCTCCGACGTATCCCGACATGCCACCGGTGCCGGCCTCATTTGGTCGTGGTTCACCGACGGGCGTGGTGTGTTATCGGCATGAGCAGTTTCCTGCTGAGTATACCGGTGCATTGTTTGTGCAGGACTGGACACTGGGGCGAATTCTGTGTGTGCCATTAGAGCGGCAGGGTGCGGGCTGGGTGAGTGAGCCGCGTGAGTTTGCGGTGGGGCAGAATCAGTTTGGTTTTGCACCGACGGACATGGAGGTTGGGCCGGATGGCAGTTTGTATGTGAGTGTTGGTGGTCGAGGGACTCGTGGGAGTGTCTATCGAATCTATTATGCGGGGGCTGTTGGCGGGCCGCAGCCGGTGGGTGGTGGTGTGCGTGGCGGTGAGCTGGAGCGGGTGTTGACTGCGCGGCAGCCGAATACAGCGTGGTCGCGTGCGGAGTGGGTACCTGTGGCGAAGCGGCTGTCGGCAGCTGTTTTGCGTGCGGCTGCGGTTGATGAGGGCCGGTCTGCAGCTCAGCGGATGCGGGCGATTGAGATTCTGGTGGAGCTGTGGGGTGGACTGGACGCCGCGACTGGATTGGCGCTGGTCTCTGCGGGTGATGCCGAGGTGCGTGCGCGGGCGGCGTGGGCTGTGGGTCGGACGAAGCCGGAGTCTCCTGAGTTGTCCGTACTGCAGCGTTTGCTGACGGACCGTGAGGCGAGTGTGCGGCGGGCAGCCGTGGAGGCATTTTCGACGGCGACGGCTGTGCCGGTTTTGAATTTTCTGTCGTTGCAGTTGACTGCTCTGTTGAGTGATTCTGACCGGCTGGTGCGGTTGAGTGCGGCTCAGCTTGTTCCGAGGCTGGATGCCGGGCAGCGTGCTCAGTTGCAGTCTGGTCTGGGGGATGTTCGGGGTCTGCTGTGGTTTTATCTGGGTCTGCTGCAGCGGAGTGGAGAGCTGAGTGCTGAGGCTGCGCGTGTGGCGGCTCAGGTGCTGGTGGATCCGGCGAACGGTCTGGAGGTGCGTCGTGAGGCGGTGCGTGTTCTGCAGCTTGCGCTGGGGGATACCGGTGCTGTGAAGGGGCGACCGGTGATGTATGACAGTTATGGTCCGCGAAAGTCTCTGGAGTCACTGGAGCGTGAGCTGAACCCGCTGTTGCCGCAGTTGGCGGGTGTATTTCCGACGGGGGATGTGGTGCTGGATCGTGAGCTGATTCGAGTGTTTGCGATGGTAGCGCCTCCGAATCGCGAAATCTTTGATCGGCTGCTGGGGCAGTTGACGGATGAGAGTCTGCCGCAGGATGACATTCACTGTCTGGCGGCGCTCAGCCGGATGGAGCTGGAGCGTTCGCAGGAGGAATCAGGGCGTTGTGCGCGGGCGTTGATCGGCGTTGATGTGAAGCTGAAGCGTCTGGGGATGAAGCAGGACACCAACTGGGATGACCGGATGGGTGAATTGTATGCGCAATTGTGTCAGGTGGACCCTGCCCTGCCCTCGCTGCTGGTGCAGCAGCCCGGGTTTGGACTGCCGGGCCATGTGTTGTATCTGGGGCGTGTTCCGGCGAGTGTGGTGCCCGAGGCGATTGACAACGTGCTGTCGACGATTGCTGCTGACTCTGAGTATCAGTGGACGAGTGAGATTGTGTTTTTGATTGGTGAATCGGGGCGTGCTGAGCATGAGCAGATCCTCAGGGCTCAATTGGACAATCTGTCGGTGCGGGATGCGGTGCTGATGGTGCTTTCTGAGCGACCTGTGGCAGCGGACAGGTCTTTGTATCTGTCGGGACTGGAGTCAACTCAATTGAATGCGGTGGAGGCCTGTGTGAAGGCTTTGCAGAAGCTGCCGCGCAGTCGTGAGGCCGCGGAGCAGTGGTCACTGCTGGCCTGTGCGCGGCGTCTGATCGGTGACAAGCGGGAATTTCTGCTGCGTGAGTCCGTGATGCGGCTGCTGCAGAACAATAATGAGCAGACATTGAAGTTTGAGTTTGGTGAATCGGGTTATCGGTTGCAGCCGGAATCGATGCAGTTGTGGCAGGAGTGGCTGGAGCGGCGTTATCCGGACTACAGGCCGACGAGTCTGAGTGAGCAGGCGACAGCGCTGCTGAAGAGTCTGGAGGCGGTGCCGTGGGATAGCGGTGATGCGGAGCGTGGACGGGTGCTGTTTGAGCGACTGGGGTGTGCGAAATGTCACGGGGGCCGGCGTTCACTGGGGCCGGATCTGACTGGGGTATCGAAGCGGTTTTCGCGAGCGGATCTGTTTGCTTCGATTGTGGATCCCAATCGTGACATATCGAATCGGTATCAGACGACATCGATTGAAACGGTGTCCGGCCAGGTGCTGACGGGGCTGATTGTCTACGAGTCCGTTGACGGTTTGCTGCTGCGTGACGCGGAGCACCGGACATATCGAGTGGAGGCGTCGGAGATAGCCGGGCGACATCAGCAGCGTAACTCGCTGATGCCTGAGGGGTTGTTGAGAAACACGGGAGTCAGGGAGCTGGCGGATCTGAACAGTTACCTGCAGGGATTGTGAGTGGAGTTTCCGGAGGAATCTGCGGAGATCCTGTGAGATTTGGGGAGAGATTTTGATGTCGGAATCGCGACGTTTTTCTGAAGACCTGCTGGCGATGCTGGTGGCGGGCACAGTGCTGAGTGTTTCGTTGCTGGTGACGGTACTGGAAAGTGGTGGAGTCTTTTCGGAGTCGGTTGTGTCCGGCGGTGGGCCGTCCTGGCGGAATCCGATGAAGTCACTGGTGTTGCTGCCTGCTGCGTGGGAGGTGCATCCTTTCGAGTCGGGGTGGGAGT
>Ga0255094_1000431_pt1 | contig 21970 bp, 16 predicted proteins | sample Colum_Law_RepB_8_2_FD_188434 | JGI IMG/M metagenome (GOLD analysis project Ga0255094, IMG submission 188434) | Freshwater microbial communities from Columbia River, Oregon, United States - Colum_Law_RepB_8d | ecosystem: Environmental > Aquatic > Freshwater > River | place: USA: Oregon...
TTCAGGTACCGTCGTGGGTTCTGCTGCGGGCTGTCCGGGAGCGTTTTCGGTGGGAGTCCCGGATTGATTCAGAAAGCTGAAGTCCTGTGGACCGGGGGCGTTGTGATCCGGGCGACCAGCCATATCGAGGAATCTCCGTGGCGGGAAACAGAGAGAGACCGTACCGTGGCTTCGTTAGCCACGGGAACGTCAGTATACGGTTGGGATGCGTGGTGGGCGAAGGAAAACGGGTGTAAAAGAAACAGGGGGAACCGGAATCCGGTTCCCCCTGCTGGGCTTCTGTCTGACTGGATTGCTGGTCTCAGTTGGTGCTGGTCGGTGCGGGAGCAGCACAGGTTGGGGCAGCACAGGTGCTTTCGACGCACGGGGCTGCACAGGTCTGAACGGGGCGACAGACGACTCGTGGTACACAGCGAGTCATGGTGACGCAAACCTGTCGTGGAACGCACTTTGTGCGGGTCACGTGGCGGGTTTCACAAACCTGGCGGCAGACCGTGTAGGGGACTTTGCGAGTGCAGGTCTGCTGCTGCATCCGGCAGACGGTGTACGGCACCTGCTTCGTGCATGTTTCAGACACCATCCTGCAGGTGGTGTAGGGCACTTTGCGGGTGATGCATTCTTCGATCCAGTTGCAGGTGGTGTAGGGAATCTTGCGGGTGCAGGTCTGCTGCTGCATGTGGCAGACAGTGTATGGAACCTGCTTCTGGCAGGTTTCTGTCACGAATGAGCAGGTGGTGTAAGGAACTTTGGTGACGCACTGGACCGGAACCTGACGGCAGACGGTGTAAGGCACCTTCTTGTGGCAGACTTCCGGAACCATGCGAGTGCAGGTGATGGTTTTGGTGATCATCTTTGGCACCCATTTGCGGCAGCACACGGTGCGCCCCGGGCACTGTACTCGCACCTTGCGAACCACGCAGGGGTTGCAGGGATCGGTCACGCACTTTTCAACGATCGGGCCCGGGATGCAGCGTGTCTCGGTCACCCATTCGCCACCGCATTCCTGCACGGTGCGGCATTCGGTGACGGGCTTGCAAACCGTGTAGCAGACGTCCTTGAAGCAGGTCTGAGCTTCCGTTTTCCATGAGGTTGTGCAGACATCGCGGTAGCAGGTCTGGTAGACCGGTTTGCAGACGTTGTAGCAGACGGTGCGGTAGCAGGTCTGGTAGACCGGCTTGCAGACTGTGTAGCACTCGTCGCGATAGCAGGTCTGATAGACGGGCTTGCGGACCTTGCAGGTCACGTCGCGGTAGCACGTCTGGTAGACGGGCTTGCAGACCGTATAGCTGCAGGTTTTGTAGCAGGTTTCATAGACAGGTGTACAGACCGTGTAGCACTCGTCGCGGAAGCAGGTTTCGTAGACGTTTTTCATGCAGGTGACCGGCACGGTTTCCGTGCACTGGTCATAGACGGTCTTGGTGCAGGTATACTGTTCCTGCTCCCAGACCACTTCCTGCTGCACATTGCAGCACTGAGACTCAGTACCGCAGCGTGCGGCCACGAAGTCGCCGCAGGCCGAGCAAGCGGACGTCAGCCCGCCCGGAAAACCGCTCTTCCCAAGCAGTCCGGCCATCGACGTCCCGCTGTCAAGCAGCAGAACAACTGCAGCAGCTACTCCCAGCATGAACCTGTTCATTGACCTACCTCAGAAATCCTGTAGTGTGAAACGCCGTCTTCAGAAAACACAGAGCCTTGTCGTGTGTGATCGTCGCCTTTGTTTTCACGACTTGATTTTCGGAAGTGTTGTGCATTGCGGATGTTCCAGAAGCACAAATTGCCGCTGGACAATCGATATAACCACAGCTTTCGGCAAACTCTGCCTGATGCTCAAAACCTGGTCTGTTCGGGCTGAACCAAACGATCGGGGTGAGTGTCCTCGTGAGCAGTCGTCAGAAGTGATTGCCGGCCCGAGAATACTCGAAACCCGCCGTCGACTGCTCCAGCGAAACGTGGAATCTGCGATGTATTCGGGGGGTGGGTACCGGTGTACTTTCGCTCTGTCGGCAATTTGCCGCTGGTCGGTTGTTGACCCGGCGGATTCTGCTAGTATTTGTCACGTCGGTTGCAGACAGTGGCCGACAACACGGCTGGTGTTTCGGCAAAAAATGCCGGGAATTACCGGCGAACATTGGCTGGCGGTGTGCTGGTTCTGTGTTTCGGTCGTGTGTTTTCTGTCTAAGTGTCCTGTGGTTGTGGCGGCGTAGCTCAGTTGGTTAGAGCAGCGGAATCATAATCCGCGTGTCGGGGGTTCGATTCCCTCCGCCGCTACCTTATCAGCTCGAAAGTGGCCTTTTTGGTCGCTCTTCGGGCTTTTTTTATGTGGTTGCGGCAGTCGCGGCAGTCGTCATTCGGCCTGTTGCCGGTGCCAGGTGGCCTGCTGGCGGCTGTGTTCGGTGGCCGGCTGAACCTGTTCGAAATAATCCGCCAGCAGCTTGTGGGCTTGCCTGTTGTTCGGATTCAGGTCCAGGACGCCCTGCAGGGCCACCACACCATCCAGTGGGTCCTGGTACTTGAGCATCAGTTCGGCAGCTTCCATTCGTACCTGTTCGTCGGTGGGGCTGGCGGTGATCTGGTCCTGCAGATTTCTGAGTTTCGCCAGTGCGGCTCGGAATTCCTCCACACGACGAAAGTTCTCGGCTGCCATTTCATCCTGTTGCAGCTGTCGCTGGCACTGGGCCAGCGTGAACAGCGCGTCGTCGGCCCATGGCTGCATTTGCAGTCCGCGCTGCAAAGCCGGCTCAGCCTCGACAAATCGCCCCTCTTCAAAATGCAGCCGTCCCAGAGCAATCCACCACGTGGCATCGGCCTGTCCGGCAGTGCGAGCCTGTTCGAGGACGCCAGTTGCCTGCGCTGGTTCGCCGATGGATTTCAGGCAATCGGCGAGCCCTACAGCGGCGCGCACTGTGAACTGCTGCTGATCGAGCAGTTTTCGAAACAGCGGCATGGCGTCGCGCTGCCGATGGGATTCGTGCAGCAGCTCGGCCAGCTCGATGGCCGGTTCCGGCCAGTCAGGGCTGAGCTTCAGTGCTTCGCGGAAATCGGCTTCGGCTTTGGGCAACAGCTGCTGCAGTGCGAAAACTCGCCCGCGTGCGTACCACGGGAACGGGTTTTCGGGATCGTCCTTCATCAGGGCATCGATCAGAGCACCGGCTTCGCGGTACCGTTGAGCGCGGAGGAAACCCACGATATAGCTGCAACTGACATCGCGGTTGTCTCCGTCGAGGTCTGTGAGCAGGCGGGACATATGAGGGGCAGCTTCCCGCATTCGCCCGCTGTGGGCCAGAGCGAGGATCTGTTCGCGTTCGATGCGGCGGGCTGAGGCGCCAAGAGTTTCCAGTGCCTCAAGGGAAGTGCGGATCGCCTGAGGGTCTCCGAGACGCCGGGCTGTCTGGCACCGCAGCAGTGCGGTTTCCAGTTTTGACAGGCCGGAAATATCAGCCCAACTGAGCCAGCGGAGGGCCGTTTCGGGCTGTTGAAGCTTCAGGGCGGCTGTCGCCTGACGGTGGCAGAGCATCGGCCAGCCCACCCACAGGCCACCCAGAACGGCCAGAACAAGCATCCAGCGGAACCAGGGACGGCGAGTTCGTGGTCGTTTGCGTCGAGTCCCGGCAGCAGGTTTGAGAATCTGGCTGCGGTCTGCAGGTTCGGGCTGTTCCTGAACAGAGCGTTCCACGGTAAGCTGTCCTTTGTACGGCTGCATCCAGTCGACTTCGTCAGATACTACGGGGATTTCCAGCGATGGTCAATCTGCCGTCCCTTTGCAGATTTGGGTTATCAGCGGGCCACGTGCTGCTGCTGGCGGGGCTTGCGACCACCGGCGGTGGTTGCGATCGGTCATCAGCGCCGGCGACAGGGGACTTGCCGGAAGGCAGCTCTGTGGCAGCGGTGCAGTCGACTGGGGCCCGGGTAACTGATCCTGAGCCACAAATTCGCACATTCTGTGGTGGCTGCCACGCTTTGCCCTCGCCTCAATCATTTCCCCGCGATGACTGGTACCACGAAGTGCAGCGAGGTTTTGACTTCTATTATCAGTCGGGGCGTCGTGATCTGCAGCCGCCGGTACAGGCCGAAGTCGTTCGCTGGTACCAGTCACAGGCACCTGCACGGCTGCAGTTACCTGATCTCAGCGCCACCGCTGCTGCTCGCAGTTTCGCTCGCCGGGAAATCGCCGCGGACGGCAAATCCGTTGATGCATCGGTGGCGGTCTCCTTCGTGGGGACGCTGTCACCAGTCGCGCCTGCCACTCAGTCGCGCCTGCTGGTCAGCGAAATGAACGCCGGCCGGATTTATTCGCTGGATCCGGCGGCTGGTGATCAGATTGAGTATGCTGCCGGGGTGCAGAATCCCGCGGCGGTTCGCGAAGTGGATCTTGACGGTGACAATCTGCTTGATCTGCTGATTGCTGAGCTGGGTTCCCCCCTGCCCGCAGATCATGATCGTGGCGGGGTGATTCTGCTGTCTGATTATCGCGGAGCTGCGCGACGGCAGGTGTTGCTGGAAGGTGTGGGGCGAATCGCCGATGTGCGTGCGGCGGATTTCGACGGCGATGGGGACATGGATGTTGTTGCCGCCGAATTCGGCTGGCACACAACCGGCGGACTGCATCTGCTGTGGCAGGATCGCATGGCGGATGGCAGCGGATTCAGGTCGCAGCGACTGGATTCCCGATCCGGACCGATTCATGTGCCGGTGACGGATCTGGATGGTGACGGTCGTCTGGACTTTGTTGTACTGGTCAGTCAGGAGCATGAGGTTGTTGAAGCGTTTCTGAATCGTGGTGAGCAGTTTGAGCGGGTGCCGCTGTTTGCAGCCCCGGACCCCTCATGGGGTTCCAGCGGCATTGAGCTGACGGATTTTGATGGTGACGGTGATCAGGATGTGCTGTACACGGCCGGCGATGCGTTTGATTCCTATCTGATCAAGCCGTGGCATGGCATCTGGCTGCTGCGAAACGAGGGTGGTCTGAAGTTTCAGGCTCAGCAGATTGCAGCGTTGCCTGGCGTGCATCGGGCACTGGCAGCCGATCTGGATCAGGATGGTGATCAGGACATTGCAGCGTGTGCCATGGTGCCTGCCCGCGCACTGCAGGCTCAGCCGGGAACTCCGACTCAGTCCGTCATCTGGCTCGAACAGACCAGTGGCGGACAATTCACGCGGCATGTGATCTCGGATGAGCGACCGATTCACGCGGCGATGACGGTGCTGGATGCGGATGGTGACGGCGACACGGATCTGGCGGCTGGCTGTTTCGCCGAGTCGCGTTCGGAATCCAGGTTTTCGCTGCTGCTGTTTCTTAACGCAGGACAACCAGCCGCGGTGGCTGCTCTGCCGTCAGCGGTTCATGAATCTGCAGCAGACCGTTGATGGCCTCGGCCGGGACGCTGGTGACTGTCTGAATAATGCCGGAGGGCCAGCGGATCTGCAGGGGCGGGATGTTCCCGGGGTCAGCAATGCTCAGTTGCACGTATTCTGTCTGCGAGCCACCGTAGCTGCCACCACCTTTGACGTAGCGGGACTGCGGCGGAGTGGACTGCAGCTGCAAAGAGGCACCAATGGGTTCACGCGCTGACTTGTGTCCGATCAGCCGCACTTTCAGTACGGCCTTTGCTTTGCGTGGTGTGGCATTTTCCACAATGCCCAGAGGCTGATTGGTGCAGGCCACGACCAGGTCCATATCACCGTCGCGGTCCAGGTCGGCCGAGGCTGCTCCGCGACCCATGTGAGGTTGATCCATCCAGCTGCCGGTTCCTGCGCTGGCGGCTGCATTGATCAGTCGCCGTCCCTGCTGGTTTTCCAGCAGCAGGGGCAACTGATTCAAAGGAGCATTTGTGGGATAGCGAATGACGTGTCCATTGGACACAAAGATGTCCTCATCCCCGTCGAGATCAAAGTCCTGGCAGCAGGTCCCCCAGCCGACCCATGCACCGCCGACGGCATTCAGGCCGATGCGCTGGCTGACATGGCGAAACACCAGGCGCCCGGAATTCTGGTACATGGCATTGGTTTCACGTTCGTAGTTGACGACCCAGATATCCGGCTGGCCGTCTGCGTTGAAGTCGCAGGCATCGATGCCCATGCTGCCATCGGGGACTCCGAGGCTGCTGAGGCTTGAGCCGCTGGCGAGCGAAACATCGGTCAGCCTGCCACTGCCGGTGTTTTCGTAAAGAAAGTTGCTGACGGTGTCGTTGGTGACGTAGATGTCGTTGTCGGAATCCAGATCGAAGTCACCGATCAGGACACCGAGGCCCTTGCCTTCGGGAGTCAGAGGATTTTCGCTGGTCACATTGCGAAAGGTGCCATCCCCGTTGCTGAAGTACAGCACATCGGTGAGGCCGGTGTAACTGCGAGGCGGGCAGATTTCCCGACCGTTTTCGGGGCCACCCTTGCAGAACGGATCATTCTCCCATGACCAGTTGACGTAGTGTGCTGCATAGAGATCGGGACAGCCGTCACCATTCAGGTCACCCCATGCCGCACTGCTGCTCCACTGGCGATCGTCCAGCCCGCAGGTGTCGGGCTGCAGTTGAAATGTGCCATCACCGCAGTTGAGGTAAAGCTGCAGGCCACCGTAGCCGGTCACGAGGAAGTCGCTGAAGCCGTCAAGATTGTAGTCCGTGCGAGCGATACCGTGGCTGTAGAAGGCATTGTCTGTGACATTCGCCAACTGTGCCACATCCTGAAACTTCCAGTTGCTGCGACCACGGTAAAGCCCGGTGGGCAGGGGCAGAACGGACTTGCCTGCAAACTGACCGCCGCCGGCAGCACACAGATCGTCGTGTCCATCCGCATCAAAATCCAGTACCGCAACGCCACCGCCGAGAGATTCGAGGATGGAAAAGTTGCCGGCTTCCTCGCCGTTACGATAGGTGAAACTGACACCGCTGTCAGCCGTACGTTCGATGAAACGCCACTGACTTTCGGAACCGCTGGCAGTGCCGGTACTGCCGCTGCCTGCGGCGGCAACCGCAGGACTGCCGGCCGTGCTGGCGGTGGCATCGGCGGCTGGACTTTGCGATGGTTGCTGTGACTGCGAATTGCAGCCGGAGCAGAGTGTCAGCAGCAGTCCGCCACACAGTACAGGCAGCAGGTGGCGAATTGTTCTGCGGCCACTGCAGACGGACAGCAAACCCATGCCAATCATTCCGTTTCGCTGACGATGCTGGCTTTTTTGATGAAGTCCAGTTCCGGGAAGTTCTGCTGCAGGTACTGGTTGCCCATTTCTTCAATCATCTGCTGGTTCGGGTCTTCACCGTACTGCGGGTTGATGCCGTCCACGTTGTGCATGCCCTCGACCACGGAGCCGAAGACTGCGAAGCCCATTTTGTCCAGATTCAGATTGTCATTGAAGTTGATAAACAACTGGGATGTACGCGTGTTCGGCCCGGACGTGGCAAAGCAGAGTGTGCCGCGGACGTTGCTTTTAATGACGGGGTCATCAGAAATCTGGCGGTTCCATTTGCGATGCTTGCCGGGGTCGCCGTTGATGCCGAACTGGGCGACGAAGTTGGGAACGACTCGAAAGAAGCGGCAGCCATCGTAGAACTGATCTTTGACCAGCTCGTGGAACCGCTGCGCCCCGATGGGCGCCCATGATCGATCGACATCAACTTCGAAGTCGCCGGCGGTTGTTTCAAACTTCACGCGAAACCTGCCACTGACGGGCACACCCTCGGGCGCCGGTGTTGCGGCAGCGGTGTCTGCAGGAGGTGGGGATGGCGGTGGCGGTGTCTCAAGAGCTTTTTTCTGCTTTTCGAACTCACCCAGCCCCGGGGGCAGTCCAGTGGAGGACTGTTCTTCAGCACAACCTGCAAGCAGGCCGACACTGAGGCCGGCACATAACCAGAACGTGAACAAACGCAGTTTTCGAAACATGGCAGCCAACTCGTGTACGGAAAAGCCGCGGCGAACAGAACACGTCTCGCCACTCCGCCATGTTGTACGCTGAACCGTTTGAAAATGCGAGGAAAAAAGCCGGAGCGGCGGCTGGTGCCGTCGGTCGGAGCCTGCGGCGACCTGCCCGCCTACGACTTTTCCGCAGCGACGGGCAGGGCACTGAGGCCGACACCGGAGTAGTGGAAACCGCGATCCGCCATGCGGCGTCGGTCGTACAGGTTGCGACCGTCAAAGATCACGGGCGACTTCATCTTGTGCCGAATGTAGTCAAAGTCCGGGTTCCGGAACTCGTTCCACTCCGTCACAATGCACAGGGCATCAGCATTGTCACAGGCGTCGTAATGATGCGGACAGTACTGCACCACATCGCCGATTTCATGCCGTACGTTCTCCTGAGCCACCGGGTCGTGCACGCTGACGGTACACCCGGCGTCCAGCAGGTTCTGAATCAGTACCAGCGACGGCGCTTCCCGAATGTCGTCCGTGCGGGGCTTGAAGGACAGACCCCAGACCGCAATTTTTCGCCCCTGCAGCTGGCCCTGAAAATAGCCGGACAGTTTGCGAAACAGCACATGCTTCTGTTCGTTGTTGGTCTCGTCCACGTTTCGCAGAATCCGTGCAGACACCCCATGCTGCTCGGCCAGTGACGCAAGGGCCCGGACGTCCTTGGGGAAACACGAACCACCGTAACCCACTCCGGGAAACAGGAACGAAAACCCAATCCGTGCGTCGTGGCCAATGCCCTTGCGAACTTCGTTGATGTCCGCACCAACCTGCTCGCAGATGTTCGCCATCTCGTTGATGAAACTGATCTTGGTGGCCAGCATGCAGTTGGCTGCATACTTGATCATCTCAGCACTTTCAATACCCACCACAATAAACGGTTTCTCTGTCCGCAGGAAAGGTTTGTACAGTTCCTGCATCAGTTCCCCTGCCGTTGGATCGTCAACACCCACAACCACGCGATCAGGTTTGGTGAAGTCGTCAATCGCCGCACCTTCCTTCAGGAATTCCGGATTGGAAGCGATGCGGAAACGAGTGGATGTTCTGGCGGAAATCCAGCCGGCCACTTTCCGATTGGTACCCACGGGAACCGTGCTTTTGCAGACGACCACGGCGTTGTCACGCAGGTGCGGAGCCATCTGTTCGGCTGCCGCCTGAACATACTTCAAATCAGCGGCGCCGGATTGATCCTGCGGCGTGCCCACACAGATGAAAATGCACTGCGCCGAAGCAATCGCTTCGGCATAGTCTGTGGTGAATTTCAATCGACCGGCGGCCGAATTTCGCCGCACCAGCTCTTCCAGACCCGGTTCGTAAATCGGCACGCCGCCGCTTTTCAGGAGGTTCACCTTGCGGGCGTCCACGTCCAGACACACGACGTCGTTGCCGCTTTCCGCGAAGCAGGTGCCCGTAACAAGCCCCACATACCCGGTGCCAATCATTGTGATCTTCAAGAGTCAGCTCCCGATTTCTCAGCCGCGCACGATTCCAGGAGCCAACCTACACGCCCCCACAACCGTCGGCAAATTCTTCCCGGAACACTCCCAACGAAACATTCACCGCTTCGGTCCGACCTTCCGGATCCTGCAGGTTCTGCCAATAAAATGGAATCGTTGCGGAGTCCGCACGGAAATTCTGTTCGCGACCCGTGAAGTTTTTGTTCAGGCCGCTTCAATCCACCGCCGCAGTTCCGCAGCGAGATCCGGGGGGTTATCGCGATCGGACATCGCAAAATAATGACGTTCAATCCGTCGCATGACCGCCGTCAGCTCCCCGCGCCGCTCCGCCGACAACCCACCGTCAGATTCAATTCGCTGCAATACCGCCAGCACGCTGAATGGAGTTACCTCAGCCGGCATCGCCCACCGCCCCGTATTCACAACAGCCGCAGCCGTTCGGCGGCGCAGCAGTTGCCAGCCACCAAACGAGCCGGCACAGAGAACCAGACCGAGGCCTGCCCACATATACCACGGCGTTGCCGGCTGGTCCCAACTGGCCTGCAGCGTGACCGTCTGCTCAGTTGCCTTCAGGTCAGCGTCCTCATAGCGCTGGTACACAGTCTGGGCAGGTTCAGCTTTCAGTGCCGCAAAGCGGAAGCTGCGCGCATCCCCGGCAGCCTCCCGCCGATCACGCAGCGAGACCGTCCACAATCGCTCTGACAGCACTGCCGGGCGGGTGGAGCTCTCATCAAACTTTGAAATGGACAGCGGCTGAGTTTCCACGCCCGTCACCTCAAAGTCGTCAAACTTCAGATCGACAACCTGCTCAAGCTCGGGCACCAGTCCACGTCCGACCGCGCGGATCTCCAGTCCCAGCCTGCCCGCCGCAAACTCCCGCTCGTCAAGAATCTGTGTGACGGTCAGCTCTTCAATCGGTCGCGGATCACCGGCTTCCGGAGTACAGTCAATGGCGGCCGCAGCCGATTCGACCGGCAGCACGACATAACCAGTGGTGTCGAGGAAGTCGAGGTCCAGTCGCAGCGGTGGCAGACTGTCAATTTCCGGTCCGCGAGCCTTCAGCAGCAGCCACGCATACGGCGTTCGCCGCCAGCCGTCTTCGGCGTCCGGCGCGGATTGCACGGATTCCGGCTGAAACGTGACGGACAGTACTTCGAAGTGTTCGTCCAGTGCTGCTCGTGCCGCGGTTTCAAACTTGTCCCGGTAATCCTCGTTGGGGCGCCCATTATTATAATAGTATCCGCCACCGGAATTCTGATTCTGCAGATAACGCGCAAAACCACCACCCTCACGCTCGATGGCTTTCGAGTGGCGAATGCTGACCAGCACACCAAACGGTTGTCCATGCCCGACCTTCACAGAACCGTCAACCTCTGCCAGCAACTGAATTTCCTGGACAAGGTCGCTGTAATAGTCCAGCACCTGCCTCGCCTCGCGAGCCTGCTGGCGCTCACCCGCTATCCGCAGACCCTCGCGGACATACCGGAACTTCACCGCCGGATTGACACTGCTCATTCGGGAAAACAGGTCATTGGCAAACAGGTCCAGATGTCGATCACGGAACTCAGCCGGAATCGCTGCAAATGCCTGCTGAATCAGCGGCATCTGCTCCAGTACAGGATTGCGTTCCGGGGTAATACGTGCCAGCGAGGCATCTCCCAGCGCTGCATAAAACCACGCATTGAAGCACTCCACCGTGATCTCAGTCTGCGGCAGTGCGGGCAGCGCCTGCAGATAGGCATCGACAGCCGACTGCAGAATCCCGATGGCCTGTCGACGGGCGTCAGCAAAGCCGGCATCCCGGGCCAGATCATTGCGATAGTTGGCCAGATCGTGCAGCAGACTGCCCTGCACCATCAGCAGCCGCCAGTTGCCCGGATCCTGCTGCAGCCCCGTGCTGCACATCTGCAGGGCTGAGTCATAACCGCGGAGCACTTCGGCCTCCAGCTCCTGCTTCTTTCGATTGGTCTTCATGGTCTGCTGCACCTGCGGTTCCCGCCAGACCGTTCCGAGGTTGTCACGCATACGTCCCAGCAGGACCGCCAGAGTCTTTGTCTGGATGGCGTCCGAGCTGCCGAAAACGGCCTGCAGATCCTTCTCCAGGTACACCTCTGCAGCACTGTGCACACCGGCAAAGGCATTGGCCAGCCACGATTCATCCACACCCGACAGTTGCAGCCCGCGAATCCGCCGGGCAAATCCCGCCAGCTCACGCAGATTGCGCTCCTGATGACTGCGAGTCAGCGGGATCGAGTTCAGTCGTTCATTGTATCCGAAGGAAAACATATAGACGCCGGTACGGCGCCGGGCACTGTTGGGGTCGTGGTTTTCCGTCCACGTGGACAGGAATGTCTGCACCAGTTCAACCGCTTCCTGCGGGTGCGATGCGGCCAGCTTTTCAATCCACGGAAAGGCGGCCGATTCGTCCTTCACCTTCAGATGCAGTCGCGCGCATGATTCAGCGAAGGTCGGGAAGAACGAAGGTTCCAGCGACTGCAGCCACGCATCTCCAGGGGCCGCGTCCAGCAGTTTGCCCGCAGCGATAGCCACCGGCATGCCGGTCTGCGACTGCGCCTGCATCTGCCGCATGGCCATGTTGTCATCACCCATCCAGAAGTAGTTGCCATAAGCGTCACGCTGCATCTGCGGGCCGCGCGCTGTACTGGTGTCGTACTGCACGGAATAGCGAGCTTCCCGCAGCCAGTTGACCAGCAGCAGATGCAGCGCTGGCTTCCATTCGTCCAGTGACGCGGCAGCGTGCTGCAGAATGGCATCGACCGCCGTCTGCTGCAGTTTCAGCACCCCCATGCGTTCATCAGGCGCCGCGGGGTTCCGAGCCATACCGATGGCAGCAGCTCGACCAATCCCGTGCAGAATTCGCCGACCACGTTCGGCTTCGCGGGTGAAACTGTCGGACAACCACTTCGCTCCCAGCTCCTTCCGCAACTGCGGTACCAGTTCCACCGCCAACTGCAGGACCTCAGTCTGCAGGTCCTGCCATTCCGCAAGGGTCAGTGCCGGAGGCACATTGGTCGGCGGAGTGACCGGGGCTGCTGCCGGTCCCGGGGCAGCCGGCGACTCGGCCGTAGCAGCGGCGACCGGTGCGGCGGCTGATGAGGCCGGGGCCGGGCTTTCCAGAACACTCTGCACAGCCTGCCACGCACGTTCCAGTTTGGCCGGATCAGCCTGCTGTCGATGCAGCCCGTAGAAGGTGCGGGCGAGTGTCGCCTGAGTTTTCAGATCGGCAGCAGCCTGCAACTCTTCCAGAGTCGGCAGGAACTGCAGGGCCTCAGCCAGCCGATTGGCAGACAGCAGGAGCTGTCCGGCAGCAATCCTGTTCAGCTTGCGGTCGGGGAGCTCACCGGCCAGATGCACCTGCAGCTGCTGGGCCAGCACTGCGGGTGATTCGCCCTCGTTCTCACAGGTCACCGCCAGTTGTCCGAGGGACTGCAGGCGTTCGGTCGGAATCACGGCGGCCGGATACAATTCGGCAATTGCTATCACGTCGGCTGCTCGCAACAGATTGCGTTCGCCGATGCGCTGGCCATTGCGACCCCGCGGAGCGTTCGCGGGGCCGTTCGTGAGCGAAACAACCAGTCGGTCGTGTATCAGTAATCGCTCGGGCTCACTGAAGCCTGCCAGCAATTGTCCGACCTCGGGCCATGACCCGCGAGTGACGGCAAGCTGCAGAGTCTGCAACTGCTGCTGCAGTTGCTGCATGGCTTCGCCTGCGGCTGCGGTGGCCGGATCTGCAGTGACCGCAGAAGACTGGGGTACTGCAGGTTCGAGGGTTCCAGTCGGAGTCACCGCTCCTGGTTCAGCAGGAATGCTGCTGCCTGCCGTCGACGTCGCTGCCTCATTGACAGCCGTGGGACTGCCGGCACTACCGCCAGCAGTGGCGGTACCGGCCCACGCCGCGAGTATCGCAGACGGGCGTCGATCAAATTCCAGTTTCTGCAGCAACTGCCTGCGAGCCTGTTCGCTGGCGGCGGCCAGAACTTTGGCAGCCGCATCGCCGGCCACGTCCCCGGGGACAGCCGTCGTCGCTGCAGCCCCGGCTTCGTCCGCAGCCGGTGTGACCGTGGCTGCCGGCGTCGTGGCTGTCGCCGCAGTGCCGGGCGCGGGACCCGCGGACGCTGCCTGGCCCACGGCTGTTCTCAGAGCCGGGATCAGAGTGCGCGGGATCGTCAGCGGGCGAGCAGGCACCGTTGGAGTTGCCGGTACACTGTTCTGAAAACACGCTGCCGACACATCCTGCCCCGTCGCCAGCAACAGCGACACCGCCAACATCCGTCGCCAGTTCATCAGCCTTGATCCTGTTGCCCAAGAGACAGCCAGAGACAGCGATTGTGTGCAGCCGAAGTTCAGGAGCCTGACCCGTCAGCCGGCGGACCGGCAGAGGCCCCGCGACCATCCTTCGGCTTCTGAGACGGTTTCGCACCGGGACGACGCGACCGACACTTGCTGCAGCAGGACTGACAGGGCTTCGGAATCGGCAGGCCCTGCAGATCGTCCAGTGCCATCTGCTCAAGCCGGATCGAAGCCTCAAGGTTTTCCTGCTGCTGACGCTGACCGCGAGCATCCCCGACCGCCTGAGCCTGTTCAGCCAGCAAACGATAATTCTGCCGCGCTGATTCCAGCTCAGGCAGCCACTCTTCACGAGCCACACCTTCCAGTCGCATCAGCCATGCAAGATAGTACTGCGATTCCGCCAGCGTTTCACGAACCCGCGCCTGCAGCTTAGCGTCGACCGGCTGAATATCGCCCGCCGTGACCTCAGCCAGCAGCTTCTTCAGATCCTCATTGGCATCCGGCAGACCGGCACTGTGAATCTGTGCCTGCGCCAGTTGCAGACGAATGTCGCGACGCAGTTGATCCTGATCGTCCGGCACAAGTTCCAGCGCCTTCTGGAACTCGCGCGAAGCCCGATGCCACTCGGTCTTCTGCACTGCACTGCGTCCCGCCCGCAGATGCCAGCCAATCTGGTCCATCTGCATGTGAAACTCGCCAGCCGCCAGATGATAAACCCCACCCAGCACCGGTAAGGTCAGCCAGAACAGCAGCAACGATTTTTTCATGACAGAGTCCTTGAGAGCTGAAGCAGCGACGAGCCGGGGACAGGGGAACTGGTGCCCGGGCTGCAGCCCAGACTACAGGTATTCTATCGACTTTTGACTCATGCAGTCTGACGCACAGGTGCCGGTTTGTCCATACTCGGGTTGGCAGGAACCACTCGTTTTCGGATGCCCGGCCGCCAGCGGGTACCACAAAAATTCAGCAAAATCGGCAGTCCCGCCAGAATTGTCGAGGAAAGCAGCAGGACCAGTTGAGCCCATTCCCGCCAGCCCCAGTCAAAACGCTCGGCCCCTTCCGCTGACAATGTCAGTCGCCGCAGCAGCTCACTGGGCAGATGCTTGTCATTCCCGTTGTGATAGAATCCTTGCAATCGCGCTGCGATCTGCCGCAGCGTGCTGACGTCCTGTTTCGAATTGCGACCGTTCAGAAACGTCCCGTTGACCGGATCCCCAATTCCCACAATCACCACATCGGCCACCGCTGCCGGCATCGCCGGCATCCCGGTCGCCGGCACCGTATCGCCGTCACTCACCAGCACGATGGTGGTGCTGCGAGGTCTCCAGCCGCGAGCCATTTCGGCGGCCGCTTCCAGTCCGCTGAACAGATTCGTTTCCCCCGCCTGAAACGCAAAATGCATCGGCAGATCGTTCAGGACGTTTTCCACCACAGCAATGTCCCTCGTGTCCTCAACCACCGGCAAAGCCTTCGTGTACGTCGCCATTATGGACACTCGGTATTCATTCATCGGAATCCGGCGGAACCACGATTCCATCACTTCCCGCGCCCGCACCATGCGACTCTGGTCACCCGCTGTTCCCGCATCCCGCAGACGCATGCTGGGAGACACGTCCAGTACCAGAATCACGTGCTTGAGTTTTTCAAAGGACACCGGGCGATCCTGTCCCGGAGTTCTGCGGTCAGGTGGCAGCCAGAACAGTACCAGCAGTGCCCACACCAGCCCGGCTGCTGCAGCACATCGCAGTGGCCCGGCCGCGCTGGCCCACCGTGCCGGCTGCTGCCCAGGCCCAAAAACCAGAATGGCCATCCGCCGCACGCGCCGCGCATGCAGCCACTCGCCCAGCCCCGCCAGCAGCAGTGCCACCAGACCGCCGAGCAGACACCAGAGCTGCTGCTGATCCGTCAGGCCTACCATGGCACATACCTCAACCCATAACCGGCCAGCGACCACAGTGACAGCAGCAGCAGTCCGGCCAGACAGAACGGGCGAAACTCATCCACATACTCCACCGCAACCTGCTCAAGCTCGGCCGGCTTCATGCCATCAATCCGCTGAAACACTGACTGCAGCGCCGCAGGATCCCCGGAGACGAAGGCTTCGCCACCGGTCAGGCGAGCCATCGTGACAATCTCATCAGGGATATTGGGATCCCCGATGTGAATGCAGAACAGCACAATCCCGGCCTGCTGCAGTTCGCGGGCCCGGTCTTCATTGCCTCCATTCATCAGATCACTGCTTTGACCGTCCGACACCAGAATAATCATGCGATCGCCCTGTGCCTGATCTTCCAGCACCCGACGACAGTTGATCAGTGCGCGTCCGATCATCGTGCCCCCGCCGATCGCTCGCTGCGCATCGGGTTTCATGAAAGGCAGTGAACAGGCAAAAGCGGATGTATCGCGAGTCAGCGGGCACCAGCGCACCACATCCGACGCAAAAAAAGTCAGGCCAAAGGCATCACCCTCGCGAAAATTCAGAAACTCGTTGATGGCCTGCATGGAGGCGTCATAACGAGTACCTTCGCCGAAGGGTGCCGTCATACTGCCGGAACAGTCCACACAGAACTCGATGTTGGTCAGTTTTCGCTGAGTCACCGGACTGCCGGTGGCCAGTGGCACACTCAGCAGCAGAATTGCCACCGCCAGCAGCAGCGGCGGCAAAGATTCAGCCAGCGTCAGCAGCAGCTTCAGGAATCGTCGTTCAGCCCGCACACTATGGTCCACCGGCAGTGCGATCCGCCGCTGTCGACCACGCCAGATCCATGCCAGCAACAGAGCCGGTACGACCAGCAGTGGCAGCAGCCACGGGCGTTCAAAACTGTCCACAATTCCCGGCAGCATCATGAGCTGGCTCCCGCGGAAGCCGATCCTGCGCCGGTTTGACGAGCCTTCGCAGCCTGATCGGCCAGTTGCTGCAGCGGCACCAGCAGTTGTTCAACCGCAGCCTCCACCGCCCCCGGCCGATCATACAGCCAGCGTTCCAGCTGCCGCAACAGCGGACCAGCCACCGCATCGCTCTGCAGGGTTGCCAGCAACTGCTGCGGTGACTGCTGTGGCAAACCCCGCTGTTCACGGAAAAAGGCCAGAATCAGGGCTTCCAGAGTCGTACGGCCCGCAGCATCCAGCGTCCCGCTGGCCGCCTCCGTCAACAATGCTCGCAACTGCTGCAACCGCTGCTCAGCCGGGTCCTGCACCAAGACGAAAGCCTGCTGCCGCTGACGTTTCTGCGTCCACAGAATCAGACCCAGACCCAGTACCCAGAGCACCCCCAGCAGCGACATCAGTGACTGATAACCGCCAACCCAGAGACCACCGGTCGGAGGCGTCGGCGACAATGTCAGTCGATCCGGCGGCAACACGGAGGTCACCGTCACCAGCAGCGACGGCAGCTCGGCCGCTGAACTTCCGTCCTTGCGCCGCAGGCTGCGGCTGAGATCCAGCGGGCCAGGGCGAAATCCAGTCCACGTCAGGTCATAACGAAAACCAGCACCGTGCGGATACACCGCATCGATGCGAATCACCACATCCCGATCGGCCGGATTGCCGTCGTCCACCGGCTGTAACTCACTGCCGGGGAAGTACACCTGCGTGATCACACCGCGCATCCCGACAGCCGCCTTCAGCTCCGCCCGCCCGTCGATTCGTGCCTGCACCGCCCGGTCCGCCGCCGGGGCAGCAGCAGCCGGGGCGGTGGCCGGATCGGTTGGCGAGTCCTGTGCTGCGACAGAACACACGCCCACCAGCCACAGCACCAGCGGAAAGATCACCGAGCCGTATTTCATCGAGCACCTCGGTTGAAGGCGTTGCGCGACATCAGGAAAGCTCGCAGTAAGGCCGACCACGACTGATCCGTCGGCAGGACCAGATGGTCCACTCCCGCACGTTTCAGGAAACGTTCCAGTTGAGGCTGATCTGTGTGCACGTCATGACTGCGGGCCACAAGCTGGCGCCCCGTTTCAGACTCGACCGCACGCAGAATACCACCACCGACCAGCCCGTCTTCCAGCGGGTCCCGCAACTGTATCACGAGGCACTCGTGCCGCTGATTCAGTTCGCGAATGGCAGCGGCGGCAGCGGGATCATGCAGATCGCTGAGCACAAAGATCAGCGTACGGTTCAGCAGCGTGGGGGCCATTTGAGCAATGCGCTGACTGAGCGTCGTGGGTTCGTCAGTGCGATATTTCCGCAGCGCCAGCAGCCACTGCAGAATGGTGTCACGGTTGAGCGATGGCTGAACATGGAAATCCCGACCACCGACGCCCAGCACTCCCACCGGGCTGACGCGGTCAAGACAGGCCAGACCCAGCCCGGCGGCCACCAGCAGTGCTGTTTCATATTTTGTGCGGCGCTGCGAGGTGACCAGCATGGACGCCGAGGTGTCAATCAGCAGGTAGCAGGGCAGACGTCGCGGTGTTTCAAATTCGCGAACGTGGGGTTTGCCGGTCCGAGCTGTGACGCGCCAGTCCATGCTGCGAATCGGGTCACCAGGCTGATACTGTCGCGACTGGACATACTCAATGCCGCTGCCAAGAAACGGTGATTTGTCGGTACCATAGGCCAGACTGTCGGCCAGTCGCCGAGCAGCGATGGCAAACTGCCGGGAATTCAACGGTACGATTTCTTCCAGTTCACCGTTCGACATCAGTTGCCAGTTTTCAGTGGTCAGTTCTCAGTTCTCAGTTCTCAGTTTTCAGTTTTCAGTTCTCAGTTCTCAGTTCTCAGTTTTCAGTTCTCAGTTCTCAGTTGCCAGTTTTCGGTTTTCGGTTTTCGGTTTTCGGTTGCCGGTTTTCAGTTGCCAGTGTGAGTTGGTGATAATCGTCGGGTTGTCGTGAGCTGGATTCCTGGTTGTCTGCTTTGCCCTCTGCGAGCGAGTGGATAGCAGTCAGGTTTCAGGCATCTGACCGCACTTCTCACTTCTCACTGCCTGTCAAATTCTGTTATTGATGATTTTCCGCAGCACATCGCGTCCGGTGACTCCGTCCGCAATGGCCTCGTAGGTCAGCCGGATGCGGTGCAGGATCACGTCTTCGGCAAGTGCAAACAGGTCGTCGGGAGTGACGTATGATCGTCCGTGGATGAGCGCGCGGGCGCGGGAGGCTTTGATGAGCGAGATGCCGGCGCGGGGGCTGCAACCCAGCTCAAGGTGGGGGTGCTGGCGAGTGTCGTTGACCAGTTGCACGACGTGCTGAATGAAGGTCTCACTGACATGGACCGAGTTGACAGCTTCCATGGCCGTAATCAGGTCCTCGGAGGTGCCGACAGGGCGTTTGTCCAGCACGTCGAATTCCGTCTGCACGACAGCGCCGCCATCACGTCGCTGGATCCCCAGTCCGGCGTTGCGGCGCAGCACTTCCGTTTCTTCGGCCTGAGTGGGGTATTGCAGCCGGTGGCACAGCATGAATCGGTCAAGCTGTGCTTCGGGCAGCTCAAAAGTACCAGCCTGTTCAACCGGGTTCTGGGTGGCGATCACCAGAAATGGCGCGGGCAGGTTCCACGTTGCGTCGCCGATCGTGACGCGACGTTCCTGCATGGCCTCCAGCAGAGCCCCCTGCACCTTCGGAGCAGCCCGGTTGATCTCGTCCGCCAGCAGCAGATTGGTGAAGATGGGACCCTTTTTCGTGCGAAATTCGCTGGTCCGCTGGTCAAGGATTTCAGAGCCGAGAATGTCTGATGGCAGCAGGTCGATGGTGAACTGGATCCGAGCGAACTGCAGGTCAATGCACCGCGACAGCACCGATACCAGCAACGTCTTGGCAAGGCCCGGAACACCCTGCAGCAGCAGGTGACCGCTGGTGAGCAGCGCGATCAGTGCTCGCTCTACAACCACATCCTGGCCGACCACCACCTGCCCGACCTTCTGACGAACAGCCTGCAGGTACTGGGCGGTATGTTCGGACTGAAGTCCCGGAGACTGATTCATCGTGCGGTCCGCAATGCGTGATGGCAGCGCGGACAATGACGACACGGAACGCATGCTGGCAGAGTGCCGCGCGACACTGCCACGCACGGAATCTGCAGGCCACGTGCGGGGCCATGCAGCGTCCGGCGGAAGTGTAAGCAACGGCTGACGCAGATGCGACTGCAGAAGTCAGTGGCGTCTGACGAAATGACAAAGTGGCTGAGGCATGCCGAGGAGCGCATCCGGCGCATTCGGCAGCCCCGGCGTATGTCGTGGGGCGATGCGAATCAATCGGGGACTGAGCGACGATGCAGGTAACTGTCGCCGACTGCCACAGACACCGCTGAACGCCAGGGACGAGCGTCTGCGGGGTGCAGGCAGCTTTGAGCAGCCCGAATTGTTCGGACCGGACCTGTCAGGATTTCGGATCAGGAGCCGCTTCACGGCGAATGGCGTCGTACACCTCTTCGCGGTGCACGGTGACATCGCGGGGCGCTTCAATGCCCAGACGCACCTTGTCGCCTCTGATTTCAATGACCATCAGAGTAATGGAGTCACCGATTACGATTTTTTCATCTTTTTTGCGGCTGAGTACCAACATGTCCAGTCCCTGGTCAATCTTCTTCGTGAATGATTGCTGTCTGCTGGTTCAGAAAACCCTGAGACCAGACGCTGGCCTCACCTGACAGACAGTGAAAAGTCCGGATCATCCCCCTAAAGCGAAATTCTGCATTTTCACAGGAACAGGGAAGCGGATCCGAAGCCCCGGTCCGATCGGCTGTGCCGATCGCAGCAACTTCAATGATGCAAACGGGAGGCCAGGTACTGACCTCTGCAAAAGATGCGAACACAAGGCTGCCAACTCTAGGTTGAATTTCGACGCTCCGGCGCGAAGTTCTGCAGGAATTGCCGAAGCTGCGTGCCCACGCAGGCTGCTATCGGCGGTTTGTGCCGGGAAATCACTCTGTAACATTTCCGATTCTGCTGACTGCTTCGGTTCTGCCGGAAAAATGATGACCGTGAGGCAGTTTTGCGGAAGTTTGTGGAGCTGCGTTCGAGAAACGGTGGAAATCGCAGGCTGTTGCCGCAGGGCAGCAGATGATGCGCGCTGGCAACACTGGGCCGAATTTTCGGGTTGCCCGACACTTCCACCACAACCGCTCAAACTGGCAGCACTGTGCAATCTGCCGGATCCCGCATCCGCCCGGCATTCACCGGCCGCCACACGGGGCCCAATCGGTGGCTGGCGAGGATTTTTGAGCTGGCGTTTTCCCGTTCGGACCATTTTCTGTATTCTCACTCCACTGTATTGCTCCCAACCTGTTTGCCACAACAACGGAAGACCGCTGCCATGCTGCCACTGCGACCGCTGGGAAAAACCGGCCTGAATTTCACCTCGTTGTCTTTCGGGGCGTCCTCGCTGGGAGCCGAGTTTCGGAATGTGGATCTGCAGGAGTGTCTGCGGAGCGTGACGACCGCCATTGAAGTGGGAATGAACTTCATTGATACGTCACCCTACTACGGCCGGGGCATGAGCGAAGTGCTGCTGGGACAGGTGCTCCCCGGTATCCCGCGTGACAGCTACTACCTCGGCACCAAGCTGGGACGCTACGCTCCGCGGCACTTTGACTTCAGTGCCAAACGGGTCATCGAAAGCGTCGATATCTCACTCGAACGGATGCGGACGGATCATCTGGACATCGTGCTGTGCCACGATCTGGAATTTGTGGAGATGTCACAGATCGTCGAAGAGACTCTGCCAGCCCTGCGGCGACTGGTGCAGAAGGGCAAAGTACGTTACATCGGAGTCAGTGGTTATCCCATGAAGATGTTCAAATACGTGCTGCAGAATTCGGACGATGTGGATGTGATACTGACCTACAACCACTACACGCTGCAAAACGATATGGCTCTGGAACTGGTGCCTTTGTGTCAGCAGAAGGGCGTGGGACTGATGAACGCCGCTCCGTTTTCAGCGCGGCTGCTTTCCAATGACCCGCTGCCAGTCTGGCACAAAGCGACTTCGGAAGTCCGTCGCATCGCTGCGGCCGCGGCACAGTTGTGTCGCGACCGCGGATCAGATCTTGCCAAACTGGCACTGCAGTTCTCGATCGCCAACCCGGATTTCACCACCTGCATTACAGGGTCCGCCAACCCGGCCCGAATCCGCCAATGGGCAGCGTGGGCCCACGAACCGCTGGACCAGCAACTGCTGGCCGATGTTTTAAAAGTGCTGCAGCCAATCCATAATTGGCATTACACCGAAGGAAGACCTGAGAATAACGATTGAGTGGTCAGTTCTCAGTTTTCAGTTCTCAGTTTTCAGTTCTCAGTTTTCAGTTCTCAGTTTTCAGTTCTCAGTTTTCAGTTCTCAGTTTTCAGTTCTCAGTTTTCAGTTCTCAGT
>Ga0255094_1000436_pt1 | contig 21877 bp, 19 predicted proteins | sample Colum_Law_RepB_8_2_FD_188434 | JGI IMG/M metagenome (GOLD analysis project Ga0255094, IMG submission 188434) | Freshwater microbial communities from Columbia River, Oregon, United States - Colum_Law_RepB_8d | ecosystem: Environmental > Aquatic > Freshwater > River | place: USA: Oregon...
GTTGATTTCTGAATTGGATCTTAAGCGCGTCGGGCAGGGGCATCAACCAGTCGATCAGGCGGTGCAATTGTCGGATTTCCAATGGAGAGTATCCCTCGTTGAAGAATTGGACGGTGAGTTCGAGGCGGTAGTCTTTGAGTCGCTGGGGGTTGTGGCGGTGCTGTTGGGTGCCGAGGTGGGCGGCGATGATGAAGAGGACTTGTTGGTGGCGGTAGCGTGGGTCGTCGAGATTGCCCTTGAAGTCGATGGTTTTGCAGATGCGGAAGTGGAAGGTGATGCCGCAGCCGAAGGATTGGTAGTGGTACGATGTGGGACGCCACTTCCGGCTGGTGTCTCCGAGGATGGCGAGGGTGAGCGGGTGGACGCCGTATTTGTCGAAGATGCGGTAGTGGTAGGTGAAAAGGCGCTTCGGCAGGTTGGGGTCATAGTGCATCTGGACCTCGATGTGGATGTAGAGCCACTGGTCGGTGCCATCGAGGAGGCGGACTTTGAGGAGTTTGTCGACCCGCTTGGCTGCGATTTCGGAGGCCGGGGTGATTTCGTGGAGTTCCTGCTCGAGGAATTTGGGTTCGACCGACCAATCAATGCCGGCGGCGACCTCGGGAAAGGTGACCTCGAGGAAGGACCGAGTGAACTGGTCGATGGTGTCTTTCCAGGGGCTGTCGTGATTGAGCGGCTTGTCCATGTCCCTAGTTATTCGCTCGGCCCCGACCGAACCTTTCATCGACGCGACAGTTTGCTGGGCGGGAGCGGGCGTCCCCCCGCGGCGGGGTCGGTCCCGAATGGCAGTTAGATAGCGACCAATGTTTTTGGGGTGTTTTGAGGTGAGGTGGGCTTGCGATAACGGTTCTGGTGGCGGATTTCTCGGAAATGCCGTCGGTGGCAACTGAGCAGTTGGTAGGGCTTTGGTCTTCGTTTCAGGGCTCTGGGCTCCCGTCGGTCTGGGCGTTTTGGGAGCGCATCTTGGGCCAAGACCGAGAGGAGTTCCTGATAGATCCGCTCGCGCAGTTTGCGGGAGCGGGCGCTGCAAATGGCACGGCTAAACTCCAGAGCGGCGGCGATGCTGCCGGCGAAACTGATCTGTCCCAGGGCTACCCCGCGCTGTCGGGCCGTTTCTAACATCAGTCGCCTGACCATGTTGTGCACCAGAAGGTGTAGACGGAGTTCACGGTCCAGGGTTTCGGGGTTCATCGCCGAGAGTACCTCCATTCCGAGGGAGGTCTTCAGATTGCGCAGGCAAAGTTCCATCAGCCAGCGCCGCCGATAGAGGCGACCGAGTTCGGTGAGCGGACAGCTCACGGGATCCAACAGAGTGGTGACTAGGATGACTTCGCAGGAACGAAACCCGCGGTTTTCCAAGCGGCAGCGCACCAAGCGCAAGGTCAACGACTCGGGCAATCGACGCCACTCGTCATCAGGCACGGTGCGCAGCTGCTGCTTCGGCTTATACCAGGTGACCAATCGTTGGTGTTGGTCGATTTCCCTGCCTTGGCTGAAGTCATTGCGCAGTTTGCCTCGGACCCGAAGGACAGCATCCACGCCTCGCAGTTGGCATTGAGCCAAAAGTCCCCAACTGGCGAAGCCACGGTCGCCAAGCAGCACATCGCCCTTTCGAAAGTGGTCCCAAAGTCTCTGCAGAAGTCCCAGTTCCTGAGATCTCAAGGACTCCTTAGCCCAGGCGACGATCATGCCCGTGCTCAGGCTCATGACCGCCAGTAGGCGAAGGATCGGAAAGCCGCACCCCGGCTTCTGGACGGACTGCTGAGGGAAGGCGGTTTGGTTGGCTGCGGTGTCAGCGGCGCAAAGCGTGGTGCCGTCGATGACCTGAACCCGTCGTCCACACCAGAGATCTTTGGATGCGATGGCCTGCTCGGCTTCGCGAACGAGGTGATCGTGGATTTGTTGAAGCCGCTCGAGAGGCAAAACGGCCCGAGCCTGGCAGTAGGGGCTGGTTTCTGAGGGAGGGGGTGTTTGATTGGATTGAAGGCACCAAGCCTGAGCCTGGCGGATAGCGGTGCGGCAACTGGCACCGGCCTGAGCGAACTGCCAGGAGGCTGTCCAGAAGACGAGGCGAAAGGACCAGCGGCGGCGCCTGGAGTGGGGGCCATCATCGGATTGGGAAAGCAGATGGGCTGGGATCCAGCGGTCGAAGAGCGCAGCCAATTGATGGATGGACGAGGTGCTGGAGGACTGGATGGAACGCAGTTGCGAGTTGAAGAGGTGGGTGAACTGGGGGAAGAGGGGAGTCACTGGGAATAGGACAGCGCGAGCGCTGTCCGTTGACAAGAATGATAGTGTCAATCGATGGCAAAATCTTCGAACAACGTGGCCAGTGAATATCCTGAGAAGTACGAACGGTTGCGGGAGGAACTGGGTCGAACGGAGTGGATAGCGCTTGGCAGCCTGATTGAGCGAGGAGAACCCGGACAGGGTGGGCCTCGTTATCAATGGAGTCGTCGAGCTGGTGGGAAGACGGTGACGGTGGCGCTGAGCGCCGAACAGTTTGAGTGGATGAAGGTGGCGGTGGCCAATCAACGGCGAGTTTGGGATCTGCTGCAGGAAATGCAGCAAGCGACCATGGAGTACATGCTAGAAAACCTGCCTCACCCGCCCCGCAGAAAACGGCTCACCAAGAAGCGCCTAGGCCTTAACTAACTGCCATTCGGGTCGGTCCCGCACTTTTACACGAAAGGTGCCACACTATCATAATCAAAAACCCCTCTATCGCCCTGTTTCGCGCCCGGTTTCGGGGGAGCATCCGCTGGCCGAGCTTGAAACTGGAAGCCAGGGTCTCCGGCTGGCCCGTCAGCGACCGCGGTAAACGCAGCGAGAGGTGCAGGTTTCGGCAATGACCAATTCATTCAAGAGCGGCAGGCGGGGCTTGAGCTCGTTCCAAATCCAAATGGCCAAGCGCTCGCTGGTCGGGTTTTCCAAGCCGGGGATGTCGTTGAGGTAATGGTGATCGATCCGGTCGTAGATCGGCTGGAACGCAGCCTTGAGGTCGGCGAAGTCCATGACCCAACCGGTGTCGTCGCCAATGGGCCCTTCGATCGCGACTTCAATGCGCCAGCTGTGTCCGTGGAGGCGGGCGCATTTGTGCCCGACGGGGACATTGGGCAGACGGTGTGCGGCTTCGATTTGAAAGGTTTTGCGGAGTTCCATGAAGAAGAGGGGAAAGTGGGAGGTTCAGGCTTCGAGATCGGTCCAAGTGACAAGGTCGCCCAGAGCGGGTCGGCCGTCGTGGCGCCAGGCCGCTGGAGGTTCTTGCATGCGGCCAATCGGGCAAATTCGGCTCGCACCCCAGTGAGCCAACTGACGCGCCATCTCGGGCAGACGGTCGTCTGGCGCCGCCACGGCGACGGTGGATACGTGATGCCGGAACGGCTCGGCAAAGCGGAGGACCTCACTCCACTGCCGGACAGGCTTGAGCTCGATGAACCGGTGTAGGCACGAGGGTTGGAATCGTGCGTCGTGGTTGAGCACCACGGTCCAGGCGGTGGATTCGGTGCTGGCCCACAGTCGGACCGTGGTCGGGGGCTCGAAGAACAGGGACCGATTCAAATTCCGCTCGGTCAGCGATGCCGTGGCCGCGGCCCTCAATTCGAAGGTGCTCCGTCGGGCTTGGATGCGGGCCGACTCGGCGATGCCAATGCTTCCGCGTGGCTCGGTGGCTTCGCGTCGCTCCAGTTCATCGGCCAATTCAGCGGCCAGAGTTTCCGTGCTGCCGGAGGATTCCTCTTCGACGTAGTAGGCGTGGGGTGAAAGGCAACCCAGTTGGTTCCAAGCGGTGATGTCGTCGGCCATGGCACGCACCAGCCGCTTGCGGGAATACGGGCTCAACGATTCCTTGGCGATGAGGCCAAAGCTGATGCGATGACCGTAGCCCACGAAACGGGTTCGGGCCGGGATGCGGGGGCGAACCTCCGCCAGCATTTCGTCGCTGCCGGTGGCGGTCACGCAGCTGGCCTCGGAGAACAGCAAGTCTTCCAGATCAAGAGCATTTCGATCGTCGTGGCTCCAAGAAACGAGCTCCAGACAGGCCCCGAGCTTCGATTCGGTTGCGGCCAATGAATGGGCGAAGAGGCGAGGCAGCAGCGACGCGTCGCGCGGGCATTTCACGATTTGGGCCGATCGGGTGATCAAGCCGAGGATCATGGAGAACAACGCCGGATTGGGCAGGTTTCCGGCCGTAAGGTGCACGATTAGTTCGGGCCCGACGGCCAGCGAGGTGCGTCCTGTCCGGTGCTCGGCTGATCCCGCCGAGAAGTCGTCCAAACGCCGGACATCGCCGAGGTCTTGAGCAATGAGTGCCTCCAGTGATTCCACCGTGATGGAGCGGAAGAACGCGTCGAGTCCACGGGCCAGCGTCGTCGGAGTCCAGCCCGTTTCGCCAAGGCCCTCGCGGAGGGCGATCGTGCGGTAGCCGTGGGTGGGTTCGAGCCACTGCTCAGCCGTATGGGCGATCATTTCGATCACGGCGCGGGTGCGCTGCCGCAGCAACCACTCGTTGCGATTCCGCCGCACGGCAAAGCTGGCTTGTCGCAGGGTTTCGGGGGTGAGCTGGAGGTCGGGGCCCAGGTCGGCCAGGAACAGTTGATGGAGATTCATGGCCGCATCAAAGGGTCATCCGGGAACATCCCCGAGGTTCCGCATCCGCTGCTCGGCCCAGGAGTTCAAAGCCGTTTCCGCGGCGACGTCCGAGGTCGCCGGTTTCCAACGCGGCCACCGACCAGACATTAGCGAGGTCATGGATGCGTAGGATTCCGGGTTCGCCCTCGGCGGTATCGAGACCGGTTTCAGGATCCACGGTCCGGATGCGAACCCATGGCGGAAAACGGAACACCCCCTCCGACTCGTAGGCCTGCGAGGACAGTTCGCTCATGCCGTACTCAGGGATGATGCGTGGCTGTCCCAGTTTTTGGCCGATGGCCGCGTGCAGTTCGGCGCGGGGCAGCGACCGGGATCGGCCTTTGTAGCCCCCGGTTTCCAGGACTCGCGAACCTTCGGGCAATCGGAAGGACCGACCGCGGGCCAAGAGTGCATCGAGCAAGTGGACGAACAGAAAAGCCGTGCCGAGAACGAGGATGGGTTGTCCCGCTTCGCAGGCCGAATCCAGTGAATCGACCGTGGACTCCAGGCCCAATTCCCAAGCTCCGTCGCTGCCGATATGGCCCGTGAATCCGGAACCCGAGCCGCTAAAATCCCGCATCACCACTTCCAGCATGTGGACCAGGGAGGAATGAGGAGTGTCCGCGGGCGGCGGTGTCAGCGCGAGGCAGCGCGGGCGAAACCCTGCCGGAAAGGCTGGCCCGGATTCCAGCAGGTGGGCCGCAAACCAAGGTCGCAGCGAGTCCTCATAAAGGGCCAGCGATTCGGGGTGGTGGAAGTGCCGACTTGGGCGCTGGGCCGTGGTGCCCGAGGAGTGGAAGACTCTGGATCGGTCGTTCGGCTCCAGAGCGGTGAATTCCAATTCCTGAAAGGCTTGGGTCGGCACTGCAGGAATCTCGAGCCAGGACCGCACCCATCCGGGGCGACGACCGCGAGCGTCGCAAATGAGTCGGTAGGCAGGGACGGTCGCGTATTGAAGCTCGAAGAGACTCAGCGCCACGATTTCCCAGTCCGCGTGGTCGGGGGAGTGTTCGGACTCAGTGCACGTGTTCCCTCGTTCGAAGGAACGTTGAATCAACGTGCGGACTTGGTCCGCCAAGGATGAATGGCTTTGGGTCATGCGGTTTTGCAGGAACCCCGTTCCAATAGCCCGCAGGCCGTGATCAGGACTCCCTCCGGCTGGTTTTCCGCGACAGCCGTCCACAGGGTTTAGGCGAGTCCTGCAGTTCCTGTCCAGAATTACCCGGGATATTCCGTGTTTGCCGCAAACACCCGATCGCCCTGCGGTTTGTAGGCCAGTCCCAAGTGGGGGCAGAAAGGATGAGCCAACACCAACCGACGCCTCTTCGGCGAGACCTCCGGGCGGCTTTTGAAACGTTGCACATCCAATGAAGCTTCTTGGTTGGAGGCGGGGCGGGACGTGGGGTACTTTTCACCAACCCATGAAGGTGCTCATCCTTGCCGCTGGATATGCCACGCGGCTTTATCCTTTGACGTTGACCCAGCCCAAGCCGTTGTTGCCGGTCGCTGGCAAGCCCATGATCGACTATGTCATGGACAATCTCGCTCCCATCGGCGGCATCGATCAGGTTTACGTGGTGAGCAATGCCAAGTTCGCGGGCCACTTCTCTCAATGGTCTGAGTCCTATCGTGAAGCCGCTCAGCACCCCTTCCGCTTCTCGGTCGTCAACGACGGTTCAACCGATGATTCCAACAAACTGGGAGCTATCGGAGACCTGAATCTGGTGCTCGAACAGGAGCAGCTCGACGACGATTTGATCGTGGTGGCCGGTGACAACCTCTTCAACCAGAGCCTCCGGGGTTTTGGCGAGTATTGCCGTTCCCAATCCGGTCCGGTGCTGGGGGTTTATGACGTGGGGAGCCTGGATCAGGCCCGTAAATACGGCGTCGTGGATGTCGATGCCACGGGCAAAATCACCAGCTTTGTTGAAAAACCCGCCGAGCCCGCCAGCACGCTCATTGGCATTGCTCTCTATTACTACCCTCGCCAGTACCTGGCCTCCATCCGGCAATACTTGGCCGAAGGCAACAATCCGGATCAGCCCGGCCGGTTGATCCAGTGGTTGTATCCGCGCACTTCGGTGATGACCTGGAGTGTTCCGGGCATTTGGTACGACATCGGTTCCAAGGAGACCTTGGCCGAGGCCAATCGGATTTTCGCTCGACGTTGAATCGGCGAAGGATGCGCAAGTGCTGCTTTTCGATATTCCGCAAGAATCACCACCATCCGGAAGCTCAAAACGACATGAATCATCTCGCTGCTGCATTCCTGAATGTCGCTCAAGCCTGTCCCGAAAAGACGGCGTTGTACTGGGGGGATGCCCGCTACAGCTATGGTCACTATCGGGCTCAGGTCTTGGGAACGGCGGGGCTCCTGATCGGGAGGGGGATTCGACCCGGTGATCGCGTTGCCGTTTGGCTGAAGAATTGCCCGGAGTTTGTGGGCGCCTTGTTCGGGGCCCTCGCTGCCGATGCCGTGGTGGTGCCCATCAACAATTTTCTCAAGCCCGCCGAGGTGGCTTACATGCTGGAGGATGCTGGCATTCAGTGGGTCATTGCCGAGTCCAGCCATGCCGGGTTGCCGGAGTTGCTGGCGCTGAGGCCTTCACTCCAAGTGATCGACGCGGAACACCTGCCCATGGCGGCTGCAGAAATTCCGGCGCTTGGGCGCGGAGGGGACGATCTGGCCGTGCTCATTTACACCAGTGGGACGACGGGCCATCCGAAAGGGGCCATGCTCTCGCACCGCAACCTGTTGGAGAATGTCGCCTCGTGTCGAGTGTTCCTGGAATTGGCGGAAGAGGATCGATTGATCGTCCTGCTGCCCATGTTCCACAGCTTCATGCTGACCGTGGGGCTTCTGCTGCCGCTGCTCAGCGGGGCTTCGGTCGTGGCGGTGAAAGGGCTTCAGTCGCCCAAACACATGATCGCGGAGATTCTCCAGAATCAGGGGACGGTGTTGCCGGCCATGGCGGCGCTGTTTCGGGCGCTGTCGCAAATTCCCGCCGGCATCGATTTCACATCGCTGAGGTTGTGTGTCAGTGGAGCCGGTCCGCTACCCATGGAAATCCTCAATGGCTTCAATGCGCGTCATCCGAAGGTGCCGCTCATCGAGGGGTACGGCCTGAGCGAGGCCAGCCCGGTGGTGACCGTCAATCCGCCACAGAATCCCAAGCCGGGCACCATTGGCATTCCGATTCCGGGTGTTGAGGTTTCGGTGCAAGACGAGGAAGGGCAGCTTTTGGGCGAGGGAGTCGACGGCGAGATTTGTGTCCGAGGCGCCAACGTCATGCTCGGTTACTGGAATGCCCCAGAGAAGACGGCCGAAACTCTGCGCAACGGATGGTTGCTGACCGGCGATATCGGACACCGGCGTGCGGACGGCTGGTACGTCATCACTGATCGCAAGAAGGACATGCTCAAGCCCAACGGCATGAACGTGTACCCGCGGGAAATTGAAGAGGTCATTTACCGTTTTCCCGGCATCCGGGAGGCGGCCGTTGTCGGTGAACCCTGCGATCGACGGGGCGAACGGGCCGTGGCTTTCGTGTCCATGGATGAGGGCAAGCCGCTCGACGAGCACGCCCTCATTGCCTTCCTCAAGGACCACCTGGCCGACTACAAGGTGCCTCGGCGTGCCATTGTGTTGCCGGCCTTGCCCCGTAACGCCACCGGCAAGATTCTCAAGACCGCCTTGCGGGATACCTTGGTCCGCGGGCACTGAAATCGGGCCCGGTTTCAAGGGAGCTACTGGAAGGCGCTCACCCAAGGTGAAGCCCGAACAGTCGGTGGTGCTCCTGGATGAGATAGCGGTCGGTCATGCTGGCCACGTAATCGCAGACGGCTCGGTGCAATCCATCGGCCGGGATGCGTTTGCGGGCCGCCAGTCCCAGTTCCTTGGGATGGGCGATGTAAGTCTGGAACACCTCGCTGAGCATCCGGATGGCCCGGTTGTTGGGCTCGGCGACAACCGGGTGGTAGTAGAGGTTGCGGTAGAGGTACTTGCGCAGTTCGAGGTTCTCCAGACGGCGTTCGGGACTGTATTGGACGAGCGCCTTGCGGTGCGTGCGCACATCGTCGGCTGAGCGCACTCCGGCCTCGAGGATGTGCGCCTCGGTGGTGTGGACGACATCCGTCACCTGCTGGTCGATGATTTGCCGGATGGTGTAGTAGCGACGACTTTCCGCAGGCAGTTCGCCGAATTGGCGTTTCACGGCCCGGGTAGCCTTGGCCCAGACCCGGACTTCCTTGAGCAACTTCTTCTCGTCGAGGAGTTCGCTGTCGAGGCCGTCGTCCAAATCATGGCTGTAGTAGGCGACTTCGTCTGCCAAGTTGGCGATCTGCGCCTCCAGCGAGGTTTGGTGATGTTGACGCCGTCGGGTGCCCTCAACCGATTCAAACGCGACCCCATGCTTGGCCAGTCCTTCGCGGACTTCCCAACTCAAATTCAGGCCCGGAAACCGTGGGTATTTTCGCTCCAATTCCTCGACGACCCGGAGGCTCTGTCGGTTGTGCTCGAAGCCGCCATGGTCCTTCATGAGCCGGTCGAGCATGGACTCGCCTTTGTGGCCGATGGGGGAGTGTCCGAGGTCGTGGGCCAGCGCGATGGTCTCGGCCAGATCCTCGTTGAGGCGCAGGGCCCGGGCGATGTTCCGGCTGATGGCCGCTACTTCCATGGTGTGGGTCAGCCGGGTGCGCAGGTGATCGCCTGAACCATTCAGGAAGACTTGGGTTTTGTACTCGAGGCGACGGAACGCCCGACTGTGAATCACCCGGTCGCGGTCGCGTTGGAATTCCGTGCGCCAGGTGGGCGGATTCTCCAGGTGGACCCGGCCGCGGCTGTCGGCGCTTTTCTGCGCGTAAGGAGCCAGGAATTGAAGTTCCCGGGCCTGAAGCTCTGAATGGGTGACCGGCATGTTTCGAGTCTTTCCCAAGAGCGCAGATCAGGCGAGTTCAACTCCGTCTGGCAACACGTCGCCCTCGAGGTGGGGTTCGCTGGGCAACACCCGCAGTGGTTCATAGAACGTATTTCGCTGGACCGGTTCCCGGCCGGCTTCGCGGATGGCACGCACCAGATCCCTCTCGGCGGTCATTTGCGGCGATTTCGCTCCGGCCATGTGGAAGATGTGCTCTTCGAGAATCGTTCCATGCAGGTCGTCGGCGCCATGGCTCAAGGCGACCTGGGCCATTTTCAACCCCATGCCCACCCAGTAGGCGGTGATGTGGTCGATGTTGTCCAGATACAGGCGGGACACGGCGATGGTCCGCAGTTGGTCATAGCCGCTGGGCGCATGCTGGACGGGCATGCGGTTGTTTTCGGGCTGATAGGGCAGGGGGATGAAGCCCGTGAACCCGCGGCTTTGGTCCTGCTGTCGGCGGAGTTGGTCCAAATGATCGACACGGTCTTCGAGCGACTCGACATGCCCGTAGAGCATGGTGCAGGTGCTGCGACCGCCGAGTCCGTGCCAAGTGCCATGGACGTCCAAGTACTCGGCACCGCTTTCCTTGCCGGTGGCGATGCGGCTTCGGACTTCTTTGCGGAAAATCTCGGCGCCGCCGCCCGTCAGGGATTCCAAGCCCGCTGCCTTCAGCTCCTGAAGGGTGTCGCGCACACTCATCTTGGCCAACCACGCGAGGTGGAGGATTTCGACCGCGGTGAAGCACTTGAGTTGCAGGCGCGGATCCACCGCCTTCAAGGCCCGCAGGAATCCGGTGTAGTAAGAGAAGGGAAGGGACGGATGCAGTCCGCCGACAATGTGGAGTTCAGTGATGCCCAGGGCCAGCGCCTCACGGGCCTTGGAGACCATCTGATCTTCGGTGAGTTGAAACCCGTCATTGTCGCGCTTCTTGCGACTGAAGGCACAGAACTGACAGCTCAGGATGCAGTAGTTGGAATAATTGATGTACCGGTTGAGGATGAAGGAAGCCTTGCGTCCATTGCGCCGCTGGTTGGCAAAGTCGGCCAGTGAAGCCAGTGCGTTGAGGTCCCGCGTCTGGAACAAGCGCAAACCCTCCTCGGGCGTCAGTCGCTCCCCGGAGATCACCTTGGCCCGAATGTCCTGAAGCCCATCCGGGCGGTTGAACAAATCCACAGGCGTAGGAAACAGCAAACCCGGCCCGACGCAACTCGTGCGTGCACGGGACCCTTTGTGAGAGGATGGGGGTTCCCAGGTTCGCGGTCTGTGGGCATGGTCTTCGCATGCGCACCCTTTGTCTGATGGCCTCGATGGCCTTGTTGGCCGGTAGCACGCTCGGTAAGACCCCGTCGCGATTGGCTTCGTCCTTAGTGTTCCATGCTCCCTTTGACCAGTCTCCCGACGCGGTGGTGGGAGCGGGTGATCGGCGCTTCCAGACGGGCCCAAAATGGGATGCCCCGCGGATGACGGACCCGGGATTGCCCACGAATGGGGCCATTTGGATCGATCCGCGCGCGGGGCGTCATGGGGGCGCCCTGCGATTCGAAGGACGGATAGCACAGGTGGTGGGTTTCCGCGTGCCGGGCAACTTCCCCTGGAAGCCAACGGCTTGGTCCGCCACGGTGAGCTTCTGGCTTCGTAGCACCCCGGAAATCGACATCCCCAAGGAATATGCCGATGTCATCCAGATCACCTCGAAGGCATGGGATGACGCCTCGCTCTTCGTGGAGTTCACGCCCGAAGACAAGCCCAAGCATTTGCGTCTGGGCGCTTATGCCGACAAGAAGATCTGGAATCCCGAGGGGCGGGACTGGGGCAAGATGGAGCTCTCGGAGAAGCCTCTCGTGGTTTCATTCAAGCCGCCATTCCGTCGAGAGGAATGGCATCAGCTAACCTTCACCTGCGAGAACTTCAACACGGGCAAACCGGATGGACGGGTGGCCTTGTACATCGATGGTCAACCGGTGGGCAGCCTCTCGGATCGACAGCACACCTACTCCTGGAATCTGGATGAGGCGGTGATGATGCTGGGATTGGGTTACCGGGGTTGGATGGATGATTTGGCGGTATTCGACCGCGCACTCAGTGCCCAGGAAGTTCAAACCTTGAACCGATTGCCGGGCGGTGTCGGCGATCTTCACCGCTCGCGTTGAGGTGACCCAGTCTCGATGATCCATGCCTTCGGGGGCTTGTCGTGACAGGGCTTGTCGTGACCCTTTCCATTTGCCCTTGTGACTTCTATACTCCCGACCGTGCATCGCTTATTTTCCTGGCTCTCTTTGTTTCTCCTGACCATGGCCGTTCAGGCCCAGGTGGATGTGAAACTGGAGTTTGCGCAGGACAAGTTCCTCACGGGGGAGACGTCTGAGGTCACCCTCCGCATCGCCAATTTCACAGGCGGGCCGCTGCGTTTGGGAGAACGAGCGGATTGGCTGCGATTCAGTGTCGAGAATGTCAACGGCTCGGTGGTCCAGCGGAGGACCGAGTTGGAGGAAACCGGTGCCTTTACCCTGAAGGCCGGAGCCCGTGCCACCCTGCGCTTCGACTTGGCTCCGCTGTTTCAGTTGGACCAGATTGGGCGATACCACGTTTCGGCCACTGTGGTCACCGGTCCGGGTGAGACCCATGTGGTGACCGCCCCGGTGGAGTTTGAAATCATGAACGGAGTGGTGCTTTGGGAGCGTGAATTCGGTGTCAGTGGCGTGGATGGGCAACGCAAACGCTACGCCATCGTTCAGGCCAATTATCTCAAACGCGCTCGTATCTTCGCCGTCATCACCAACCCGGAATCCACGGTGACTTACAAGGTGGTTCCGCTGGGAACGGTGGTCTCCTTCAATCCGCCCTCCATGGCCATGGATGCGCAGAATCGGTTGCATGTGCTCCACCAGTACGGGGCTGACGAGTTCCTGCACCACCGAATCCACTCGGACGGCACGGTGGCGGTCCGGCATACCTATGTGTCCCGAACGGGGCGTCCGATGCTGGGCGTCGATGGTACCGGCGATGTGGCCGTTGTGCGGGCCTCTCGGCGTCAGGGCAATCAAGACATCACACCGCCGGAAGACGCGGCTCTGTCGGGGACCAATGGCGTTTCCAATGCGTCGTCCAAGACGAACTCCTTGATGGCCCCGATTTTGCCGCCGACAGGTGCGCCCAAGGCCCGCTGAGGCGTGGATTTAGGGTTCTACTCCGACCACGGGGTCAGGCGCCCCTGTTCGACCTTCCAGCGAATCAACTCGCAGCCGAGGGACTGGGACCAATTCTCTTCGGTGCAAGTCATGAACACTTGCCCTCCAGCCCGGAAGGATTGTTGGAGCAATGGGATGAACGCTGAGCGGCGGCGGGCATCGAGTTCACCCATGACATCGTCGATCAACAGGAGTGGCGGAGTCCCATACACGGCCGCCAGGTGTTCTGCCTGAGCCAGTTTCAAGGCAATGGCTAGGGTGCGTTTCTGGCCTTCGCTCGTGTAGGGGGCCGCGGCGCGGTCATTCACCAGAAGGGTCAAGTCATCGCGATGGGGTCCCACGACGGTGGTCTTCAGGGTCCGTTCACGGGCCCGCGATTGGGCCAGGGCCACTGCAAAATCGCCCGTGACACTCGGATGGTAGTGCAGGGCCAATTCATCGCGTTCGGTGGCGATCCGACGGAAGGCGGATTGAACCCGAGGGCTGAGCGCCGGGACAAAATCTCGCCGGGCTGAAATGAGGGCTTCACCGGCTTGTACGAGTTCCTGGGTGAACCCATCCAGCTCGATGAGATCGACCAAGGGTTGTTTGAGGAGCGCGTTGCGAGACCGCAGCGCCTTGGCATACCGCATGAGCAACGGCAGATAACCCGGAATTGTCTGGGCGAGGAGCAGGTCCAGGAAGCGTCGCCGCCCTTGGGCCGGGCCTTTGACCAGAGCCAGGTCTTCCGAGCAGAAAACCACCGCGCGCAAGACCCCGAAGTAATCGGCCAACCGGCGGATGGGTCGCTCATTGAGGGAGAGTTTGCGTTCCTTCGCCGACCAGTAGGCCTTGATTTCGCTGACCCCTTGTCCATCCACCGTGCCGCCCACGAAGTAGCCCTTCGCCCCCTGCCGGATCATTTGAGCCCCGCCGCAGCCCCGGAATGACCGTAGGGTGGCGATGAGGTAGATGGCCTCGAGGATATTCGTCTTGCCTTGGGCGTTGTCGCCGAGAATCACATGGCAGCCCGGTCCGAACTCGGCGTCCAACCGGACGTAATTCCGGAAGTCGCGCAGTTTCAGTCGGGCCAGGTGCATCGGGGCGTTAGTGTGGGAGAGGGCAGGGCGGAGTGTCCAAGCTGGAACGTATCCGTGGCATCCGACGGAAATCAGGCCAGGGCGCGAAGCATTTCCTGACGAACGGCCGTTTGCACCGCCTGCTGGAGTGCCTGGGCACGGACGGGCAGGGGCCAGTCCGAGGGGGCTTCGAGGGTGTAACCCCGGGGACAGCCATTCTGGAGCAGCCAAAAGGATTCAGGCCAGTCGGGTCGTTGGCTCGGGTCAAGAACCGGACGGATCAGACCCGTGGCGGTGGCTTGTTTCCCATCAATCCAAAGTGAGGCGTCGATGGGACAGACAGTGCTCACGCTTTGCAGGATCGAATCGGCCAGCGATGGCAAGTTTCCCGGATTCAATTCGTAGAGGTAGAACCCATGTGATTCCCAATCCTCATGCAGGCAAATGGAAACATCCCACGGAGGTAGCGCGGACAGCCATTCCAGATGAAGGCGGACTTCCGTGGAACGAGGATTGCGGTAGTCGCGATTCAAGTCATGCCCCGCGGAATTCTCTCGAGTGCCCAATTCGCAGCCTTGCGGATTGAGGCAGGGACAAATCCCCAGATTGAGCTCTGCAGGCCAGAGGTTGTCACGCAAGAGGTTGCGCAGTGCCACCAACCCGGCGGGTTCATCGCCATGGATTCCCGTGGAGACGTACACCCGTGGGCCCGATCGGCCCAGGCGCGACAAGAAGATCAGTTCGTGGCGGCCCAGAGGAACCGCGTGTTCGCTGAATTCATGGCGCTGAGCCAGTGAGCGAATTTCTTGCAACACGCTCGCCGTATCGATCCGTTCGCCGCAATAGCCGTCCCGGTTGATTCCCAGGCGAGGAGGATGGGCGGCAAGTTTTTGGGGCGTGATTCCCGACACAGACCGAAGCTTGATGCCATTGGGATCCGATCGCTAGTTTGCTCCTCACGATTTCCCAGAATTCGTCAGCCGTCAGATTCTCAATGGGCGGATGGCTTGGGGTGATCGTGACGCTTCCCGTGCCATCACGACTCGAACTCAACGGAATCCAAAAAACTTTCGGTGCGACTCAGGCGCTGCGGGAGGTGAGCTTGTCGTTGGGGCCGGGCGAGGCTCAGGCGCTGATCGGGGAGAATGGGGCCGGCAAGAGCACCTTGTTGAAGATTTTGAGTGGGGTTCATCCGGCCGATGCGGGATCCATGAGGCTCGATGGGGAAGAATACCGTCCCCGGGATCCCATCGCGGCCCAACGTGCGGGTGTGGCGATGATTCACCAGGAACTCAATCTCGCGCCCCACCTGACAGTGGCCGAGAACATCACCCTCGGTGAGGAACCTTCCCGGTGGGGTTGGGTGGATCGTTCCCGTCAGCGTCAGTTGGCCACTGAAGCCTTGCGGCATTTGGGAGCCGAGGGGATTCCGCTGGATGCGATTTCCGGGGAGTTGCCCATTGCCCAGCAGCAACTCGTCGAGATCGCCCGCGCACTGCGGTCCAAGCCACGGGTCCTGGTCTTGGATGAGCCTACTTCGAGTCTGACCCGTGCCGATACCGAGCACTTGTTCGCGGTGCTGGATCGCCTGCGATCCGAAGGGGTGAGTTTGCTGTACGTGTCCCACTTCCTCGAGGAATCCCGGCGGGTGTGCTCGCGCTTCACCGTCTTGCGCGACGGGGCCAGCGTGGCTTCCGGAAACCTCCCCGAGATCTCCAATCCGGAACTCATCCGCATCATGGTGGGCCGGGAGGTGCAGGACTTGTATCCCCGGAGCGCCCGCTCGATGGGGGAGAACGTGTTCCGCGTTCAAGCCCTCCAAGGCATCGAGAAGCCTACCGATGTCACCTTCAGCCTAAGGCGGGGCGAGGTGCTGGGGCTGTTCGGTCTGGTGGGGGCGGGTCGATCGGAAACGCTGCGTGCCGCCTTTGGGTTGGATGCTATCCGATCGGGGACGGTTCATCTGGGAAACGTGGATATTTCCACCCGATCTCCGCGGCAACGTTGGGAAAGTGGACTGGGTTTTCTCAGTGAGAATCGGAAGGAAGACGGGCTCATGCTGGCGCGAAGCATCGCGGAAAATCTCTTCATCACGCGACCGGGTGATCTTGTGCGCTGGGGTTTCTGGCACCCTCCCTCGGAGCATCGCGAAGCTCAGGCCTGGATGACGCCCTTGGATATTCGTGCTCATAGCCATTCGCAGTCGGTGCATGAGCTTTCAGGAGGCAATCAGCAGAAAGTCGCGTTTGGACGCCTGATGTACCACGACTCTCAGGTGTTGTTGCTGGATGAGCCTACCCGCGGCATCGACGTCGGCAGCAAGGTGCACATTTACCGACAAATCGATCAGGCTGCCTCCGGTGGCAAGGCGGTGTTGATGGCCAGTTCCTATCTGCCGGAGCTCCTGGGGATTTGTGACACCATTGGGGTTTTCCATCGCGGCCGTTTGGTGGCCCTCCGACCGACCGATGAATGGACGGAAGCGTCGCTGTTGGCGGCGGCGGTCGAAGGCGGTGAGCCGGAGTCGTCAGCCGAAGTGTCGGAACGTTGAATCGGTTCCCTGCGTCTGGATCTTGTCCTTGTCCTTTTGTCAGGACATGGTCAGGCCATTCAATGAGTCAATCGCATGCCCCGGTCCGTTCGTTCAAGGCCGATGCCCTGGACGTTCATGTCTTTGCCAGCCAACCCGATCTGGCCTCCTACGTGGCGCTGGAGGTCCGCAATTATCTGGCGGACACCATCGCCCGCAACGGTTCGGCCGCCGCCATCTTGGCCACCGGCAATTCCCAGATCCAATTCCTGAAGAACCTTGTGGCCCTCGGCGGCATCGACTGGTCGAAGGTGACGTTGTTCCACATGGACGAATACCTGGGCATTTCTGCCGATCACCCGGCCAGCTTCCGGTACTACATGAAGGAACGGGTCGAATCGTTGGTGAAGCCCAAGGCCTTCCATTACATCCACGGCGATTGCGATTTGCCTCATGTGGAATGCGCCCGGTACACCGCGTTGCTTCAGTCGCAAGCCATTGATTTGTGCTGCTTGGGAGTCGGTGAAAATGGCCATCTGGCCTTCAACGACCCGCACGTGGCCCGTCTGGATGACTCCGAGTGGGTCAAGGCGGTCCGACTCGATGACGCCTGCAAGATGCAGCAGGTCAAGGAGGGGCATTTCTCTTCGCTCGAAACCGTGCCGCCTTACGCTCTCACGCTGACGTTGCCGGCCCTGATGACCGCCCGGAAAGTGGTTTGTGTCGCTCCAGAAAAGCGCAAGGCGGTGCCCGTGAAGAACATGCTCCAGGGACCGGTCAACTCGCTGTGCCCGGCTTCCATCCTGCGACGCAACCCGGCGGCCGTGCTGCTGATCGATACCGACTCGGCTTCGCTGCTCTAAGCCATGCGCATCCTAGCCCTCGATCCTGGCAGTGTCCGTGTGGGCGTCGCCATCAGCGACGAATTGCGGATGATCGCCCGCCCCGTGGAGTTCATTCCGGCCGAGCCCTTCATGGCGCTGGTGGATCGGGTCAAGGAACTCATCCGAGACCAGCAGGTGGAACTCATCGTGGTGGGCATGCCCCGCAACATGGACGGCACCTACGGGGAAGCGGCTACCAAGGCTCGTGAGTTTGTGGCGGCGCTCAAGGACGTGATCGTGGTGCCTATACGTACCTGGGACGAGCGCCTGACCACCGTGTCCGCGTCCAAGGCCTTGCGGAGCGGTGGCACCAAGGCCGCCAACCAGCGCGGCAAGATCGACGCGGCCGCGGCCGCTGTCTTGCTGCAGGGATATCTCGACAGCCTCTCGCCGTGATCGGGGATCGCATCGATCCAGAGGAGGTCCCGATGCCCACGGCCCAGGCCGCCCCGCTGAAACGCACTCGGGAGCGCCCCGACTCCGCTGCGCCGGGATTTCAGCGGGTGCGACTGACCGTGGCCTACGACGGCTCCGCCTACCTCGGATGGCAGGTGCAAGTCGAGGGTGCGAGCGTCCAGGGGTGTCTCGAGACGGCGCTGGGCAAGCTTTTCGCCAGTGCACCCCGGGTCGTCAGCTCCAGTCGCACCGACACCGGCGTTCATGCCCGTGGGATGTCGGTGCATTTCGATGTGCCCCAGGCGGAATGGCGGATGAGCGGCGATAAGCTCATTCTCGCGGCCAATGCCCACTTGCCGGAAGACATCCGGGTGACGGCGGCCGCGCAAACCAAGCCGGATTTCCACGCCCGATTCGATGCGATCGGAAAGCAGTACCGGTACACCGTCTGGAATGATGCGGCGCACGATCCGCTGGGGCTGCGGCAGCAGTGGCACGTGCCCAAGCCGATTGATTTGGGGGCCATGCGGGCCGCGGCGGCCACCCTGGTCGGACGTCATGATTTCTTGGCATTCAGTGCGTCTCCCGGATACGAGCGGCTTCACACGATGCGCAACGTGACCCGGTGCGATGTGCTCAGTTCGGGCGCTCGGATCACGGTGGTCATCGAGGCCGATGGTTTCTTGTACAAAATGTGTCGGGGCATCGTGGGAACGCTGGTTCAAGTGGGACACGGGCGCTTTCGTCCTGAAGAAATCATTCCGATGCTGGCCACCCGAGACCGCAAACTGGCCGGTATGACGGCTCCGGCCCTGGGGTTGGTTTTGTGGAAGGTGTTCTACCGCAAGCCGGGGATGCCGCGCAGGCCGCATCCGGCGGACGTGGAGTGACTGGCGGCAAACCTCAGACCTCGGCGCGGTCTGATCGCCCATCCGGTGGCGTGAAACCGTGGGGCCCTTGAATCCGCCTTGCCAGTCGATCATTCCGCGACTAACTCGTCAGCGCCGATGATCCGACGCCTGATGCCACGCCTGCTCCTTCAGTTGGGGATGTTCCTCTGTTCCGCCACCCTGGTCTGGAGCTTGTGGTCTCTCTCTCTGGCTGCCGAGACCTCGAATACCACCGCGACCGCCAAGAGCCCGGATCTGGCCTCCAAGGCCAGTGCCCTGACCCGCCGGGTGATTGATGAGCAGTTCATTCAGAGCCACCAAACGGAACTCTCCTTCTGGATCAATGGCCTCCCGGGAATGGAGGAGCGTTTCTTGGGAATCCCTCGCTGGCAGTATGCCGCATCGCTGGTTTATCTCATTTTGGCGTTCTACCTATCCCGGGCGCTGGATTGGTTCATCCAGAACCGATTGAAGCATTGGGCCTCCAAGACGGCCACGGAATGGGATGATATCTTGGTGAAGTTGGCCGATGGCCCGGTGAAGGCCATCACCTTGGTGTTCCTCATCCACATCGGTTTGGAGCTCTACGATTGGCCCAATTGGTTGGAGATCAACCTTTCCCGGTTGTCCCTCATCGTGGGAGCCATTGCCCTGACCTTCATTGCCCTTCGGGTCATCGATTTGGCCATGGCGGCCTGGCGTCAACAGCCGAAGCATGGCGGGGATGTGGCCTTCAACGATCAGTTCCTGCTGCTCATCAGCAAGTTGCTCAAGGCGGTGCTGATCCTCATCACGTCGTTGACGTTGTTGGGGAATCTCGGTGTCGACATCACTGCCATCCTCGGTTCGGTGTCGGTGCTGGGATTGGCCTTCGGTTTGGCTGCACAGGATTCAGTGGCCAATTTGTTCGGCGCCGTAGCAGTGTTCGTGGACAAGCCCTTCAAGGTGGGCGACCGCATCAAGGTGGGTTCTGATGTCGATGGGGTGGTGGAGGCAATGGGCCTGAGAGCCACGCAGGTCCGCAATGCGGATGGCTTCCTGATCACCCTCCCGAACAAGTCGGTGGGCAACAACACGGTCATCAATGTCACGGCCCGGCCTTCCATTCGCACCGTGCTGAACTATGGCCTGACCTATGACACTCCGGCTCACCGCATTGATTTCGCGGCGGGATTGCTGCGGTCGATCTTCACCGCACATTCATTGACCGGGGAATGCCATGTCACCTTCAACCGCTTCGATGCCTCCGCCTTGAACATCGAGGTGAATCACCAGTGCCTGACCCGCGATTGGCCCACGTATCTGGCCACGCTGCATGGGTTGAATCTGAAGGTGAAGGAGCGCTTTGACGCCGAGAAACTGGAGTTCGCGTTCCCGACCCAAACCGTGTTCCTGAAGAAGGACTCCCCGGGGTCTGCGATTCCGTCGGCGTGAGTTTATGGCCTGAGCTGATGGTCTCAGTTCGCAGTGGTACGGATCACTTCTGGGTGGGGCGCTTTCGGTATTTTTCGTAAAGGCGCGTGTGGCGCGATGACAAATCGATCTCGCGGCCCCGGATCCACATCCGGGTAACCTTGGCCTTGAGATCGAGAACATCTCCGTCAGCGACGAACAGGCTTGCTTCCTTGCCGGCTTCGATGGATCCGAGGCGGTCGGAGACTCCGAGCATGCGCGCGGCGTTCAGTGTCAACCCTCTGACAGCATCCTCGTAGGGGAGACCAAAGGCGCGTGCCTGGGCGGCGGCATACGGAATGTTGCGGATATTGCTGGCACCAAATTGATCGGTGCCTTCGCTGAAGGCCAACAGCACTCCGGCTTGGGTCAAAGCGGCGGCAGCGGAGTAGTGGACATCGTAGGGATCGGTGTCTCGGACAGGTTGGGTGAAGACATGTTCGTAGGCGACCGGGATGCGGTGTTCGGCCAGGTAGGCGGCTTCGCGCCAGGCGTCGCGGCCGCCGGCGATGATCGCCTTGAATCCGCGGCGCACACACCACTCGGCTGCAGACCGGATGCCCCGGGCTTCGTTGACGTGGATCCACAAGGGGCGCTCCTTGCGGATGGCTGGCAGCATGGCCTCCCAGGCTGGCACGGTCTTGAAGCCTTCCTTGGCGACTTTCCTGGCTTCGGAATAGGCGGCGGCCTCGGTGAAGAAAGAATCGATTTCCCGCAGCTTGCGGTCCCGGTCCCGGATCTGGTCTTCGAGGGACGGACCGGCTTCCTTGCCCGGGGGGCGCGGGCTGGTATCGAGGCCGAACCCCGGCCAACGGAGGTGGAGGGCGACTGTCTTTTCGATGGCGAGATCCTCGATGGTCCAGCCGTCGAGTTGGATGAGGCCGCTGTAGCCGGAGACGGTCCCTCCGCCGGGGATGACATGAGCGTGGGTGTAGCCGTTGGCGCGGGCCACGGGGATGAGTTCACTGTCCGGATTGACGGCGATCCAGGCGCTGACATCAGCGGAATACTCGCCGACTTCGGTGGTGTCGCGGGTGGCTCGAAGGGCGTCGATTTCCAGCAGTCCCAACACGGTGGTGGGAGCGATCAATCCGGGGAATACCCGCTGGCCTTTCAATTCCACGACGGTGTCGGCCAGGTCGGTGAGGCCGGCCCCGACTTTTTCGATGCGACCGTCGCGGACCAACACGGACGCATTGGTCAGGATCGGACCCGAGGCAGTGAAGATCCAGCCGTCCTTCAAGAGGAGGCTGGCCGCTTGGGTGGTCATGAGGGAGGCGACCAATCCCAGGGAGAAAATCAGGCTATTCATGCGAGTCGGAAGTCGTGGGCGTGGGGAATTCGGGGGAAGTGGGGATGGTGCTTGGTCCGGACGGCCGGGGCGGTGGAGCCGAGGTAGATGCGGCAGGCGTTCCGGGTGAAGAACTTGGATCGGGCGGTGGACCCATGACTGGAGAAATAGTCGTCCACGATGCCGAAGACAGTGGCCAATGGGGCGAAGCGTTCGCTGACAGGCCAATTGCTGCCGAAGACCATGCGGTCTTCTCCGAAGGCGTCGGCGATGGGATCGAGGATGAACCGGTAGGCATCGACTTCGCGGGGTGCGGTGCCGTCGGAACGCCCGGTGCCTTCCACCAATCCGGAGACTTTCATGATGAGGTTGGGATACCGGCGAGCGGCGCGCACTGCGGATATCCAGGCCTCGGGCAGCGGTTGACGGACGGGTACGTTGCAACAGTGGTCCACGATGATGCGCAGGCTGGGGAACGCTTGTGCGATGCGGATGGCCTCGGGGAATTGTTCGGCTCCAATGAGCAGGTCCACGCTGAGATCTCGTTCGGCCAAGAGGGCGATGTCCCGCTTCCAGTCTGGGTCGTCGAGGGGTAGGCCGCCATTCCATCCCCCGGTCCGGATGCCGCGGAACCGACGAT
>Ga0255094_1000438_pt1 | contig 21790 bp, 11 predicted proteins | sample Colum_Law_RepB_8_2_FD_188434 | JGI IMG/M metagenome (GOLD analysis project Ga0255094, IMG submission 188434) | Freshwater microbial communities from Columbia River, Oregon, United States - Colum_Law_RepB_8d | ecosystem: Environmental > Aquatic > Freshwater > River | place: USA: Oregon...
GTGGTGGTGAGGTTGGTCCGGGCAAACGACAGGAAATCCCGATGCAAACAGCTTGTTGCTGCCTGCCGGCGGGCGGCGGATGGAATCGAAAAACACAGCTTGTGGACTCAGCCGCGGCTGTGTCTGACCGCCGGGCACGGGGTGTGCGGAAGTTTTTGCTGCGGCTGGTGCTGCTGGTGCTGGTGCTGCCTGGGGTTTTGCAGGCGCAGGATGAGACTCGCGATCGGCGGCACCGTCAGTTGCTGGAGCGTCGTGCGGCAATTCTGCAGAGTGTTGATCGTGACCTGCAGTCGCTGCAGAGCTGGTGTCAGGATCGTGGACTTGAAGAGGCCGTGGGCGAGCTGCAGGGATTGCTGCAGTCACTGCTGGTGCAAACGGAAAACCCGGAGTTGCCGCGTCTGGTGGTGCCTCCGGTCAGCGAGTCCCTGACATCCGACGAGCATGTCTGGCGACAGCGTCTGCAGAAGCTGCGGCAGGATCGGGCGGGTGAGGTGTATACGCTGGCACGCTCCGCGCTGCGGGCCGGGTTTCCTTCGCTGGCATTTGCCATGATTGCGGATGTCGTGCGGCTGGACCCGGACCACAGGTTTGCGCGATCGGTGCTGGGGCAGGAGCAATTCAATGATCCGGCGAAACGTGAAGATCGGCAATATGCGGGCGAATGGGTATCGCCGTTTGAGAAGCAGATGCGCAGTGGCCTGAAGCCGCAGATCCGGCATCCTCAGTACGGCTGGATTCCGGCGGCCAGTGTCAGTCGTTATGAGAACGGGCAGCGACCGTGGAAGGGTGACTGGATCAGCAGCGAGAAGGAGGCGGAGCTGCGGCGAGACTTTCGGAACGCGTGGGAGATTCCGAGCGAACATTTCCTTGTCCGGACGAATGTGAGTCTGGAAGAGGGCGTGCAGTTGTCCACGAAGCTTGAGATTTTTCATGCGTGGCTGCAGCAGAATTTTGCGGCATTCTTTGACACGCCGAAATCGCTGCAGGAGCGATTTGAAAAAGCGGGCCGATCGGCCTCCACCAGAAAAACTCGGCCCCTGGAAATCCATTATTACGCCACGCGGGACGAGTATCAGAAGCGTGTGGCGGGCAAGGTGCCGGCGAATATTGAAACGAACGGTCTGTACTGGCAGCCGGATCGAACGTGTTATTTTTATCGCAATCCGGTGAAGCTGGACCTGTCGACGCTGTTTCACGAGGCGACTCATCAGATTCTGGACGTGGCGACAGCCGATGCGCGGCGTGCGGCAGCTCGCGCGCGAGCGGTCAAGCTGCGACAGCGACAGGCGGAGGAGTGGATTCTTTGTCAGAACGCGAATTTCTGGCTGATCGAGGGATTGGCGTGTTATTTTGAGTCGTTTGAGGCAGATGAAGCGGGCAATGTCTCGCTGGGTGATCCGCAGTACGTGCGGTTTGAAACAGCGTGGCAGAGACTGCTGGATCCGGCGTATCAGTTTTATCTGCCGGCGCAGCAGTTTTTTGCCCTTGGGAAGGACCGGTTTCAGTCACATCCTCAGATCAGTCCGCTGTACACGCAGGCCGCCGGGTATGCGCATTTTCTGATGAACTATGAAGACGGCCTGTATCGAGATGACCTGATTGAGCTGTTGGCGCAGGTGTATCGCCCCGATGCGGACCAGTTGCTGACGGAGCCATCATTTTCGCGGATTGCGGGTGTCGGGTGGACGCAACTGGACCAGCAGTATCGGGATCACATGCAGAATCTGGAGGCTTTGTCACGAGCGCGGGGCGGTTGTGACGAAGGTGTTCAGCAGCAGTGATTTTGCCGGATCAGTGCCGACGTGCTGTGACTGACGGTGTTACAAATTGACAGGCCCTCAGCAGCGGGGTAGGATCAAAGATCAGAGGACACAGAGGTGTCCTGAGGGTAACCAAAGGGTAAACACATGAATACTCGACACTCATTCCGTCCTGTGGGTTTGATGCTGCTGCCGACCTTTGTGCTGGCGAGTGTGTTTGGCCTGTTGAGCACTGTTGGCGGGCGGAGGGTGGCAGCGGCCGAGGGTGAGCGTCGCAGTACGACGGTGCCGCGTTTTGATGTGGCTGTCGAGAAGGGACTGGCGTATCTGCGTCAGGAGCGGACGGCGGGGACGCATGGTGGCGAGCAGGTGCTGGCGGCTTATGCGATGTACAAGTGTGGGATCCCGAAAACGGATGGTCTGATTCAGAAGGCGCTGGCGGAGGCGGCGGGGCGTTCCGCTGGTGCTCGTTATCAGCCGGTGGGCAGCTATGACCACATTTACGGAGCGGGTGTGGACGCCATGCTGATGGCGGACATTGACAAAGAGAAGTATGTGCCGAATCTGCAGGTGATTGCGAATTATGTGCAGTCGGTGCAGCGATCGAATGGATCGTGGAGTGACACAGCGACGAACGCCGGCGACATCAGTATGTCGCAGTATGCGGTGCTGGCATTGTGGGCGTGTCAGCGGGCGGGTTGTGTGATAGCGCCGGAATGTGTGGAGCGGGCGGCTGACTTTCTGATGCGGAGCGGCAACGGTGATGGTGGCTGGGCCTATCGTCCGGGGACGAACGAGGGTCCGGGCATGGGCAGTTCGACTCACAACATGACGATGGCCGGATCGGGCAGTCTGGGGGTTTGCCGGATCATGCTGCACGGATCGCGACCGAAGGCATCGGCAGCGGAAGCGAAGAAGGAGCTGGCGTTTGGAGCGCTGGAGAAGGTTGAGGAGGAAGTTGAGCCGGGTCAGATTGCGGCGGCCTTTGCGGGTTATTCCTCGGGGATTGGTTTCGGCCAGATGGATGCTCGGGTGGACCGCGCCTTTGCGTGGAACATGAACAATTTCCAGCCTGTCAGCCGTGTTGAGCACAACATGTATTTTTACTACTGCATTGAGCGTGCGGCGGCAGTGGGCGAGCTGGGAAAAATCAATGGTCAGGACTGGTATCTGGTGTACGGTGACGGTTTGCTGACATTGCAGCAGCAGGACGGCAGTTTTCCGACGCACTCGGGTCCGATCACGGGCACCAGCCTGGCGCTGCTGTATTACATGCGATCAACGGACCAGATTCTGAAGACGCTGTACGGCAAGGGTCAGCAGCGAGCGGACAAGGGCAATCCGTTTGGAGACAAGAAGAAGCAGAAGGAGCCGACGGAGCTGGATCTGCTGCTGGCTTCGATGGAGAATATTGATTTTTCGAAGCTGGACGAATCTGACAGTTCGATTGCGGACGACGTGGTGTTGTCGGTGCAGTCGATTGACGACCCGTCGAAGCTGGTGGGCGAGGTGGATCGTCTGAAGAAGCTGATTCGCCACCCGAATGCTCAGGTGCGTCGTTCGGTATACTGGGCACTGGGGCGTACGGGCAGTTTTGCTCTGGTGCCGCAGATGCTGGAGGGCCTGAAGGACGGCAATGTTGACGTGAACATTGAAGCCGAGATGGCGCTGCGATTCATTGCTCGTCGTCCTGTGGGCTTTGGCATGTCGCTGGATCCGCTGGGTGGATTGACGGCGACGGATCCTGCTGAGCAGCGACTGAAGAATGCGAATGATTGGCGGACGAAGTCGTACAAGTTGTGGTCTGACTGGTATTTCCAGTCACGACCGTATGAGGAGCGTGACGGTCTGGACGAGTTGCAGGCGGCGACCTTTGCGGGGGCCAAAAGTGCGGACAGTGACGCGGAAAGCAAAAAGCCCGTGCGAAAATAGGGGTGTGGCGGGCTTGACTGCAGCCTGAGAAATCACGATGAAGCGCCGACAGAGCCTGTGATGGACCTGCCGGCGTTTTTTGTTTGACTGGAGTGGAAATCACCAATGAAGCGAACAGTGAGTGTGAGTTGGCTGGCAGCGGTGTTGCTGTCCGTCGCGGTGTCAGAGCAGTTGAGTGCTGAGGTGCGGCTGGCCAGTGTCTTCGGGGACCACATGGTGCTGCAGCGTGAGCAGCCGTTGAAGGTGTGGGGCTGGGCGGCGCGTGGCGAGCATGTGCAGGTGACGGTGGGTGATAGTACGGCTGCAGTGGAGGCGGGGCCGGATGGGCGCTGGTCAGTGGAGCTGCCGGCGATGGCAGCCTCAGCAACGCCGGTGAAATTTCAGGTGCGTGGCACCAATCAGATAGAGCTGAGTGATGTGCTGGTGGGTGAGGTGTGGCTGTGTTCGGGACAGTCGAACATGGAATGGACGGTGGCGATCAGTGCAAATGCGGAGGCGGAGATTGGTGCGGCGCAGTATCCGGGCATTCGGCACATCAAGGTTCCGCTGGTGGCAAGTCCGACGGTGCGGGACAGTTTTGACAGTCAGTGGCAGGTGTGTTCACCGCAGACAGTGGCGGGGTTTACGGCCTGCGGATATTACATGGCTCGGCGACTGCATCAGGAACTGAACGTACCGATTGGTCTGGTGAATTCTTCATGGGGTGGCACACGGATTGAACCGTGGACTCCCCCGGTGGGATTTCAGCAGGTCCCGGCGCTGGCGGACATTTCACAGTCGGTGATTGGCAGGATTCCGGGAACTCCCCAATACGAAACTCGGCTGAAGGCGCACGTGGAAGCGACGGAAGCGTGGCTGAAGGGGGCTCGCGAGGGCCTGCAGGCGGGGACTCAGGTGGTGCCCAGTCCGTCGTTTCCGGCTGAGCTGACTCCGTTTGAGGGCAATGCGGCACCGACGGTGCTGTATAACGGAATGATTCACATGCTGGCAGGTTTTCCGATACGCGGAGCGATCTGGTATCAGGGGGAGAGCAATCACAGCGAGGGCATGCTGTATCTGGAGAAGATGAAGGCGCTGGTCGGTGGCTGGCGAGCGTTGTGGGGTCGTGAGTTTCCGTTTTACTACGTGCAGATTGCTCCGTTCAATTATGGCAGCCAGGATCCGACGGTGCTGGCTCAATTCTGGGAGGCTCAGGCTGCTGCACAGCAGGCGATTCCGAAAACCGGCATGGTTGTGATCAATGACATAGCGACTTTGAATGACATTCATCCGCCGAACAAGCAGGACGTGGGTCAGCGTCTGGCCCTGTGGGCGCTGAAGCATGATTATGGTCGTGAGCAACTGGTGGCATCCGGACCGGAAGCGGAGCGGCTGGAGGTAGCGGGGGGCGTGCTGAAGGTGCATTTTCGGAATGCAGCCGGTGGCCTGCAGTCCCGTGATGGAAAACCGTTGACGAATTTTGAGGTGATTGGCCCGGGGTCCGGTGGGTTTCATACGGCGGAAGCGGTGATTGAGGGTACGAGCACGGTGGTGCTGCGTTCGGACAAGGTGTCTCAGCCGACAGCCATGCGATTTGCGTGGCACCTGCTGGCGGAGCCGAACCTGAGTGGTGGTACGGGTCTGCCGACGGGAGCGTTTCGCCTTGGTGAGGTGCCGTCGTTTCTGAGCGGACTACCGGTACAGGGCGAGTATCGGCTGGTGTACGACTACAATCTGGCGCAGCTGGGTGCTGTGCCGGCTGCGGCAGCGGATCACAGCGGTGAGGTGGGGGCATTTGATCGAGTGGCGTATCTGCTGGAGCTGACTGAGGGTTCCGGTAAGGTTCAGAATGTCTTTGTATCACTGGACGCTTTTACGAAGGACGCGAAGAAGCTGGGGATCCCGACGCATGCCAGCGGGGCCGTGTTTCAGCAGGCGGCCACGGGTCTGGAAATCTTTACGGACGTGCCTGGACTGCAGGCCGGACGGGGAATTCAGAAGGGTCAACTGGAATTCTGGCCTCACAATTATGCCACGGAGAATGCGGCTGGTGTGGCTGGTGCGACCGGCGATGTGTATGACGCCGGTGACGGTATGGTGCCTCCGGAGGATGGCTATGGGAGCATGCAGCTGCACAATCTGGAAGCCGGGCAGACGATTTTTGCCTTGAACAACTGGCGAGCCGGGGATCGGGCGGACATCGGGATTGGCAACAGTCCCGGCAATACGAAGGACTGGACATTCACGGGTAACGCGGGTGGCTGGACTTCGAAACGGCTGCGTGTGTACGTGCGTGAGCGGAAGTAGCTGATGGCTGAACCGGCAGGTGTGCTGGCACCTGCCGGTTGATTTTTTCAGGGTGCCTCGACAGGTCCCAGTGTGCTGGAGAGCAGCGGGCGCACCAACCGACGGATCTCGAGTGGCAACTGGAACAGCGGCCGAACGGACGGGCGTGTACCGGTGAGGACGCTGACAGCAGCAGCCGTGCAGCGAAGTGCGATCTGCAGTTCGGGGCAGCCTGTTCCGGCCTGCTGCCAGAGTGAGTTCCAGAGCTGAAGTTGTGCGGCGGACAATCCGGCCTGATCGAGTGTGGAGATGCAGCGGACCATGGCGACGGCCAGCCGGCCACCGAGCTGATGCTGCAGAAAGAGCGTGGCGATGCGGCTGATGTATGTGTGCCAGTCGTGTGGACTGCGGCGGAGGAGTCGGGAGAGCAGCCGTGTGGGGTTGCCTGCGAAGGCATGACTGTCGGGCGTCCCATGCTGAAAGGCGTGGCTGAGTGCGTGGAGGAATTCTGAGGGCGCGGAGAGCTCGAGGGCAGGTTCGAGGGCCGCGAACAGTGCCAGTGTGCGGTGTGCGGGTGCAGCGGACCTGAGCTGCTGTACGGTCTGCAGTACAGCGAGAGCGGCACTGAGTTGCTGCTGATCAATGAGAGCCAGTGCAGAGAGGATCAGTGAGCGGGCGTCGTGATCGGAATTGTAGCTGGTGGTGGCAGAATCTTCGGCCAGCAGCAGGGAGTGTCGCTGTGTCTGTGGAGAGGCGGGCGCGGTGGCGGGCGTGTTTTTTTCGGTGGGGGTGAAGTGCCACGGATCATCGACGGTGTCGTGCAGATCGGCAGCAAACCAGTCTTTGAGAAACGCGGCGGTGAGTCGCAGTGGGTGATGACTGTCGTGCAGTGGCTGCAGGCAGAGCCTGAGCAGCGGATCGGAGACATCGTAGCAGGATTCTTTGCCCAGTTTGGTGGCGTGGACGAGTCCGAAGTCGCGGAGGTACCCGAGCTGTCGTGAGCAGCAGCGTTCATCGACGCCGGTTGCCACGGCGAGCTGCTGCACGGTTTTGGCCCCTGACTGATCACACAGCCCCAGCAGCAGCTGTCGCTGCTGTGGTGACAGGTGGTGCAATATTCCGAGGCAGGCAGGGGTGAGCGCGTCGAAGGTCTGTTCCAGCAGTGGGGTGAACTGTTTGAGTGTGCGGGTGGTGAGTGTCTGCGTCAGCAGGACCCACGCGCGGGGGTTGCCGGCGAGCAGCACATCGGCAGCCTGCAGGCGACTGGTTCCTGCGGGTGATTGCAGCAGCGGGATGACGCTGTTGCGGTGTCGCAGCCGACAGATGCGCAGCACAAGCTGACGGGACGCAGCGGGTTTGAGTGCCTGCAGGTGGTGGATATCGAAGAACCCGAAGCAGGGGCGATTGCGATCTGAGACATCCGGGAAGAGCGTGGGTGAGGCAGCGAGTGTTGAGAAGCGGCGAGTTTCCTGGAGAAAGGCGCGCCAGCGTTTCTGTTCGGCATCGGAGAGTCCCTGAAAGACCTGATCGAGGTTTTCGTGGACCAGCAGCAGGCTGCGATGCTGCAGTTGCTGCACGATGCTGTGGAGGAGAGCCGTCACGGCATCTTCCGGGGACAGTGTGGCCGTGAGGCGGCCCGTATCAGAAGAGAATTCCTGCGGGTACTGGAGGGCCAGTTTTCCGGAGAGGCTGAGGGCCAGCGAGAGCAGTCCGGTGCAGATTTCAGCGGGGCCGAAACGCACGATGCGGAGACTGTCGTGCAGATCGGAATGCTGAGACAGCTGGTGGCAGATGAGGCTGAGAAGATGCGTTTTTCCGAACCCAGGGCGGCCCACAAGCAGCACGTGCAGCCGATCACCGCTGCGGGAACCGGCGACGAAGCGACTGACGATCTGCTGCTGCAGTTTCTGATGCTGCACGAGCAGTCTGGCGAGCGTCCCGGGGGACATGCTTTCGGGGTGATGCGGCAGAATGAGGGGGTCTGTTTTCATGATTCAAGTCCCTGGGCAATTCGCCACCAGCTGCGGATGAGCGGGAAGCGGAACGAGTAGAGTTTGTCAGAGCTGCTGACGAGGTAGTGATCCTGAGCAAGGGATCGCAGCAGCTGTACGAGGAACTGTCGGTCGGTAAGTGCAAAGCGGGACCGCATGGCGGTCCATGCGTGGTTGATGGACAGTGGCTGATCTGCCAGCGCGAAGTGATCAAGGAGTTCCGAGGCGATGTGACACTGGGGGATCAGTCGTCCATTGGCATCACTGATCGTCCCGCGATAGTAAGCGGGCAGTCGGCTGCGAAAGTGTTCCATTTCCCACGGATCAGCGTCTGCGGTGAGCAGGTGCCGCACGACGAGGTCGACGGACTGAGGGGTGACGGGTTCGGCATGGCTGGCGAGGTGTGAAACGAGGGCGGCCACATAGAAGGGCACTCCGTCGGTGCGGAGTGCGATGCGTTCGAGAACTGCGGGGGCCTGATCCGGGGCGAGCTGCAGTTGGTAGTTGTGCAGTTGCTGGCGGGCCAGCTGACAGGCGGCAGCCATTTCCAGCCCGCGAATTTCGACAGCCGGCAGATCATTGAGCGGTTCGCTGGCGAGAGTCTGCTGTCGCAGTTCGCGGAGCACGTGATGCAGTCCGATGGATCCGGCGAAGATCATGCGCAGGCCGGGATATTTCTGGCGTGCGGCGCGGAGGCAGTCGAGGAGCAGCAGGGCATCTGCGGGGCAGCCATCAGCGGCAAATCGCTGCAGCATGTAGGGGAGCTCATCCAGCAGGAGCAGCGGTCTGCGATGATCGGGTTGCTGACAGAGTTCGTGGAGGACGGTATCGAGCGTGGCGGACCAGTGTTGCCGGGAGTCAGTTGGGAGTTTGATCATGCCGGCGATTTCGAGTCCGCCGAGTTGTCTGAGGAGGGATTGCCAGCTTTTGAGTGCCTGGGCGCTGCGGGACAGGAGGTTGTGAGCGTGGGCAGATTGCAGCAGGGCTTCGACGAAGTGGGTGGGTGAGGAGATTTTTTCAAGGTCAATGAAGAGGGGTTGGAAGTTGTGAGCGGGCTGGTCATGCAGTTTGAGCATGACGGTGGTTTTGCCGACGCGTCGTTCGGCAGTGAATCTGAGGGAGTGATTTTGGAGGAGTGTCCAGAGCTGTGCGATGAGTTCATCGCGGCCGACGACGTTTGTTGAGCACAGTTGATTCACCACGCGAACGGCCCTTTAAGTATTTCATACGAAGAAAATGTTGTGCGATGCTTTTATCGTATGAGGTGGGGTGTTGGTTTGTCAAAACAAAAATGGTCATTCGGAGTTGCGTTTTTGGGGAAATGTGGTGGGATGCGCAGGTTTCGTGGCTGACTGGAATGGGAGTTCCGTATGTTTCGCGTGGGTTTTCGACGAGTTTGGCGGTTGTTGTGTTCCGTCCTGTTGATTTCGCTGGGTGCGGCAACTGGAGAATTTCTGACGGGGGTGGAAGCTGGCAGGCCAGCGGCTGAGGCTGACGAAAAGGCGGCGGAGTCGTCGATTCGAGCCGTGCTGACCGCCCAGACTGAGGCGTGGAATCGGGGTGACATCCCGGGATTCATGCAGGGTTACGTGCGGGGGGAAGCCCTGCGATTTGCCAGCGGTGGTACTGTGCAGCGTGGCTGGCAGCAAACGCTGGAGCGTTACCAGAAGCGCTACGACAGTCCGGCGAAGATGGGGGCGTTGTCGTTTGAGGACCTGGAGGTACGGGTGTTGAGTGCGGACTGGGCGGAAGTCTTTGGTCGGTATGTGCTGAAGCGGGATCCGTCGGTTGGCGACGCCACTGGTTTGTTTACTTTGCTGATGGCTCGCGAGGGCGATGACTGGCGGGTGCTGCACGACCACACATCGGCGGCGGAGCAGAAGTGACCGGGTTCAGGAGGGATCCGGCAGAGCAGGCAATTCGCGAGTACCAGCGGCCGGCGTATCGGTTTCGCGGGCCATGCCCGAGAACAGCCTGACGAAGTCCGCGAGGGGAATTCGGAGAATCCCCTGAGATGCGGGGTAACCGTGAACAGGTCCGCTGCTGCCGGCCGGGCGGAAGTTTCCACCGTGGGGATTCCACAGAGTCAGGGAATCTGTGGTGTTATCCCAGGCGACGACGGCCCACGCGTGATTGGACGAGAGGCCGGGGGTCCGGGATTCTCGAGTGGTGCAAACCATGGCGTGATGTTCTCGTCGGGCGTCATCCAGCCAGGTACGCAGTTGTCGCAGGGCTTCACGATGCGGTCGAGTACTGCTGTCGTGTCGGCGTGCGAATTCAAAGGAGAAGCGCTGGATCTGGCTGCCGGTGATCAGTGACAGAAAGCGGGTGACCGAGCCACCGCTGGAGATCGCATCGATAGGCGACCCTTTGGCGGCGGCTGACGGACCGATTACCTGCTGTGCGGCTCCGGCGGCTTTTTCGTAGACATTCACCCAGACTCCGGCCCCTTCGTTGCTGGCGGTCAGCGCCAATTCGGCGTCGGTCAACGCAGGCACGGGAATCTGAAACCTGCCGAAACGCACGTAGTAACCTGCGTCAGGCCCGCTGGTAAACATCTGCGAAATACGGTCCGGAGACACGGCGAGGACAGCGCCCAGCGGTGCCAGCACAAAGCAGTTTCCCAGCCGTCCCTGATGAATCGTTTCCAGTTGGGGGCGAGCGGAGGCGAACAGGCGCGGTTGTTTCAACTGAATGCGTTTTTCCGCTGCCCTGAACAGTTCCTGCAGTTCCTGCCCGGCAGCGTCGCGACCATCCACCAGTTGCTGCAGCCGGTCTTTGCTGAGACCCTCCGCGAGAGCCGCATTGCGTGGCAGACCACGCTTCAACGCCGCAATGGCTGCAGCATCGGAATCCCGCAGCGTCACGTCAGCGACCGCCCGATTGATTTCATCGCCCGTGAGCAGCCGATCGCGATTCAGATCCCACCTGCTGAACCGGCGAGCGATGATGTCGGCGAATTCTGAAGGCAGCCACGAATTGGCCCAGTTGCCGCTGCACAACAGCAGCAGCCACGCAAGGCACGGGGAGATCCGGGAGGGGTCGAGCATGCAGGAAGTCCATCATCAGCGAACGGGGTTGTTCGCGTGTTCGCATGACGATCGACACCCCGTCGAACGCTGTTCATGCGCAGATTCTGACAGATATTCAGGCCGACGAGATCGAGCAAGATGCAGTTCCCCAATCGCCGCATTCAGCGACGAAAGGCGGATGCCGGATGTCTGTCCTGCAGGGATGTTGCGGCGAGGCAACAACAAATGCGGCGAAAAGGCAGCAGTGGCATCAGGAGACTCGCACGAACTGTTCTTCCAGTTTGGTTGGTGACACGCTGATGGCGGTGCCCAGCTTCTGAGCAAACAGTTGCACTCGATATTCCTCAATCATCCACCGCAGGTGTTCCAGCATCGGATCCACTCGCTGCTGCCGCTGATGTTCACGCCGTTTCTGTTCATACTTCATCAGCCATGGCTGCAGTTCAGCTTCCAGATTCATTTCCGTCCGCAGTCCACCGGAGCCGAGGCGGATCAGTCTTTGCCGTATGGCAGTCAGATATCGCGGGAACTGGATCAGCCACGGCCACGGTGTGACGGCCAGAAAATCACCGCTGATCAAGCCACTCAACTGCTGCTGCAGGCCCTTGACGATCGGCTCCCACCCCGGTCCTTTGGCCAGTTCGAGGGCTGCTCGAGTTTCATGGTACTGCTGAAACATGACGGGCAGAAACTGAGTCAGTTCCTGAGCAGCAACGGGCAGGCGTTCGCGTCCGAGGCGCAGTGCGGATTCAAAAGCATGCTTTGTGCGTGCCAGTTGATTGTCGGCCAGCCACGCTCGATCAGTCATCAGCAGCGCCACACTGCTGGTGAATTCCAGTCCCTTGATCGTCGTCGCAAGGACTCGCGTCTTTGTGATCTGCGGAAGATTTCCGACCTGGGTGAGGATGCGTTTTTTTTCCACCAGCAGGAACAGGCGTCGCAGTCCACAGCGGAGCTGGCGACGGGCATCTTCGGGCGTCTGGCACAGCATCAGGGCGACAGTATCGCCATCGTCGCGCAGTGCGGGAAAGGCGCGCAGGGCCATTCCCGCGCGCACAATCTCAATATGTTCGGGCACATCAAAGAAGTCCCAGTTTTTGAATCCGGTCCGCAGCCATTGAGCTTCATCGGGTGTGGGGCCGACCGCAGCGGCCCGCCGGTCCGCCTCGCTGGCCGCCCGCACGGCCCGTTCCGCCAGCGTCGCACGCAGGACCTTCAGGTCACGTCCCTCGATCAGCGTCTTCCGCTGATCATCCAGCACTCGGATGTTGAATTTCAGATGATCCGGAATCTGTCCGGCGTCAAAGTCCTGAGCCGAAATGCGTTCCCCGGAAAGCTGCGACAGCCGTACGGCTACGCTGTGCAGAAAGTCGCCGCGGGCAAATTCAAGATCCGACGCCACAAGTCGGGCGGAATCCGGCGCTGGTACGAAGTGTCTGCGGAAAGACTTGGGCAGCGCCCGAATCAGCGCCAGCACCTTCTGCTCCAGCAGCCCCGGGACCAGCCAGTCAAGCCGGGATTCCGTCAGTTGCGGCAATCCTTCGAGTGGCAGACTGACAGTCACCCCGTCAGCCTCCTGCCCCGGATCGAGCTGGTAACTGAGGGGCAGATGCATGGCTCCGAACTGCGCCGATTCCGGAAACAGACTGACGTGCTGCTTTCGCTGAGCTTCGTCTGCGAACTGATTGATGTCGAACTGCAGCAATCGAGGCACTCGGCTGTGGGTTCGCTGATACCAGCGTCGCAGGCGATCACGATCCGTACATTCCGCCGGAATCTGCGAAGCGTACAACTCGAACAGGACTTCGTCCCCGGGCAGCAGATGGTGGGATCTGGTTTTTGCCTGCAGTTCCTTCAGTTGCTGCAGGACCGAGACATTGTGCTGCAGGAACGGGAATTCGTGGCCCCAGCCACGGCGCTGAGGTCGCCGCGGATTGGCTGCCGCTTTACCCGGACGCACCCGGGCCGCACCACGAGTCAGCGCGTCCTCTTCGTCTGCATAGTCGTCCTGCTGCGGCGGTCCCGACCCGTCCGACAATTCTCCGTACAGCAAGCCCAGTTCCACCAGACCATGCTGAATCAGCATTTCACGGGATTTCACGGGATCGATGCGTGCCAGCGTAACCCGTCGACGCGTGACGATTGGAAGTCCCCACAGGCTCACCTTTTCATAGATCATCACGTTGCCGGCCTGCGGGTCCCAGTGCGGCTCGAAGTATTCGCGGCTGAGCAGATGCCCGGCCAGTGGTTCAATCCATTCGGGCTGAATTCGTGCGATGGTGCGAGCATACCTGCGGGTGGTTTCCACCAGCTCAGCGGCAACAAACCACTTCGCGCCTTTGGGGGCCAGTGCCGAACCGGGCCAGATGGCGAGGCGACTGCCACCGGCACCGACAAATTCGCCCTCCGGCGTCTGCATGGCGATATTCGGCAGCAACCCGGTCAGTAACGCTTTATGGGTGGCAGCGAAATCGTTATGCCGCTGCTCAGCCAGTGACTTTTCCGGATGCTGTCGCTGTTTGGCCAGCGCCCTCGCTGCCTGCTGAATTGCCGGATCATCGCTGTCCTCCAGCAACTCCCGCAACTGTCCGTGCACATCCACCCATTCCCGCATCCGCAGCCATGAAAGGAAATGCTGCTGGCACCATTTTCGCAACTGGCTGTTGGACAGCTCGCGCTGTTTTTCGTGCCAAGCATCCCACAGATTCAGGATGGTCAGAAAATCGGAATCGCGATTGAAGAATCTGCGATGGGCTTCATCGGCAGCCTGCTGTTTTTCCAGCGGGCGTTCCCGTGGATCCTGGCATTCCAGAAAAGCGGCGATGGCCAGCACTTCCGGCAACGCGTGCAGCTCAACGGCGGCCAGTATCATGCGTGCAATCGCAGGGTCCACCGGCAGAGTCGCCATGCGGCGTCCGATGTCCGTCAGATCACCGGCCTGCTGTCCGCGTTTAGCGGGCTTTGCAGCAGACTTCACGTCTTCAGCCTCATTGGCAGTCTGCGCTGGATCCGCGGCTGAATCCTGTCGCGCGGCAGCGGCTTCCGCTTCCGTCACAATCGCTCCCAACTCTTCCAGAGTGCGGTAACCCTCGCGGATTACCGACACTTTTGGGGGATCGAGGAACGGGAAATCTTCGAGATTGCCAAGTTTCAGGCTGAGCGTGCGCAGGATCACAGCCGCCAGATTTGTCCGCTGAATTTCGGGGGCAGTGAAGGCTTCCCGAGTGCTGTAGTCGGCCTGACTGTAGAGTCGAATGCAGATCCCCGGCCCCACACGGCCACAGCGCCCCGCGCGCTGATTGGCGGACGCCTGAGACACAGGTTCCACCGGCAAACGCTGCATGCGGGAACGAGCTGAGTAACGGCTGATGCGAGCCGTCCCGGTGTCCACAACTGCTCGGATGCCGGGCACCGTCAGCGAAGATTCCGCGACATTGGTGGCCAGCACGATGCGTCGATGCGGGCTGGTGGCGAAGACCCGAGTCTGATCTTCCATCGACAGCCGCCCGAACAGCGGCACAATCTCCGTGGTGCGTTCTGGCAGGTCTCCCGGAAGCCGACGTCCCCCGAGCACCTTTGCGGTTTCGCGAATATCACGTTCGGTGGGCAGAAAGACCAGCATGTCGCCGGAATTCTCGCGAGCCAGTTCGTGTACAGCATCAGCCACGCCATCCAGCCAGTCGCGAGGCTCTTCGTCGGCACCATCGCCCTGCGGCTCATCCAGCGGTCGATAACGAATCTCGACCGGGTAGGTTCTGCCGGAAATCTGCAGCACAGGTGCCGGTCGACCGGCGGAACCAAAATGTTCGGCGAAGCGGGCCGCATCAATGGTAGCCGAGGTGATGATCAGTTTCAGATCGCGCCGTCGCGGCAGCAGACGTTTCAGGTAGCCCAGCAGAAAATCGATGTTCAGAGACCGTTCGTGAGCTTCGTCGACGATGATGGTATCGTAGTGGTCGAGATAGCGATCATTCTGAGTTTCGGCGAGCAGGATGCCGTCGGTCATCAGGCGAATGCGAGTCAGCGGGCCACTGCTGTCGGTGAAGCGAATGCGATATCCGACCTCCTGCCCCAGTTTGCAGCCCAGCTCTTCGGCCACGCGAGCAGCCACGGAACGGGCTGCGATACGGCGCGGCTGAGTATGCCCGATGACTCCGGCAATTCCGCGTCCCATGTCGGTCAGGATCTTCGGCAACTGCGTGGATTTCCCGGATCCGGTTTCCCCGCAGAGCACCACCACCTGGCTGGCGGCAATGGTGTCCATGATTTCCTGACGGCGTGCCACAACGGGGAGATCGGGATCCCATTGCAGTCGAGGTTTCCACGCGGCCCGCTGCTGTCTGCGCTGCAGGCTGCGCTGCAACTGTGCCTGCAGTCTGTCCATCAGCCGATCAAACGGGCGTCCGGATTTTTCAGCAGCAGCCACACTGCGCAGCAGTTGGCGCAAAGCAAACTGATCCGCATGCATGGCATCGGAGATTTGTCGCTCGATGTCTTTGAAAGCCGACATGCAGGAAGCCAGGGAGAATGCGGAAAGCTCTTTGGTGAGGGGGCAGGATACACAAGATTGGGAGGTAAAGTGAGTCCGGGGTGAGGGCGTACCGGATTTGGCGACCGGGAGCCCGGGCGACCGCGTGGCAATCGGCGACCGGGCCTACTCCGCGGACGCCGCAAGGGCCTTTGACAGCACAGCATAGGTGCTGTTGATCGCTTTGCGGGCGTCATAGCCGGGCTGGCCGGAAACCTGGCCGCTCACTTCCACGCAGACCGGGCCGGAGTAGCGCAGTTGTCGCAGCAGCCGAAAATACTGCACGTAATCCGTCCGGCCCTCCCCCGGCAGCAGGAATCGGAATTTGCCGGCATCCCCGGTCGTATCCTTCACATGAATAAAACGAGTCCGCGGCAACAGTTCGGTCAGAGTGCCCTGCAGTTCCAGCCCCTGCAGTTCAAAGTGGCTGAAGTCATAAGTCGCCTGAATTGCGGCGGAACCGCATTCCTGCAGCAACCACAACAGTCGGGCAGGCGAATTCATGGCACTGCCAACATGGGCTTTGATCGCCAGCAGCACCTGCTCACGCTCGGCCAGCTCGGCCCAGCCTTTCAGACGCTGCAGCATGTCCGCTTTCTGTTCGTCCCACTTCGCCGGACTGCCCCCCACAACGGTCTCCAGAATCGGAGGCTGATCCGGCACCAGCTCACGCCCCAGCGCCGCAGCCTCGGCAATCGTCCGCATTGACGCCTGATGCATCGCGTCATCACACACCAATGGAATCTGAATCATCAGACAGGGCAGCGTGAGCTGCAGTTCCCGCAGTCGCGCGGACGTCGTCCGGCGGGCTGCTGCGTCAAACACCGCTGGTTCCGTCGGAAATCCCGCGTTCAGACAGAATTCGACATGCCGAAAACCGGCCGCTGAGCAGGCCTGCAGCGATTCCTCCAGCGTCAACTGCTTCGTGCCGTAGAGGCTGAATCCCAGACTGATGCCGGAGTCCATCTGCTCGGCAGACGCCAGCACACTGCTGCATCCGGAAGTCTCCCGCCCCACCGCCAACACCGGCAGTGCCATCAGCGAATGCAGGAACTGTCTGCGCTGCCCAACTACCGCGTCGCCCTGCCCGCTCATGTCACGTCTCCCGTATCGAGCAATTGAATCACATGGCGAACCTGATACGGTCGCTGCACCAGCCCCGCGCGTCCCGCCGACTGCCACTGCATCATGCACACGTGATTGCTGGTGGCCAGTATCACCGGATCTCCCTCCGCAGTGTTCAGAAACTGCGACTTGCCCTGCAGTATCTGCCGGGCATTGCCGGGCTGCTGCAGGTTATAGACACCACCCGATCCGCAGCAGTCACGAGCCCGCGGTGCCAGTTCCCAGCGATACCCCGTGGCATCCAGCACCGACTGCGGAATGCCCGGCAGCTTCTGGCCGTGCACCAGATGGCACGGCAGATCCACGTACACCCGCGCTTTGTCCGAGCGCGGCGAATTCGCCCGCACGCCAGTTTCCCCCAAAAAGTCCAGCACATCCCGCACTGGCAAATCACCTCCCAGCGTCTTCATCGTCGACAACCCACAGCCCGACGAGTTGGCGACAACGGCAGCGACGTCCGCAGCGAGGAACGCCTGTCGATTCTGTTCGCGCAACTGTTCAACTGCTGCCAGTCCCAGATGCTCATGCATGGCCCCGCAACAGCCCTGCTGCTCGGGTACCACGACCTGCAGATTGTTGCGGATCAGCACTCGCACAGTGGCAAAATTGATTTCGCGGAAGACCGCTTCCATCAGACAGCCTGTCAGCAGGGCCACCCGCGGTCCCGTCGGTCGCTGCCGAGCCATCAGTCGCGCCGCGTAGGCCGCTGTCGACTCCAGCACGGCCGGTTGCCCGGCAAACAGCAGCCTGTGAGGCAGCAGCCCCGCCCGCCTGAAGACTCGCAGGGGCAATCCCACCAGCGAAAACAATCGCGGTCGAGCAGCCAGCCAGGCAGCCAGCCGCAAGGACAACGGCGGCAGATGTCTACCGCTGTGCACATGCTGGTGACGGACCTCTTCGAGGATCTCGCCATACGGAACCCTGGCCGGACAGGCCGGTTCACAGGCCAGACACCCGACACACTCCTGTGTGTACTGAACAGTCCACGGGTCCGGTTCCAGGCGTCCCTGGGCTTCCTGTCGCCACAGACGCAGCCGGCCCCGCGGAGAATTGTTTTCATCACCACTCTGCTGATAGGTCGGACACACCTCCAGACAGAACCCGCAGTGCACACAACTGGTCAGCAATGCTGACGATGCATCCAGCACGGGCAGGTCGAGAGCGGAATTCTTCGGAGCAGTTTCGGGCTTCTTCATGATCGCTGAAACTCCTCCAGCAGCAGGCGTCTCCACTGGACCTCTGCCGCCATGCTTTGCCGATATGGCCGATGTCGGCTGTGCCAGTCACCACCGGTCTGCTCAAGCTGCCACTGCAGGTCCTGTGTGAGCACTACCGTTTCAGCCCCCGGGCCGTACACATGCAGCACCCCCAGTGCCACGATCTGCACAATACGCAGCCCCGGATGACGCTGCAACTGCTCAGCAACCCGCGCCGCCGTCTGCGGCTGGACGCGCACGGTCAGATCCGGCAAGCCATCCAGCAGACCGTCTGACCGGGACGCGATTGACCGCAACTGAAACTGCCGCGCCGCCGACTGAAGTTCACGCTCGAACACGGCAACCTCAGCCGATGGGCAATTCCACGCGACACGCAGTACCGCCCCGGCCGTCCCCGCACCTGTCGCACCCTGCCACACAACATCAATGGCGTCAAACCAGTGGACCCAGTCACGTGATGCCAGTTGCCACGCTGCGGCGAGAACAGCGGGCGCCGGTCCCTGAAACTGCACCAGCCGGGATTCGCCGCAGTCCGGACGCAGCCTGACCACAAAGTCGACGGGTGCGCCGAAATCTGACTCAGCGTGCAGCAGGAAACGGAACAGATCATACCCGGTTGTGGATTTCACCACTCGCTCGCCGATCCGCACCACTCGGCCACCCGGCAGTCGATAATTCATCCCGCAGATGTTGTCGCAGAGGGCTCCGAAGCGAGACGACATGGGGGCATAACCGCTGGCCTGCAATTGCTCCACCAGAGTGCTGGTGGAAGACAGCAGCAAGGGAAAGCGGAAACCGGCCGGCGCAGCCAGCTGCTGCAGCAGCCCGGCAGCAGCCGTTGCCGGCACGCAGGCCGTTCCATCGACTTCGTCAAACCAGTGGTCGAACAGGGCATCATCGCGAGTCTGAAATTTGTCCTTTTCGTGGCCGTTTGCACCTGCCGATCCGCCCTGCCCCGGTGCTGCAGCAAAGCTGCGACTGCGAAAGACCTTGAGCGGGTTCAGTTGATGGGCAGGATTGAAAACCGCCGGAACCGCCAGTTGAAGACGCAAGGCACGTGCACCGAAAATCAGCGGCATGTAAGCCGTTTTGTCGTTGCCAATTCCGTGTTCGCCGGACAGCGTTCCGCCGACGGCCACGACGCGCTGCATCAGTCGCCCGCTGATGGCTTCCACCTGCTCAACCTGTTCAGGACAACGTGAATCGAACAGGAAATTGGGGTGCAGATTCCCATCACCGGCGTGGAACACATTGATCACCGGCAGTCCGGCAGCATCGGCTTCGTCGTACACCAGTTGCAGAATTTCAGCCAGTGCGCGACGAGGAATCACAGCGTCCTGCACGAGAAAGTCCGGACTGAGCTGCCCCATCAGCCCACCGGCCACCTTGCGCGCCTTCCAGAGACTCTGCCGTGTGGCCGCATCATCGCTGTATTCGACCGCAGCCGCTCCGGATTCCCGCAGCACCGCAGCCACAGCCTCAGCCCGCTGATCCACCAGCTCCGCCGGGCCGTCAATTTCCGTCACGATCAGGAAACAATCCTGCGGCAGTCCCACTGCGAGCGGGCTGTTCTCCACCATCGCAACATATCGCGGGTCCATCAACTCGATGGCTACCGGGAATGACGAATGCAGAGCCAGCGCCTGCACCGCACGTTCGGCTGTCTTCAGATCGTGAAAGGTGGCTCGATAGGTCCAGCACTTCCGCGGCCGCGGCACAACTCGCAGCCAGAACCTTGTAAAGGCCGCCAGCGTTCCTTCAGAACCAACCAGCAATCGCTTCCAGTCGTCCCGCCATGCCCCACGGCCACCGGCAGGTCCTCCGAACTGATGCACTTCGCCGTTGAGAAACACGGCTTCGACACCCAAGACGTAGTTACTGGTCACACCATAGCGGAAACAGTGGGCTCCACCGGCATTCATGGCCACGTTGCCCCCCAGAGTGCAGACGGGGCCGCTGCTGGGATCCGGTGGATAGAACAGACCATGCGGTGCAAGCGCAGCGTCCAGTTGATTCAGAACAACTCCGGATTCCACTTCGCAGCAGAGATTGGCGGGATCAATGCTGCGGATGGCGCGGAGTGCCGAAGTGTGCACCAGCACACCACCCTCGGCCGCCACTGGTCCTCCGGACAGCGATGTCCCGGCACCACGAATGGTGACCGGCACCCGCAGCTGCGGGGCCGCCTGCATCAGTCCGACCAGTTCCGCCGCGTCGGCAGGCAGCACCACAGCCTGCGGGCGATACGAACGGTAGCCAATGGCATCGGTGTCGTAACCAGCCAATTGCGCAGGAGCAGTGAGAACGCGACCGCGGCTCACCAGTTGCTTCAGTTGGGCATGCAGTTGATGGTCTGTCACGCGAGGATTTCCCTTTCAGGACCAGCAGCCTAACGACGCCGGTGCCACAGATCCAGACCGGGACTCCATGCGGGCACCGACGTCGGAGAATTCCCAGTCCGAATCCCACCACAGCACTTGCTGCACCAATGGCGCGGTTTTGAGGGGCCACAAGCCACGCCGTCCATCATCGTCGGAAAAACGGCTCAACATAAAATGAAGTGCGCGTGCCGAGCCGGGCGGCAGTGGTCAGTGGTCGGTGGTCGGTGGTCAGTGGTCAGTGGTCAGTGGTCAGTGGTCAGTGGTCAGTATTCAGTGTTCAGTGTTCAGTGTTCTGTGTTCTGTGTTCTGTGTTCTGTGTTCTGTGTTCTGTGTTCTGTGTTCTGTGTTCTGTGTTCTGTGTTCTGTGTTCAGTAATCGCAAGGTCCCGTTTGGGAGGGCGAGGCTCCCGCCGAGCCGGCAAACGTGGGAGGGCGAGGCTCCTGCCGAGCCGGGCGTCAGTGCTCAGTAATCGCAAAGTCCCCCGTTGGGACGGATGCTCCCTATGACCCGCGGGATACAGCAGCGTGCCGAGGAGTTCGGCTCAGCGGGAGCTTCGCCCTCCCGAGGAGGGTGAACACTCGAGGCAATGCAATCTGCCGCTGCGCACAGGATTTCGCGTTGATCCGGAAAAACTCAAGATACGTGGGTCATCGCAAGGGGCGATCATTGGAGTGCCGACAGGGCCTGAACTGCCAACACCTGCGGATTGTCTGTGGCTTTTTGGCAACATGTCAGCAAAGTCCGCAGCAAAGGTCGAAATTACGACCAGCATTACGGATTCTTGTTGACAATGGGGCTCACCGCGTCTGCGGAAAGATCTGCTCGGACCGGTTAAACAGCACCCAGGATGTCAGAATATATTTGTGTCCGGACTGCGGTACATGCCCGCAGTGGGAATGCGTGAAGTAGGCCGGAGCAATCACCATGCGGCCCGCCCGGGGACTAATTCGGACCTGCTGATAATGGAACTCGGTTTCACCGCCGACCTCCACATCGTTCAGATAGAACATGAACAGCAGGATGCGATGCAGCGCGTCGTTATCACCGCCCTCCGGATAGACTTCACTGTGCACGTACGGATAGCCACCTGCGGCCTGCTCATACCTCTGGGCGTTGATCTGCCCGATGCGAAACAGCCGCTGCAACAGCATCGGCAACTGAGGCTGGGCAACCTCCGCAAAATTGTCGATCGTCACCCCGACAATCTCGCCGCTGACCGGATGAGCCATCTTCAGCCCCAAGCCGCTGATCATTGCCAGCGGATGTTTTCGCATGTAATGCAGGATACCCTGAGTTGTGGCCTGCATGACCGGTTTCAGCAACGAGCGAAACTCAGCCCTGCCCGTCACATTGATGTCCCGGCTGCGCTTCTTCTCTGTATCAACACCGCCTCCCGTCTTCCCAGCACTCTGGTGCGGGGAACTGTCGAAAGCAGCCAGCCATTGCTGACACAGCTCCGGGGAAAGTGCGTTGTCAATCACTTCAATCAGATGCGGCATGGAAACAAAGATCCGATCGCAGTTGTCAGTTGTCAGTGGTCAGGGGTCAGGGGTCAGTGG
>Ga0255094_1000444_pt1 | contig 21638 bp, 15 predicted proteins | sample Colum_Law_RepB_8_2_FD_188434 | JGI IMG/M metagenome (GOLD analysis project Ga0255094, IMG submission 188434) | Freshwater microbial communities from Columbia River, Oregon, United States - Colum_Law_RepB_8d | ecosystem: Environmental > Aquatic > Freshwater > River | place: USA: Oregon...
TCGGTGCCATCGCGACTTCTTCGATCGCTGTTGCAAAAATCTTCGAAGCCAAGCAGCGACCGACCTTCGATCCTCTGATCGTCCATATTGCAGAACGTGCGCAGTTGAGCGATGTTGTGACGCATCTGCCGCCTCTGGCGATGGCCTTGGCGGATGCGTTCTGGCCCGGTCCGCTGACGCTGGTGCTTCCCAAGCAGCAGACGATTCCAGATCTGGTGACAGCTGGTTTGCCCGGCGTTGGAGTTCGCATACCGGCGCATCCGGTGGCTTTGGAATTACTCAGAGCGGTCGGTCTTCCTGTGGCGGCTCCGAGTGCAAACCCGTTCGGTGGAATTAGCCCCACGACTGCTCAACATGTGATGGATGGACTGAATACGAAACTGCCCTACATTCTGGATGGCGGCCCTTGTCAGGTCGGAGTTGAATCCACGGTGGTGTCGTTCATGGGAGATCGCCCGGTTGTACTTCGTCCTGGTGGATGTGCGGTAGAGGAACTGGAAGCGGTGATCGGGCCGATCGATCGAGCAGCCCCCAATGCTGCTCTGGATGACGCCGCGCAGCCTGCCCCGGGGATGCTCAGCCGACATTACGCGCCGGCCACGCCGTTAACCGTTGTGGCCCGAAATTCCGACGCCAGCTCGATCGAAGGGCTGCAGTGCGGGCTGCTGACTTATGGAAAACAGCCATTTTCGGGCAGCTTTGGGCGGATTGAGCGCCTCGAAACGTCCGAAGACCTGCAAACTTGCGCCTCGAGGTTCTTTGCGGCCCTGAGAAGCCTCGACTCCTACGGTCTGGACGTTATCATCGCCCATGGGTTTCCCGATCATGGACTGGGAATCGCCCTGAATGATCGCTTGCAGCGAGCTGCCTGTCGGTCATGATGATGAGTTAGTGATATTGAAGTAGTTCTCCGGGTTTGCCTCTCCCGGTTCTCAATGAGTCAGAAAATTCTGTGACGGAATTCAACAGGATTATGAAGAAGTCGACCATTATCCTCGTGACTATAGCTGCCGTGCTGGCCATTGGACTTCGCTTGATCGAAGGCCCGATGCACAACTTTTCTGCTATGGGAGCCCTGGCTGTTCTGTGTGGTGCTGTGATTCGACCCACATGGCTCGGTCTTCTGATTCCACTGGCCGCGCGATTGCTGACGGACACTGTGCTTGAGCTACGAACCGGGCACGGCTGGTATGGTTCGATTATGTTCGACTATGCGGCCTACGTATTGAGCTTTGGAATCGGCAGAATGATTCGCCCTCAGCGAGCGGTCTCTGCCCTTGGGGCCGGCCTGCTGGCCGCGATTTCATTCTTTGTCGTCAGCAACGTTGGTGTCTGGTGCCTGCCTCACGAAGGAATGTACCTGTATCCTCGAACCATCGCCGGCTTGATGGACTGTTTCACACAAGCCATCCCGTTTGCTCGAGGCACCTTTCTGGGCGATATCGGATTTACTCTGGCTTTCTTCGGCATGATGAATTTTCTGCCCGGACTTCTGACTGGTACTCAAAGCTCTCGGCTTGAGACAATGTCTGAATCTTCTGAAGCCCGATAGTCGCTTAAGAACTAAACGCTCTTACCTTGGCCATTTGAGCCTTGCATTCTGGCAATTGCTTCAGTGCGTACGCATTCTGGTCAGTTTCCACGTACGAGAGGCGAGGTTTGGCGTTGAGGGTTCGTCAGTGCGAAGTCGAGCCTGCTTCAGACTTTTTGCGTCGCCGTCATTCACTGAACTTTATCGTCGCTGAATAGCCATGCCTGAAAAATCCAACGTCTTTAGTGGTTGTATCCCGGCCTTGATGACTCCGTGCTCTCAAGACGGAATCCCCAACTTCGATGCTCTGGTCGCGACCGGAAAAAGTTTGATCGCGGCGGGTATGCGAGCGGTTGTCTATTGTGGTTCAATGGGCGACTGGCCACTGCTGACCGATCATCAGCGTCAGGAAGGTGTCAGACGCCTGACGGAAGCTGGCGTTCCCGTGGTTGTTGGAACGGGGGCCCAGAATCCTCGTATCGCAGCGGATCATGCGGCTCATGCAAAGAAGGTTGGGGCAGCCGGACTGATGGTGATTCCGCGAGTGCTCTCGCGAGGCACCTCAGCAGCCGCGCAGCGACATCACTTCGCAGGAGTTTTGAAGGCCGCCGATGGCTTGCCTGCCGTGATTTACAACAGCCCTTACTATGGCTTTGAAACTCGGGCCGAGTTGTTTTTCGACCTACAGCGAGAGTTCCCGAATCTGGTCGGCTTCAAGGAATTTGGCGGGTCTGCGTCACTAAGTTATGCGGCTGAGCACATCACGAATCGTGATCCCGGTCTGACATTGATGGTCGGTGTGGATACTCAGGTTTACCACGGCTTCGTTCATTGTGGAGCGGCCGGAGCGATCACAGGTGTTGGAAACGCGTTGCCAAAAGAAGTACTTCGCTTGGTTGCGTTGTGCGAAAAAGCAGCTGCGGGATGTCCGGATTCACGTCGCCTCGCTCTCGAATTGAGTGAAGCACTGACGGTGCTTTCAACTTATGATGAAGGCCCGGATCTGGTTCTGTATTACAAGTACCTGATGGTTCTCGAAGGGCACTCCGAGTACACCCATCACTTCAATCCCACAGATGCGCTGAGTGCGAGTCAGAAGGAGTTCATCCGAACCCAATGGCAGCTATTCCGCACGTGGTGGAGTCAGTGGCCAGGAGCCCGATAGCTCTCGCGTTTCTGTCGAAGAGCGATGGACTAAACCGGTTTCTGTGTCTGCGCAGTTACAGTTGCCAAAGCTAACCGCCATTTTCAAACCGCATTGATGACGTCGTGGGGAATCGGCCTGCTAATTATTAAGCCACGGGCCGACTGCAAGGCCTCGTCTCGGCGGAGCGAGACGGCTACTTTGAACTCAGGAAGTACACGGTGACGCAACCATCGGAAGCGACAGTGCTGTTCATTGGTTGAGATATCCCAGCCGATCCGCAACGCTCCACATAGACAATCATTCGCGACATGGTTCCATCCAGACGCCGGCTGACGACCCAACTCACGCTTCCTGCTCGTTTAGATAAGACTCAACTCGCTTCTGAAGCAGATCAACCAATTCGGGATCCATAAACTTGTAGTCGTCGGGAATATCCAGCACGTGTAAATGAGTCTGGCCGAGGGACTCGGGCATTGAGCTGAGAATTCGTGAGCGATGTTTGTTTTCCATCACGAAGACAACGTCGGCCCACTCCAGATCCGCCGCTCGCAGTTTGCGAGGCGAACTGTCACTGAGTCCGCATGACCTGACTGACATGCGAGAGTCATTGCGAAAGATTCGTTCCGCCGTTGGACTGCGCCATTGATTACGGGAGCAAACAAACAGAACATTGATTCGCGGACTCGGCAGCTGAGCACTCCTGGAATCACCGTGCTTTTGTCTGAACTCAGGAACGGACGGACTTTATCGTAGTTGAGCTCCTTCTCAATCGGAAGTCCGCATCCTGCGCCGCTGGTGGCAGGGTGAAGATTCCAAACGGACAGATTTCCTGCCGGATTCGCTTTTTGCTATCGTCGCAAGGGTAACCGTTTCAGCGAACATTCCGCGTGGCCGTCTTTCAATCGTTTTTTGCGGTCGCGATTGGAGTTCCGCTGATTCTTCCGGCACATTGATTCCTGGAGTTTTGTTTGATGTCACGAACATTTCTGGTCGCCGTTTGCTTCACCGCCCTGTCCTTCTCGTCGTTGGCTATGGCAGGCGAGACAAAGTCAATTCCCGTGGGAGACAGCCCGGAAAGCGTTTGTCGTGGCTTCGGCGGCCTGCTGTATGTCACGATGATCAATAAGGACGAGCCCGGAGATGGAACAATTGTTGCGGTCGACGGTGAAAAAGTGACCGTCTTTGCAAAGGGTTTCAATGCTCCCAAAGGGCTGGTCTTTGTTGGTGGATTCCTTATGGCGGCCGACGAAACAACGGTTTGGAAAGTCGATGCCGCTGGAGTCGCTTCAAAGCTTGTGGAAGGAAAGGACTTTCCCAAACCGATTGAGTTCCTGAATGACGTGGCCGCCGGATTAGACGGGCAATCGGTTTATGTTTCGGAGATGAGTACTCCGTCACCAATGTTCGATCTCAGCGGAGAACGAAAGCTGTACGATCTGGACAGCCCACAGGCCAAAGAGCTGCCTCGCAACGGCCGCATCTATCGAGTAACACTTGACGGAAAAATTACCGAAGCCGTTCCACCTGGAAATGAAGCCATTCGCTTCCCGAATGGCGTCGCGGTTGCCGGATCGAAAGAGCGTGAGCAATTGTATGTCGGAGATTTTTTCACCGGCAACATCGTCCACTACTCGGAAGGAGAGTACAAAATTCTGGCGACTGGCCTGCGTGGGATTGATGGCCTGACGGTCACGCCTAATGCGTTCTACGCTTCAAGCTGGACTCAGGGCAAGGTCTGGAAGGTGGATCGGAAGTCCGGGGAAACGGTCGTACTGTTGGATGGCCTGAAAACAGCGGCTGATTTCTACTTCGATGACGCTCATCAGCAGATTATCGTGCCGGACATGGTCAGCGGAACTCTGCATTTCGTTTCGCTGAAATAGACGTCTGCCAAATCAATGCGGGACATTGCTTGTCACTCCGGATTCGGATGCCGTGAACGTCGCTGGCACAAGTGTCGCACAAGAATGAGACGCACAATCGTTCTGATTCTTAGCTGAGCCGAGATTGCGCAAAGGTGATTACTCACGATCAAAACGCAGGGCTTCGGCGAGCGGGGGATTTCAATTCCCTGATAGGACGGCACAAATTGCATCAGCGGACTCTCGCCCAACGCTCGACTCAATTCTGACCTCGCCCGGAGTGTTGTTACACTTCTTGTAACCACTCCGGCGGATTCAGACCTTCTTAGCCGCTCTCCCGCTCTCCCGATATCGGCTCTCTGAATACCGTTCACCTGCCCAGTGGTCATCGACAGCGGAAAAGTCAGACCCCGTCAAAAGCATCAACGTGAACAGCGATGGTTTCTCCGCCTGTCGCACGTTTATGTCATTGAAGTCTGCACGACCGAACGCTCGATCTGTTTTTGACGGATCTAGCCGATGCCTTGTTCGGTCGAAATGTCTTGAGGTCAAGCCTCGGCGTTTTTAAGTTTGCACCGGAGTCGGGACACCCGGATCGCAGGTAATGATCTTGGGGGAATCCTGAAGGCCTCTCCCCCAGACTTTGCGACGGATGAGCTCGGAGCTTTCAATCTTCGTCCGCGTCGGTTTTACCATCGGACTCAATCACATACTCTTCGCCGTGGACAAAAACGACGTCACCGGGGCGAAGTTTGCGGCCTCGGCGAGTTTCCACGGCTCCGTTCACCTGCACTTCGCCCGAACGAATGAGATTCTTGGCCTCGCCACCGGACTGTACCACCAAAGCCAGCTTAAGAAATCGGTCCAGTTCGATTGTTTCGACAGGCTCTTCAGGGGTTTGTGGTTCGGTCATTGAATGGCTCGAAAAAAGGGTTTGGTGAGGTTATTACATTCGCTGGCAGTATTTGACGCTGACAGTGTAGCAATCCGCAGGTCACATTTTTATGCCATATGCAGAAGAACAAGACGATGAGGACTGGGATGACCGAGACTCCGATGATGACACGGAGGACCTTGAAACGGAACCCACAATTGATTGTCCCTACTGTGGTCGCGAAATGCTCGAGGTCTGCGTTCAGTGTCCGAGCTGCGGGATGTTCCTTTCCAAAGAAGATCTCGGTCGTGAGAAACGTCCGTGGTGGATTACACTGGCCATTGTTCTGAGCCTTGTGGCTGTGATGACCTGGTTTCTAATTCCCTGAATCGCGGATGCATTTGCCCCCACTTTGTTCGGATCGAGTTTCATGACGATAACCACTGTTCTGGGTGCAGGTGCGATGGGAACGGCCTGCGCATGGATTCTGGCACGGCAGGCTTCTACCGAGGTGCGTTTGTGGGCGAGGAACGAAACCTTTGCGCGACATATTCATGAGACTCGCGAGAACAGTCGCCTGCTGCCCCACGTAAAGCTGCCGGCCGGAATTCAAGTGACCGCCGATGCCGCTAAGGCACTTCGCGATACGGATGTTGTTGTTGTCTGCATCCCGACGCGGGGACTGAGAGAAGCGATCAGCCAGCTTGCCCCTCTCATTCCGTCTTCTGCATTGATTGTGAGTGCAATCAAGGGAATTGAGAATGGGACTCTGCTGCGTCCGAGTCAGATGATTCAGCAGATCGTTGGTCCGCGTCCTGTTGTTGTACTGGGCGGCCCGTGTCATGCCGAAGAGATTACTCAAAAGAAACCTGCCAGTATTGTTGCGGCCTGCGATTCGCTTGCGGCGGCCGAACAAATTCAATCATTAATGTCGACCGATTTCCTGCGAGTCTACGCCAATGCAGATCAGATCGGCGTTGAACTCGGCGGAGCTCTGAAGAACGTGATTGCAATCGCGGCGGGGATTTGTGACGGCCTTGAGTTTGGTGACAATGCCAAAGCGGCGCTGATCACTCGAGGACTCGCCGAGATGGTCCGATTCGGCTCTGCCCTGGGCGCGGATCGCAGCACATTTTATGGGCTCGCCGGGTTGGGAGATCTGGTGACAACCTGCAATAGTCCGCATAGCCGCAATCGATCGGTCGGCGAAGGATTGGGACGAGGTCGCTCCCTGACAAGCATCCAGGATTCCATGAGCGCTGTGGCCGAGGGCGTGTTGACGGCTCGGAGCGTGCATCAGATCGCTGTTGAACAGTCGATCGACATGCCAATCGCAACGCAGGTTTACCATGTGCTGTTCGAGAACCGGTCTCCACGAGAAGCCACCGTGGAGTTAATGCAGCGGCCGCTGAAGGTGGAGTAGCAGCGTTATTCGATTGCGGCACAAGCAGCAGACCGCAGCCATTGTGATTTCGCGCAACGGTGAGGTTTTTGGTGACCTGTTCGGGAACAATGCCGAGATAAGTTATGTCGATCCGGACCCGACGCGTGAGTTTTGAAGTTGCGAGTTTTCAGGCCCGAAGGGTCGACAAATCCAATGCCGGTGGCGTGAGCCACCGGTATTCGAACATAAAGAATCTAAGGCCCGAAGGGTCGACACAAGGGCGGATGTGCCGGCCCTTCAGGCCTGAAACGCATTGTTTTTTGCCGTCCGGTGGCTCACGCCACCGGCAGAGGATGTGCCGGGCTTCCAGCCCTAACCAAAATGCGCAACTTCAAAAGCCGTCAGCGAGGGGGCTAATGTTGTATGACATCCCTCACTGAGGTTTCGGGTGGGGATTTCCATAGACCGAAACCGCCTGAAGTTATTCCGGGACCGTTCCTGATTGTTGTGTCATACAGGTTCGCTGGCCATCTCTTCAAGCACGCTGGAGATAATCTCCAGGCCTTCCATCAGATCTGACTTCGGGACATTCAAGGCTGGCAGCAAGCGAACAACGGTGTTGTTGGTTGCATTGATCAGGACACCTCGCTCCATACACTTCGCCACTGCCGGAGTTGACGGAATGTTCAGATCGATCCCGATCATCATTCCGCAGATTCGAATCTCGCGGATGATCGGTAGGCGTTGCTGCAACGCTGTCAGATAAGTTCGCGCCTCTTCAGCAAGCTCCCGAACGTGCTTCAGGATTCCGTCATGTTCGATCGTGAGACCAGTCGCTAAACCGGCCGCCATCGCAAGGGAGTTTCCACCGAAAGTGCTGGCATGCATTCCTGGTCGAAGATCAGCCGCAAACTCATCGCGACAAATCATCGCACCGCAGGCGACGCCCGCAGCGAGCCCTTTGGCCATCGTGATGACATCGGGCTTAACGCCGGTCTGCTGGTAGCCAAACCAGGTTCCGGTTCTGCCCATGCCGGTCTGCACTTCGTCAAACATCAGCAGCAGGCCATGTTCATCACAGAGATCTCGCAGAGCTTGAAGGAAGCCGGGCTCTGGAATTCGGACGCCACCTTCGCCCTGAATCGGTTCAATCATGATGGCGGCAGTTTCGTTATCGATCAGGCTCTTCACGCCCTCGATATCGTTCATTTTGGAGTACCGGAAGCCGGCCAGCATTGGACCGAGTCCTTCGTGGTACTTTGGCTGAGCAGTCGCGGTCAAAGCACCAAACGTGCGGCCGTGAAATCCGTGCTCAAAAGTGATGATACGAAAACGCCCCTGAGCTGATCCGTGGAGACGCGCCAGCTTGATGGCGGCTTCGTTGGCTTCCGCGCCGCTGTTGCAGAAGAATGCCTTGCCGAAGCTGCGAGTACACAGGAACTCGGCAAATCGTCCTTGTTCTTCGATGTACCAGGTGTTCGGGATATGAATCAGCTTTGCCGCTTGCTCCTGAATGGCCTTTACGACTGCGGGTGGAGAATACCCCAGAATATTGCAGCCCCAGCCCGGGAACAGGTCAAGAAATCGACGACCGTCAGCGTCCCACACATGTGAACCTTCACCGCGGACAAGAGCAATCGGATACCGACGATAATTCGGAATGACATACTGGTCAAAAAGATCAATCGTGGCCTGGCTTTTGGACACAGCGACCTGCGTCATCGAATACTCTCCGGGGCAATGAGACAAATCGGGACTAGGGAAACGAATCGCGAAGTTTAATGGACACATTCCCCCGTGCGAAGTTCAGCATCAGCAATCGCCCGAAAATCCCGATCAAAGCAGCAACGCACCAACGAATGAGACCGGACATCGCAGTGGCCTTCGGAAAACGGATGCATATCGGGCGTGTAGAATCGCCACATGGCCACCCTGCGAAAGTCCTTGCTGGCAGATTAAGGATTCACAGGCCAGCGTTTTGTTGCGGAGCAGGCTACGGTTTTGGGGGTATTCCAAAGTAGCCGTCTCGCTCCGTCGAGACGAGGCCTTGCATCCAGCCTGTGACGGATAAGGCTCAGGTCTAATTCTCAATGCAACTTCACGAGCGCTATCGTGAGAGTCGCGGCCGGTATTGGCGAAACAACGTGCAGCGTACAAGGCTCATCTCGGCGGAGCGAGATGGCTACGTTATCAGATCATGGAAACATTCACTTCGTCAGAAACAACCATTTCATCCACCAGCTCGGACCGTGAATGAAGATATTCTTCATGATCGAGAATGCGGATTCGGGGCCAAGCAGTCTCTTGAATCGACGCAGGAGTGTGGCATCGCGACCAGCGTAATAGTGAACGCGATTGGGGCGGTTATCATTGGCCGCTCGATAAACAACGCGAGCACAGTCGTTGGCATCTCCGGCGGGCATGGACTTTTGCAGTGCGTTGAAGCGATCCTTGAGTGGCTGATACGCCTGAGGTATCTCACGGGAAGTTTGCAGTTTTTCCGGGTCAAAGATTTCTGTTTCGAACAATCCCGGATGAATCGCCTTAACCTGAATACCGACTTCGTGTAGTTCAACATTCAGGACTTCAGAAAGCATCGCAATGGCGGCTTTTGTGGGACCGTAGGCAGACACAAACGGATAACCAATATCCGCACTAATGGACGCAATGTTGATAATGCGTCCTCCACCCGCTTCACGAAAATGCGGCAGGCAGATCTTAATCATGTTCATCAGGCCAAAGACGTTGGTCTCATACAGTTGTCGAATCTGCTCCATCGAAGTCGTTTCCAACGGCCCCAGCAGGCAGTAGCCAGCGTTGTTCACAAGAACATCAATGCGTCCGAAGTGACGAAGAGCGTTCGCAAATGCTTCGGTTGCGGAATCCGGATCAGTCAGCTCCAGAGGAATGACATAGACTGCGGGCAAATCTGCGAACAGACTCATGCGATCTCTGCGACGCATTGTTGCAACGACATTCCAGCCTCGCTCCGCAAAATGTCGCACCATCGAAAGTCCCAGTCCGGAACTCGTGCCAGTAATCAATACGGTGCGTTTCAAAACCCAGACCTCCTCGAACACTTGGGGGATATTCTCGATAGCGTTCGGCGCTTGCTTTGAACGGCCGAGAATCTGAGCATGAGGCTTCCGCGACAATCGAGGATGGATCGCCCTCAGGATATGACGCGTGGTGCTGAAATGCGAATCCACGCAAGGGGCAAAGTCGGTCTGTGCGATTCACATCGGCGTTCATTCGCTGAATGATCATCAACGCGGGAATCACTGTGGAACGATATCCTCGCGGCTTTGGCCCGATGTTTTTAGTCCACCGCATCGCTTAATTCGTTCGCACGTCAATTGAATCGCCCGACATCTTGCACTGAATTGGCATGATTCGGCTCTTACGGGGGGAGTACATTGCATGGCGAAATCGAATGAACAGTCTTTCCGGCAAGTTGTGGCGAGCGAATTGTTGATCAAAAAAATTTCGGCATTTTAATACTGCCGCGACAGATGATACCGACGCAGCCGGGGGCGCGCATTTCCTTGTGAAGGTATATGTCGAAGCCACCCATCTCTCTGCGTTTAGTGAAGAAGCAAGGGATACTTTCAGTTGCACAGGCTGTGCGGTGTATCATTCAGGCCGAGTACACCGCCGTGACTACTTTGCCGAAAGTTTCAGATCGATCCACACAAGACGATGATCCGAGCAATCCGCGACCTTTGCACCGGGATCTGTCGACAGCGGCCAGAAAATTCCGGCTGCGGTGGCATTAAGGTTTTTCGATGGCAGCACGTAGTCAGCTCGCAGATTTCCTACGCCGCGATCATTGAAATCAGCAGTGTCGTGGGAGTGATCGCCTTTGTGTTCTGAGTTCTTCCCTCCCTGCGCCTTCGCCGCTTCACTGCCTCCTGCGCTGGATGGAGTCAGCTCTGCGTTGATTCTCGGATGTTTCAGCAGCTGATTAATTGCAACCTGATAACTGGCTCCATCATTGGGGTCGGCGTTCTGATCGCCAAGGATGATAAAGCTGGCGTCATTGGGAAGCGTCCCCGACCGTTCCTGATCGTCGATAAGCCAGGACTTCTCTCCATCGGAAAGATACTCGGCCCATAAGCGAATCTCGTCGTGATTGCGGCGACCGTTGCGATCTTCAGGGCCGTCAAAAGCAGGCGGAGTGGGGTGACTGGTGAGCAGGTGCAGAATCTGTCCGTCGATGTTTACTGGAACATCCCAGTGGCTCTTTGATGACAGACGCAGCAGGTTTAGGTCTTCTTCGCTGTACCAGTTGGTGTTGTCGTCTTTGCCGCTGGCAGGCAGGAGTGCATCGGGCATCGACTTCCACAGCAACTTCTGGAAAGTGCGGACGTCGTTTGTCTCAATCGGAAACTGAGACAGCAGGACCATGCCATACTGACCGGGGAATTTTCCGAATCCGATTGCGTCGCCGGGTCCATTAGTCTTGCCATCATGATCAAGATCTCGACCGGACGGCACGCCGGTATTCACCGGTGCTGTGAAGAAGTATGGATAGCGGATTGGTTCTTCACCGGCCCAGTCGGCGGTTGCATTGACGTATTCCTCAAGGAAGCAATTGACTGCTTTATTGTCTTCGCTGAAATCAAACTCATTCAGCAGCACAATGTCGGGTCTCACCGTGCGAAGAACTCTGGCGACTTTTTGAGCCTGTTTGTTGGAGCCACCGGAGAGATCGCTGAGCAGTTCTCCGGGCTTGTTTCGATTGAGACTGCAATTAAACGTGGCGACTCGAATGGTCTTCTCTGAATCATTCTGCTGCGCTGACGTGTAATCCTGCGAGCCGAGATAAGCCAAGGCAAGAAGTAAACCGGATACAATGTGTCGCGAGGAATTCATATGAAGAAACTCAGACTTCAGGTATGAAAAAGAGCCACTCTACGAGCCGGCGAAGTTAGCAGCAACCACGAGAATACGCGAGCGGTGCCGCAGGAATTCGGGAGAACATCGCGGCTTCAAAAACCTCCGAACCAATCTACGCTCAGGGAATGCTCAGACTGCGTGACAGCAGGAATCATTCAATTTCTGGATACAGTTTAACTGTCGCTGCGAGAGTTGACTGTGCGGATTGAAATCGTAAAGCTGCGCAAGGTAGCACGAACGGGCTGAACTTAAGGTCTCGATCTGCAATGGCGATGAGCACTTAAAAACGCTGGTGTTGTACTGCATTCAGGCATCAACAAGCTGCCCAGGATTAACAGAATCTTTCATGGATCCGCGCGGAGCCAACAATTGAAACGCAAGAGATTTAGAATCGCTCTACTCATCCTGATCTTTGGCTTTCTCAATTCGCAGTCAGAAGCTGACGTGATCGTCATGAAGTCGGGCCAGCGGATTGAAGGCGAAGTGCTGAAGGTTCAGAAAGATACTGTCTTTGTGGACATTGGTGTGGATGTCGTCAGGATTCCTGTGGACCAGATTGAGGAGCGAATCGAGACCGCAGCAAAGCCCGAGACCGTCAAAAAGACCGACGAAGGAGTCTTCATGTCGGCCGATCTTCCTGAGCGGACCGTAAAGGAATTGGTTGGTAAGTATGGTGAAGGTGTTGTGCTGATTCAGAACCCTGAAGGATTGGGTTCCGGATTCATCATCAATGATCGTGGATATTGCGTCACAAACTACCATGTGGTCGAGGGCCAGACTCGTGTAGCGGTGACCATCTTTCATCAGGGGCAGAATGGTGATTTTGAGCGTCGAGCGATCCGGGACGTCAAGATTCTGGCACTGAACCCCTATTTTGATCTCGCGTTGCTGGAGATCCCGGCCCAGAAGGATTTGAAGTTTCAGCCGGTCTATATCGCAGATGACGACAGTCATCGAGAAGGCGATACGGTGTTTGCGATTGGAAGTCCCCTGGGGCTGGAGCGGTCGGTTTCCGAGGGTATTGTGGCTTCTCGGAATCGAAATATGGATGGAATCGTGTACATCCAGACAACAGCTCAGATTAACCCCGGGAACAGCGGTGGCCCTTTGTTCAATGAAAAGGGGCAAGTCGTTGGCGTCATCAATATGAAGCTGACGTTTGGGGAAGGTCTAGGGTTTGCGATCCCTGTTTCTTACCTGAAGCACTTCCTTAGGAACCGAGATGCATTTGCCTTTGATCGAACAAACCCGAATACTGGATATCATTACCTCGACCCACCGAAACGAATGAATTCAAAGCAGCCGTATGAGGTTCCGGACGCCGAAGCAACTGAGAAGAAATAGGCTTTTTGCATGGGTGTCCGCGGGGGATCAATTTTTTGTTTTATGAGGATTTTGAGAAATTTGAAGAATGTGGCGAACGGTGTTCCGCGGTGATGACGTTCGTGTTGGGGATAAATCTTGCCCAAAACCTTGGCTGCCTGTTCGTTGGTCAAGATTTGGCTGAAATGATGAAGAGACATACAGCGTCTGGCTTCTATTAGGGAGGAAGACGACAAAAACTTGTGTTGATTCTTGACAATTGGCCTTTTTGGCCATAACACATGGACGGGTTTGGACACACTTTTTGACCGAGCCTCCCGCCAACTAACCCACCTCGGCGAAAAGTCCCGCCATTTCTGCCGATAGACAGTTTACGATTTCTGTCAGCCAGCCATCAAAGGATTGCTGGACGGCGTTTTTTCCCTGGAGAGACCTGGATGATTACTGGACGTTCCCGAAGAAGCTTTCTGCACGTTGGTTTTTGCGGTGGTATCGGTCTTACGCTGGCACAGTACTTCCAGCTCCGACAGTCTCAGGCTGACATTAAGAACTACGAGAGCAAAGAAGGCACGGCAAAGTCCGTGATCTTTATCTTCCTGCCGGGTGGTATGGCTCACCAGGAAAGCTTCGACCCGAAGCCTTATGCTCCAATTGAATATCGCGGCCCGATGAGCTCAATCGAAACTAGCGTTCCGGGTGTGTTTGTTAACGAGCGATGGGTTCAGACCGCGAAGGTCATGGACAAGATCACGATCGCCCGCAGCATGACTCATGGTGAAGCAGCTCACGAGCGCGGCACTCACAACATGTTCACGGGTTACCGCCCAAGCCCAGCATTGTCTTATCCAAGCATGGGTAGCGTGGTTGGCCATGAATTCGAGCCTCGCAACAACATTCCTCAGTACATCTGCATTCCTGGCCAGCCAAACGAATTCGCCGGAACAGGTTACCTCAGCTCTTCTTTCGCTCCGTTCAGCTTGGGATCTGATCCTGCTGATGGTGGCTTCTCTGTTCGTGACCTGCAGTTGCCGGGGGGTGTGACGGACGAGCGATTCAGCCGTCGTCGTAAGGCTCTGGATGCAGTCAATGATTACTTCGTAACGAAGGAAAAGGCTGACTCGCTGGATGCTGTTGATACCTTCTATCAGCGTGCTTACGGTCTGATTAGCTCACAGCAGGCTCGAGAAGCTTTCGACTTGAGCAAAGAGCCGGACAAGCTTCGCGATGAGTACGGCCGTAACACTGCCGGTGCACGTATGTTGATGGCTCGCCGACTGGTTGAGTCTGGTGCTCGTTTCGTGACCCTCACCTACGGTGGCTGGGACATGCACGACAACATTGCTGCTGGCATGAATGGTCAGGTTCCTCAGTTCGATCAGGCCTTCGGTCGACTGATTACAGACCTTGAAGAACGCGGTCGGTTGAACGACACGATGGTGTGTATCGCCAGTGAGTTCGGTCGTACGCCAAAGATCAACGGAACAGCCGGTCGAGACCATTGGCCGAAAGTATTCAGCGTTGTTATGGCAGGTGGCGGCGTTAAGCGAGGTTTTGTGTACGGAACTTCGAATTCAACAGCCAGCGAACCTGAAGACAATCCGCTCAACGTTGAAGACTGGGCAACGACGATCTACAGCTGCCTCGGAATCAATGCCGACAAGGAGCTGATGGCTCCTGGTGACCGTCCAATTGAGATTGTTGACGGTGGTAAAGTTCGTCAGGAACTTTTGGCATAATCTATTTGCGATTCAAACAACGCTGTGGGCTGGCATAATCGTCGGTCAGCAGCGTTGTTTTGTATCGTGAGAAGAATTTTGTTCTGTGCAGGCTTTCTGCACTATGAATTAAAGGTTTGCTGGCTGAGTCAGCGACTTTCAGGATGATGGACGATTCCTGCTGTATTGCAGTGGGTCTTAAGCGAATTGCCCGATCACGGATTTGAAACGGCACTGGCTAAGGGAAGGAATCCGAATCCTAAATTCAACGGAAGTGACGTTGCCATGCGTTTGTCGTTGGCTCTTTTGCTGTCAGCAGCAGCCGTCGTGTTGAGCCCTCTTGAGGCTTCAGCGGCTGATCCGAATCTCTCAATTATCCTTCCTCGTGGTGGTCAAAGAGGAACCGAGCAGGTGTTCCGCTTCTCAGGAGCACGCCTCCAGGATGCCGAACAAATTCTGTTCTACGAGCCTGGTTTCGAGGTTCTGGAGATCAAGGCCGCCGATGCGAATAACATCGACGTCAAAGTGAAGATTGCTCCGGACTGTGCCATTGGCGAGCACACAGCTCAGGTAAGAACCAGATCCGGAATCTCCGACTATCGCACATTTTTCGTCGGCGCATTGGCGGGGGTTGACGAGAAAGAGCCGAACACCGACTTTGCTGTCCCGCAGGCTGTCGAGCTGAATGTGACGGTTTCTGGTACGGTCGACAATGAGGACGTTGATTATTACGTCGTCAATGCGACAAAGGGCCAGCGGATTTCGGTCGAAGTCGAAGGCATGCGGTTTGGTCAGACTTTATTTGACCCGTACATTGCGATCCTGAACGATAAGCGTTTCGAATTGTCGGCGGTTGACGATTCACCGCTGGTTAAGCAAGACGCGGCTACCTCGATCATTGCCCCGGAAGACGGCAAGTACATCGTGGAGATGCGTGACAGTGGTTACGGTGGGGACGGGAATTGTCGTTATCGCCTGCACATTGGTACTTTCCCACGCCCGACTGCCGCCTATCCGGCGGGCGGTAAGGCTGGCGAAGCTTTGGATGTGACCTTCATTGGTGATGCCAGTGGCCCGATCACGAAGAACGTAACATTCCCAGTCGAAGGAGCTGAGACGACTGTTTACATCGAAGACGCCAGTGGGATTGCTCCGTCTGGTCACGTGCTGCGAGTTTCCCCGAATCCTAACGCGATGGAAGCCGAGCCAAATAATGGCTTTGAGAACGCTACGGTTGTGGCGGCTTTCCCGTCGTCGTTTAACGGGATTCTTCAGGAACCTGGCGATGTGGACATTTTCAAGTTCACTGCCAAAGCTGGTCAGGTCTTTGAAGTCGAGTGTTTTGGTCGACGAATTCGTTCACCGATCGACCCAGTGATGAATCTTTACAAAGCCAATGGTGAAGGGATCACTGGAAACGATGACTCACGCGGACCTGATAGTTACTTCCGCTGGCAGATTCCGGCGGATGGTGATTATGCACTTAGAATTGCGGACCATTTGAATCGTGGTGGTGCCGAATTCACTTATCGCGTCGAGTTTCAGGAAGTGAAGCCGTCGCTGAATCTCGGGATTCCTCGAGTTGCACGTTACTCGCAGTCGCGTCAGCAGATCTTCGTGCCTCGTGGCAATCGTTACGCGACGCTGATCTCAGCGGAGCGAATCAACTTTGGTGGCGAATTGACAATTGACGGTGTGCAACTGCCGCCAGGAATCACGATGGTCGCTCCTCCGATGGCAGCGAACATGAACGTGATGCCAGTGGTTTTTGAGGCTGCTGCGGATGCTCCGTTGGCGGGTGCTCTTGTTGATTTCAAAATGAAGCCAACCGATGCTGCTTTGGCGGCCGTTAGCGGTCGGTTCCAGAACCGAGCGGACTTTGTGATCGCCGGCCCAGGGCAGTCTCTCTATGTCTGGAAGGACGTTGATCGATTGCCAGTCGCTGTGACTGAAGAACTGCCATTCACTCTTGAGATCGTTCAGCCGAATGTTCCGATCGTTCGTAATGGCATGATGATGCTGAAGATCGTGGCCAAGAAGAAAGAAGGCTGGGACGAGAACATTCAGGTTCAGTTCCCGTACCGACCACCGGGGATCGGAGCGAACAGCGAGATCAGCATTCCTAAGGGGCAGACTGAAGGCTTGTATCAGATTAATGCTGACGCCAACGCAGCAATTGGTAAGTGGCCGATCTTTGCTCTGGGTTATGCGGACATCAATGGGGCTGCCTGGGGATCTACTCAGATGGCGACCATGGAAATTGCCGAACCATACGTGGGATTGACTGTACAGCGATCCTCTGTCGAGCAGGGCAAGGAAACGGATGTTGTGGTTGAAGTTCAGGTTTTAAAAGAACTTAAGGTTCCCGCAGTTGTGACTTTGGTCGGTTTGCCTCACAAGGTGACCGCAGAGCCTTTGCAGATCACGGCTGAAACAAAAGAGCTTGTCTTCAAGGTTAAGACTGCAGTCGATAGCCCTGAAGGAATTCACAAGAATGTGTTCTGTCAGGTAACTGTTCTTGAAAACAACGAGAACATCGTCCACGCTCGCGTGGGAGATTCGGAACTACGAATTGACAAACCTCTGCCAATGCCAACGGCCGCTCCGATGCCTGCACCAATGCCGGCTGCGGTTGCTGCCGCCCCGGCTCCGATGCCAGCTCCTCCAGTGGAGAAGCGGTTAACACGTCTTGAAAAGCTGCGATTGGAATCTCAGAAAAAGGCAGGCGGCGCGCCAGCCGCTCCGTAAGAAGTCTTTCTTTGACGGTATCTCTTTTGCTTTCAGTCTCACCAGTATCATGGTGAGTAGTTTTATCTTGTGAGTAAGTTTCATGATCAGATGGTCATCTTTTGCAGCGTTAGCAGCGATTTCTGTGCTGTCTCCTGCTGGGCTTCTGGCACAGGATCCTGCTCCGGCATCGATCAGTGTCGCTCCTGCAGACATTCATCTCTCCGCAGCTCGTGATCAGCAATCGCTGCTTGTTCAGGCAGTGTTGCCAAACGGATTGACGGTTGATGTCACAGAGCAGGCAACAATCGCGATTGAGAATGAAGGTTTTGTTCGTCGCGATGGGATGAAGTTTTTCCCGGTAGCCGATGGGGCAACAAAAGTCACCGTGACTTACGGTGGGCATTCCGTCGAAGTGCCTGTTACTGTGGCGAATTGCAAAGTAGATCCACCGATCAGCTTCCGTCAGGACGTGATGCCTGTGTGGATGAAGACCAGCTGTAACAACGGAAGCTGCCACGGAGCTGCTCGCGGTAAAGACGGTTTTCGCCTGTCGCTCTTCGGCTTCGATCCAGAAGGTGACCATTACAGACTTACACGAGAAGTTCCCGGTCGACGCCTGAACCTGGCGTTGCCTGCGGAAAGCCTTTTGATGGAAAAGTGTGACGGCAGTGTGCCTCATACCGGTGGCAAGCGCTTCGAAAAGGGCAGTGAGCACTACAACACGGTTCTGCGATGGTTGGAAGCAGGAGCACCGAATGATCCGGGTCCGGTTCCTTCCGTGGTTTCTTTGGAACTCTATCCAAAGAATGCTGTAATGGATGGTGAAGGCGCGACTCAACGACTCACCGTGCGAGCGAAGTACTCAGACGGCACTGACCGTGACGTAACAACCTTGGCGTTTTTCAGCTCTAACAACGAAACCAGTGCCGAGATTGCTCAGACTGGCAATGTGACTGCTCATGCTCGGGGCGAAGCCTTCATCATGGCTCGCTTTGAAACGCACACTGTCGGATCGCAGTTCATCGTTCTGCCAAAAGGCCTTCAGTACGAAGACCCGAAGACAGCGGAGTTCAATTACATCGACACTCTGAATCATGCCAAGCTTCGAAAGTTGCGAATCATTCCCTCAGAAGTTTGCAGCGATGAAGAATTCATGCGTCGTGTGTTCGTGGACATTACAGGAACGATGCCGACGGTTGAAGATCACGATTTGTTCGTAGCGGATACTGATCCTGCCAAGCGTGAAAAATTGGTCGATCAGCTTTTGCAGCGTAAAGAATTCGTTGATATTTGGGTGATGAAATGGGCCGAGTTGCTTCAGGTTCGCACGATCGCAAATCGAGTTGAAAAGAAGCCAATGCTGGCTTATTACAACTGGTTGAAGGAAAAGATCGCCAGCAATACACCGACCGACAAGATGGTTCAGGAGATTCTGGGATCTCGTGGTGGTTCCTTCGCGAGTCCGGCCACGAACTACTACCAGACAGAAACTGAAACCCTGAAGACCGCAGAGAATGTCGCTCAGGTCTTCATGGGAATGCGAATTCAGTGTGCCCAGTGCCACAATCATCCGTTCGACCGATGGACAATGGATGACTACTACGGCTTCGCTGCGTTCTTCTCGCAGATTGGTCGTAAGCAGGGCGAAGATCCTCGCGAAACCATCATCTTCAATTCTGGTGGGGGCGAAGTCACTCACCTTGTCGGTGGTCGCGTGATGAAGCCGAAGTTCCTGGGCGGTGCTGAACCTGATTTGGTGGGTAAGGATCGTCGTGAAGTTCTGGCTCAATGGCTGGCTTCTTCAGAGAATCCTTACTTCGCCAAGAACCTCGCCAACATCGTTTGGTCTCACTTCTTTGGTCGCGGAATCATTAATGAAGTGGATGATGTTCGCATCAGTAATCCAGCGGTGAACCCAGAGTTGTTGGACGAACTGGGCAAGAAGTTTACCGAGTACAATTATGACTTCCGAAAGCTTGTGCGGGATATCTGTACGTCTCGTACGTATCAGCTCTCAACAAAGACCAATGAAACGAACGCGTCGGATCACCGCAATTTCGCTCACTCCGAGCTGCGTCGAATTCGTGCGGAAGTCATGCTTGACTGTATCAGCATTGTCACGACAACTCAGGACAAGTTCCCTGGGCTTCCAGTGGGTGCACGAGCCGTCCAGATTGCTGACGGTAACACAGCAACCTACTTCCTGACGACATTCGGTCGAGCGAAGCGGGAAACGGTTTGCTCATGCGAAGTCAAAATGGAGCCAAACTTGTCTCAGGCTCTGCATCTGATCAATGGGGACACGACCAACTCAAAGATTCAGCAAGGTGGCTTGATTCCGGTTCGTTTGAAAGAAGGCAAGGCTCCGGCGGACATCATCACTGAGCTGTACCTGCGATGTTTTTCTCGACGACCAACTGAGCAGGAGCTAGCATCTCTGGTCGCTCTGGTGGCCGAGCAGCAAAACTCTCAGGAGTCTTTGGAAGACGTGTTTTGGTCAATGTTGAATTCTCGGGAGTTCCTGTTCAACCACTAGTTTTTACCAAATCCCCGTGATCATCAAAGGCGGAACATTGTTCCGCCTTTGTTTGCTGTCTTCGGGCCGGTTATAGGGATTGATTGTTCTGGTGAATCCCGCTTGCTCAGGATGGGTAAGAAATGTGGTGTGCGGGCTCTGTGAAGTCTTTTGTGATGTGGCAGATTTTGCCGAAACTATGACACTGTCGTAATTCTGCGGCATTGATTTGGTGCATGGGAGTTTGAAACGATGAAGCGATTATCCTCATTGTCGGCTGGCATCACGTTGCTGGCTCTGCACTTTGCCTCCGGCACTGTTGTTGGTCAGGAGAAGATCAACTTCGAGGACCACGTTAAACCGATCCTGCGTGACAAATGCCTTTCCTGTCACAATACCAATAAGAAAAGCTCCGACCTAGACCTGTCGTCGTACTCTTCTCTGATGCAGGGTGGAGCGTCCGGAGCTTCGATTCAGCCGGGCGATTCAGGTGCCAGCTACATGTATAGCCTGATGTCGCATCAGAGCGAACCGTTCATGCCACCGAACGCCGACAAGCTGCCCGATGAGACTTTGGAGATTGTTCGCAAGTGGATCGAAGGCGGCGCTCCGGAAACAGCATCCAGCAAAGTGATGCTTCCAAAGAAGAATAACACAGCGCTGACCGTGGATGTTTCCGCAGGGGCTCGCCCTGAAGGTCCTGCTCCGATGCCGGACGTTCTCAATCTGGAGCCAGTCGTTCACACCGCGGCAACGACCGCCGTGTCAGCAATCGCCACAAACCCATGGTCGAAGCTGGTGGCCGTCGCGGGCCAGAAGCAAGTCGTTCTCTATCACACAGAGACGCTGGAACAACTGGGCGTTTTGCCCTTCCCGGAAGGTCGTCCGCGAGTTCTCAAGTTCAGCCGCAACGGCGGACTTTTGCTGGCGGGTGGTGGTCGAGGTGCTTCGAAGGGTCTCTGTGTTGTATGGGATATCCGCACGGGCGAGCGAGTCATGACGGTCGGCGATGAACTCGACGAAGTTCTGGCTGCCGACATTAGTGCTGATCAGACTCTGGTCGCCTTGGGCGGCCCTCAAAAAGTTGTGCGTGTCTACAGCACGGCCACTGGTGAATTGGCTTACGAATGCAAGAAGCACACGGACTGGATTTATTCTCTTGAGTTCAGCCCGGATGGCGTGCTACTGGCCACTGCCGATCGAAGTGGTGGACTGCTCGTTTGGGAAGCTCAGACGGGCCGTGAATATTTGACGTTGAATGGTCATACGGGAGCCGTCAACTCGGTTTCCTGGCGTATCGATGGAAACGTTTTGGCGTCATCCAGCGAAGATACCACCGTTCGTTTGTGGGAGATGGAAAACGGCGGTCAGATCAAGTCATGGGCGGCTCATGCTGGCGGAGCATTCTCTGTCGAGTACTGCCGCGACGGACGTTTGGCGACATCGGGTCGCGATCGGATCGCCAAGCTTTGGGACGGTAACGGCGGAGCCCTGCTGAGCTTCGAAGCATTCAACGATCTTGCTCTTGAGGCCACTCATTGCGATGAAACAAACCGAGTTATCGCGGGCGACTACACGGGCGAAGTTCGAGTTTGGAACGCAGCGGACGGGGCTCGAATTGGTCAGTTGAGCACGAATCCCCCGACTCTCGAAGAACG
>Ga0255094_1000445_pt1 | contig 21622 bp, 7 predicted proteins | sample Colum_Law_RepB_8_2_FD_188434 | JGI IMG/M metagenome (GOLD analysis project Ga0255094, IMG submission 188434) | Freshwater microbial communities from Columbia River, Oregon, United States - Colum_Law_RepB_8d | ecosystem: Environmental > Aquatic > Freshwater > River | place: USA: Oregon | collected...
ACTGGTCGCAGTACTGGGGCCAGCGTTTGAAACTGTGATCGTGTAGGTCGTCGTTGACCCCGGTACAACCGTTGTGGTGCCATTCGTCTTCGCCACAGACACATCGTATTGAACATCAGCACTGTCAGTGTCGCTGGCACTGTTGTTGCCAGAGTTTGTGTCATTCGCCGCAGACACTGTTGCTGTGTTCGTCAGGCTCCCGCCAGTCACGTCCGGTTTCACAGTCGCCACAACCGTGTAAGTCACACTTGAACCGGGCAGGAGCCGAACAATTGTATCCGAGAGGTTTCCGGTCTGTCCGGACAGACTGTTACCGGACCACGACCACGATGAAATCCATGACGGTCGCACATCACTGACCACGATTCCCGTCGCCGTGACAGGTCCATTATTCGTTACCACGACGCTCCAGGTGGTCGATCCACCAGCCAGCACCGTTGAACTGCCGTTGCTCTTTGTGACGGCTACGTCGTATACCAGAACTGTTGTGACATCGAGATAGTTGTTGCCCGTGGAGTCCACGCCGGTAAGACTGATCGAAATGCGATTGTCATTCAGCGAGTCAGTATCCAGAACACTGGTGTATGTCAACGGGTCACGTTCGATCACCAGATAACGTCCGGAAGGGACGCCACTGAACTCATACGCCCCCGAAGAGTTCGTGGTCGCTTCGCCGACCTGCAGACCATCACTCAGATTGCCATCCTGATTCGGGTCCAGCCACAGTTCAACAACGACTCCTGAGAGACGGGAATCTTCAGCGTCAAAAGCACCGACAGTCGCCGAGTTCGTATCATTGAAGACGATGCCGCTGATTTTCGCCAGCAGTGGCTGTAGCCCGAAGTCCGCGGTCGATCGCTGCGGATTCAATTCCAGATCCGTCACCGAAACAAGCCCATCCGGAGTTGATGTGCCGCTGTCCTCGTCGAAACTCAGGACATAACCCGTCGGAGTGGACACAGTAACGCGATAATCCGTCGTCGCGGTGAGGCCGGTGAAGCGATAGTACCCCATCGCGTCCACAACGCCGTCACCGTCAACATCCTGCGTCCCGTCGCTGGTCAGCTGATCCGTAATCCTGTTGCCTACAGCGTCTCGCAGCGTTACCAGCAGACCGGGCAGGCCGAGTTCGTCGCTGTCCTGGACTCCATCACCATCACTGTCAACCCACACGCGATCACCAATCGATGCCCCCACGGGACGACTGAACAGGTGATCCTCCACCTCCCCATCGACCGCTGATCCCTCGTATGAAAACAGCGGGAACGCGGGTTTCTCCGTAAATATGCGGAACCGAGACAGCCAGGACTCGGAAGTGGCAGCGATCGTGCCGGCCGGAATGTCAAAAGTAATGGCCTGAGCGGAACCGGTACCGGTGACCCACTGGCTGATAATAAATTCGCCTGCATCAATCAAAGTATCGTCATGATTAAAATCAATCCAGCCGACGAGATAGCCAGTTTTCCCGGATGGAACGGTCACAAGAACGCTGCCTCCACCAACTCCGTTTGTCCAGCTTGCAATGCTCGCCGCTGATACCCCATCGTCGTCATCGGCCCCGAGGACGTCATCACCATCAGCAAATGCCCCGGGCGCACCATTCACGTCGGCATCCGGCGCTGTTCCCAGCCAGAGGGTCGAGCCCCCGGACGGAATCACATGGCGAGCTCCATCATGATTCAGGCGAGTAGCCGAATAACTTTCCGGCAGATCACCAAAATCATATTCCACTTCAGACAGGAACGTAAAATCCAGATCCGAGACTTCTCCGCTGGAAATCGAAACTGTCTGCGCGACCGCTGTCAGCACGTCAATGCTGCCATTGCTGTCAGTATCCCTGCCGTAGCTGACAACTGCCGATGCCGGTGAGGTAGCCGCAGTGGTTGTCAGCGTGCTGTTCTGCAACTCAATGCCTGTGGTCGACAGCACCACTCGATACTCCCCCGCGCCCAGCCCGGAAAAACTGTAATTGCCTGACTCGTCGGTCTGTGTGAACCCGAGATATACGGGGCTTCCACTCACCATCTGATACAGATACAGAGTCTGCCCAGACAATTCCGTTTCGTCATTTACGCCCGCATCTCGGTCGAGGCCGTCATCAGCGAAACTGTCCACATCATCAGCAGTTCCAGGATTGCGAGCATCATGGGTGGCAACTGTCCCACTCAGGCTGAAGGATCCGCCCAGCCTGAGACCGAAGTCCACATCCAAAGAGCCGATCGAGGGGTTCGAGATCACTCCCGCCGTGATCGTCACGCTCGTCGACAAAGGGCTGCCACCATCCGCATCGTAGCTGCCCTGCTTCCCGGTCAGTGGGTCGCCCGAGATCGAAACTGTCCACACCCCATCGGCGAGATTCGCAAAACTGTACCTTCCATCCTGATCGGTTATGGTGGAAACCGTCGTCCCCGACGCCGCCCTGACGGCGGTAACCGTCACGCCCGCAAGTCCGGGTTCACCCGAGCCCTGAGCCCCGTCACCGTTCAGGTCAAGCCAGACAAAATCGCCCACGACCCCCGGAGGCGCGTACCCGAAATCAGCCCCCTGATAAGAACTGCTCTGCACACTGATGAATGAATCGCTGCTGTCAGCCGCGGGAAAGCCGTCCGCTGTTCCCGTCCATGCCACTCCGTCGCGATCCGGATCGCCGGAATTCAGCAAGGCCGAGGGAAGTGTGGATGTGTCGACGACAGCCACGTAGTACTGTCCCGCGTGAGTGTGCTGTACCTGAGTGAAGTTGAAATGCCCATCGGCATCCGTTGTCACAGTCTTCAGAGCCACACCGTCTGGCTGACCGTTGGCATCCGTGTCTGCATACAGTCGCACAACAACCCCCGGAATCCCCCCCTCATTCGCATCCTGGGTTCCGTTGCGATTGCTGTCGTAGTAGACCGTATCCCCAAGCGACGACAGTGCAGCAAAGCCAAAGTCGGCAGTGCCCGACTGACTGGTCGACGTCAGACTGACCGCACGCACGGTAACGGTCGTCGCCACGTGCCCGGAAGGTATGTCCGGATCGCCAGTTACCACTCGAACTTCGTAGTCACCGTAAGGCAGACCTGACCACGTATAACTCCCGAGGCTGTCAGTGGACTGTGTCTGATAGAGCACATAGTCACCCGTTCCAAAACGATCCCACCACAATTCCACAGACACGGCCAAAAAGCCACCCTCATTCGCTTCCTGTGTCTCACTGAAATCATCGTCATCCCAGACATTGCCCGAAATTCTTCCATCACCGAACGGTTGATAACCAAAATCCACCGTCAAAAGACTGACACCGGAGTACAGCGTGGCCTTTGCCGGATTCACTGTCGATCCCGTAACGTTTGGTGGAAACTCAGGATCCGACTCATCGACCACCACGAACCAAGTCGCCACCGGCAGACTGCTGAACAAGTACCCACCCGAAGCATCCGTAGCCGCAGACGCGGCCAGCGGGTCACTGCCAAGGTCCAGCACCCCGTTGCCGTTCAGATCGAGGTACAGCGAAACGGCCACCGATGGAATCCCGACATCACCATCCCCGCTATCCAGAATATTATCACCGTCCCAGTCCAGGAACACCGTATCGCCAATCGAAGATGTGCCGGTCAAACCGTACCCAAAACTGTAGTTCCCCACCACGCCACCGGCGACCAGAGTAAACGTGCCACCGGTTGGAGTCATACTGTCCTGTGTTGAATCCGGATCGGCCGTCTGCGTCCACGTACCAGTCGCGGGTAAGGTCGACGTGGTAACACGCGCTGTATAAGAACCTGGTGCCACCCCGTAAAAAGTCCAGCTGCCATCGGCAGCGGTTGTTGTCGTTGCCACAACGACACTGCTGGCGTTGAACAGCGAAACAGTCACCCCGGCAATACCGGGATCCACGCCATTGTCAAGCACGCCGTCTCGATCATAATCCTGCCAGACAGTGCCGTACACACGAGTATTATTGGTGAAAGAAAAACCAAAATCCTGCAGCAGATTATCAGCGGGCCCAGTGGCCCCGGCAGGGTTGGTCATAGTCACAGCACTGGTGCTGTTGAATGGACTGCTGGCGTCAAATGTGTTAGTGAAATTGAACAACCCTGCCGTACTGACCTTGACGATATAGTTGTAGGTGCCGTCCTCCGGAGCCAGCCCGCGGAACAGATATGCCCCGGAACTGCCCGTCACCTGCGCGTCGATACGCGGTTCTCCGGCATCAAGGACTCCGTCGCTGTCCAGATCTTCATACAGTTCCACTGTAATACCTTCAAGGCCCGGCTCACCGGCGTCCTGGTCCGCTCCACCATCGGAGTCGCGCCAGACGAAGTTGCCAATCGAACCGGTCGGCTTAACAATAACTGTGGTGCTGTCAGTGTCGTCATTTGCACTCTGACCATTCGCAAGTTCAGCCCCCGTGACACTGGCAGTATTTATGGCATTGCTGTCGGTGCTGTTAGCCGCCGGCTCAAGCACGCGAAAAGTCACAAGAATTGTCCGCGTCGCACCTGGATTGATCGGACCAACATTTGCCCACGTGATGAGACCCGTGGTGGCATCGACGCTGGACGGCTGAATACTTGAGGAGACATAGCTGAGTTCTGACGGGTCATAATCATCCGTCAGCGGAACCAGTTCGAGTGTCTTATTGAAGTCAAAGGAGCCAAAAAACTGCTGCGCAAAATTCGGCACTTCAACGTCCCGGACCGTCGTCTGTCCGGAGTAAATCAGCGTTGAACCAGTGCCGGTAAGCGTTGCCCGATTTACACCTGAATTATCTCCCCAGTAAACCCTGCCTCTCGCACTATCGACAGCAAGACCCAGAGGAGCGGGATTGGTCGACGATAAATCAATCAGCTTCTTCACGTTTCCGCCGCTCAAATCGACCACGCCAATATAATCCGGCCCGGTGCTGTTGTCAGTAAAATACAGTTTCCCGCCGCTATAATCGACTTCGAGATCTTCAATATTGCTGTTTCCGCTGGAATTCACTTTCCGATTCAGAACTGTCGTCACAGTAGGTGACGAACCGCCAAGGTCCACGAGACGAACGCTTTTGATAATCACAGTCTGATTACCTGACTCACTCCAGTACAGTTTACCACCCAGCGGGTCAATCGTAAGCGCTGTGACGTTACTGAGTCCCGACACCAGAGATGATGAGGCTCCGGCGAAATTCAGCGACGATCGGCGTATCTGATTGCCTGACTCTGTCCAGTATAAATAACCTCCGGACACATCCACGTCCATGCCGGTTACTGTACCACCAGCCGTAAAGCTGGCAGATGTGACACCATTACGATCGACTTTGTAAATCGTCGATCCGGCACCCAGATAAACAAACCCGCTGACATAGTCATTTGCGATATCCGTGATTGAGGCTGACAGCGAGGGCATCAGGAGCTGTATCTCACCGCCGGTCGACGGCCCGGTCTTCAGTGTGGAACTCTGGTCCGACCAGTACACATACCCATCCCGATTCTGCTCAGCCACGGTGGTGACACGGAATCCCAGCCGATCGATATACACTGTTGGGGGATTCAGACCAAGACCCCGGTTGAAGATGACGTTGATACCGGTGGTCGCACTGGTCAGATTCTGCCATGTCCATCCACCGAGTCCGGTCAGATTGATTGTGATTTCGCCGGCAGCGCCTGATGAGCTGAACCCGGAGATTGCCCGTGTCACCGTGTAGGTGCCTAGCGCCACTCCGGCCCTCGTCACTTCGATTGTCAGCGAATCACCGTCGCGAAACACGGGCGACGCATACAGGCGAAGCACGGCCTCGACGTGAGTGATCGGGGTCGTCTGCAGTGCCGCATCGGGCACCGACGGATTCGTACCCCGCAGATTTGCCCCGTTCGTCGACGCGGACGCAAACGTACCTGTCCCATCCCCGGCTGCATTCCCTGTATTCGCAAACGTCCCTGATGTCGTTCCCAACCACAGCGACTGCTGCTGTGGCAAAGAGGCAGCATATCCGTCGCCCTTCAGAAGATTAGAGACCTCGAGTGAGTAGGTAATCAGCGAGCCCTCATACACGGGACTCTGCCCCTTCAGTTTCTTCGTGACATCCACTGCAGGCGCAAAGCCGAAATCGCCTGTCAGGATATTCGTCGAGGACAGCGTGATGGATTGCTGCGGGGCAGTTGACAGGTTCCAGCCAGCAGGAATATCAGCATCTTCTGAGTCTGCTGCGACGATATAAGCAGCAGCCGGCAGCCCCGAAAAACTGTATATTCCGGACGCATTCGTTGTTGTTGAGCCCCACAGAATGTCTCCGGCGTCGATCACCCCGTCCGCATCAGCGTCATAGTACAGCGTCACAGCGATATTTGCGAGGCCGCTCTCCGTGCCGTTCTGCGTTCCGTCACCCGCTATACCGCCGATTCCCGTACCATCGTCACGAAATACCGTATCCCCCAAAGACAGGCTGCCGGAGACAAGCACCGTGTGGGAATCAGCCAGAACGGCTTCACCGTTCAGCAGACCGGTGGAACCAGTGTTGACAATTGTCGGCCCGTTCGTCAGGGCGTAGGAGCCTGGCACAAGCACACTGAATGTCACTTCAAAGCTGTCGTTTAACAGCGATTTGCTGAGCACCCAGCGAATATCAGTTACCGTTCCCTCGCCTGGGTCCTGGACCGAATTACCGTTGGTGTCTGTCCATGCCGGCTCTGTCTTTGTCCATGTGGCACGATGATCCGTTGAATAATAGACGGTGGCTGTCGCGCCCGACGGGACGTCTACGGCGGCCGCTGAGCCCGCTTTGTAGGTTGTATTGGCCGGAACGCTGTCCTCGATAACTGCAGGCAGGCCCTGATCAGGCCAGCCAAACTGAGTCACGAGGCTGAGGTTGCTGAGCAGCAGATTGAATGCTGCCTGCCCCCCGCTGACAACGGTCGAGCCTGATTTGCTGAATGCCAGATCGCTCGGTGGAGCACCGAAATTGATGGCCGGAATAGAGGTGCCATAATCACCGTTGAATTTTTCATTGTCATAACCCGAAGCGACTTCCTGATAAGGTGACACGGTCAGCGTTGAGCCGTACTGCAGGGGGAGATACTCGTACCACACAAGGCCAACTGCATTGGTGTTGTTCGGATTGATGTTTTCGAAATACATCTGGTCTTCAAACGGCAGTAATTGCTCTGTACCATCATTCAGTTTGATAATCAGCAAGCCATAGCACTTCACCAGTCGTCCCGCCGAGGCGTCAAACAGATCCGGATCGCCCACCGGCTGCAACCACGCATTTCTGTCCGGTACAAAGTCGCCGTCATTATCAAACCCAAAGCCAACGTTTCCAAGGTCATACCACACACCCTCTGACACTTCCGCACCCGGAATCCGAGTCGCTGCGGCGGAGGGACGCCAGCCGAGGCTTGCTTCAAATGCATCGAGGTACTGATCGGGCACCTTGCCACTGGTGTTCGGCCAGATCTTGTTGGCCATCGCACTGATTTCGTTGCGACCCGTCATCCTGCGTTCATCGAAAACACGCCGAACGCCGTCAACCGTATCTGCAGGATCCTGCGCAGAAATCCAGACATCATAGTAGAGGTCAAGGTCATCAGCAGTAACTGGTGCTGAACCGACTACACTGTTGTTACCGGCGTCGGTCACCGGATAGGAAACGAGAAAATACTGGGTCAGAGTCTGCCCAGGCGAAATCGATGGAATGAGTCGCGTCGCATCTTTCAGTCCACCCTCGTGTGTGAATGAAAACGAGCCACTGTAATCGCGGAGAGGATCAGATGCCGGTATCGATGTGACCGGATACACTCCCGGAGTGCCAGCGCCCGTCGTCACGTTTGTCAGATTTCCGATGTTTATCACCGCGTCAGACAGAACACTGCTGCCGGTGTTGGTAATCGTGACGCCGAGGTAGGCTGATCGGGGTCCGTAGGTCGATGGCGATTCCACGTTGGAGTCCACAACCAGATTGTAGGCCGTTACGACCTCCATCTTCAGTCCACCATCGACTAGCTGCGCCGCCAGAAGGCGACGATCCTCAAGCAGTTGTCCCGCGTCACTGATGTTTCGGCGGCGCCAGCCTCTACGAGCTTGCACGGACCGCGAAAGAAAAGACGACATCCAGGTGCGCAAAAGGGCTACAGAAGACGCAGTTACTGGCATTTACAGAAACCTTTTTTTGGGTGGAACGCGCCGACCACCGACCTGAAGTCTCAGGACGACATCAGGAATTATTGCCGCAAGTGAACACCTGAGCAGACGGGATTACTCTCCAGATGAGTTCACTGCAGAAAACAGTCGAGTGCAATGACCCCCAAATAAGGCCTGACTCACTGAGTCAAGAAATGAACCCGCCACAAAAAATCACAATTTCCCAATTTTTTTGAACTGGCACCCGCGTCAACGTCTACCACTGAAAAACCGTTACCAAATGATTAGCAAAAGACCCTGGGGAAAAATAAGCACGCACAAATGAACACTCACCACGCGCCTGTTCAGAAATACCAGAGTCTCGAGATCAGCCAGTCTCAGCAGTCAAGCGTCTCGGAAACGTGCCGGTAGATTCATTCCTCATAGACACACCAGACAACGGATAGAACCACCATCGGCCTGTGCTGCAACTGCACTTCCCTCGCCACGAAGGACACTGTGATTGCAGTTCAGCCAGTTACCCCTCTGCGAGGCTCTGATTAAGCGAATATCGGTTGTCGACCCACGAACCCAGCAATCACGGCATCTCAATCGGAACGTCACAGAATGTCAGTGCCGCAAGGCCGTTCTGGCCATACAGCAGGTTCTCCGGATTCCAGTTGGCACTGTCCAGATAGGTAATCCGATCGCCCTGCGCAGCAGCCTTCAGCTTCAATTTCACCTGTCGCCCGTCAGTCGCCTCATCCACTGTCCCGGACAGCACCTGATCACGCTGCCCATTCAACTGGAACTGAGTGATCAGCTGGGCATTCCAGCGCATCGGCTGATCAAACTCCAGCAGCACCTCATCCCGCTCGGCCGTGGTAAACCGGGCACGCTGCAGGTTCGGCGAGTCGAACGGCGATCGCGGCGCCCCGTACAAATGGTGTTGGATCATCGGCTGCAGAAATTCGGCGAACTTCGCATATCCCGCTGCCGGGAAATGGCAGCCCCCCGGAGGCTTGACGCCCAGTGTTGAAATCACGCTCAGATTCGAAAACAGACGTGGCAGAGTTCTCTGCACTTCACGCAACCGGTTGTCCGAACCATCGACTCCCATGGCACAGGATTTCGGCCAGATCTGGAAAGCATAGTACTGCTGCACATTGGGATAATCCCGCTTCCACGCAGCAGCCAGAGTCACGAAGAACTGTCGATAGGTTTCGTAGCCAAAACCGCCCGTCGGCCCGTCTGCTCCCTGGTCGTTCTCACCCTGGTGCCAGATCACTGCCCGTACGGCATGAGTCAGGCCGGCCTGCTGCACTCGCCACAGCAGCCTACCGTAAATTGTCCCCACATCCGTCGGGTCTGACTCGTTTCGCTGATGCTGGTCAATTCGCGTGCCGCCCACTGCGCCATTGATGATGCAGATCGGCATCCGCTCACTCTCAACCAGCCGCCGCCCCAGCTCCATGCCCCAGTATCCGATTTCTGCACGACCGCCGGGGCTGCGCGCCTCAGCCGGAGCCCATAACTGCAGTCGCGCGCCCTGCGGATCACCCGCGGTCGCCCCGAATGTTCGCACCCACTCATTTGACTTCAGCGGGTTCTCTTTCCCGAAATCCGTGGCCACTGCATTCGATTGACCGATAATCAGAAACACATCTCCACACACAAGGTTCGCAGCCCGATGCAGAACAGTCTCCGCATCACCACGACGGCTGCCGAATTCGCTGCGATACCTGATCAGCCCCGGCTGCAGGCGGGCAGTCAGTCGATATCGCCCCTCCGCGTCCGGCTGCACGGACTGCTCTGCGTACAACTTCTCATCCGCGTAGACCCGCACAAACACCCGGTCTGCAGGTTCCTCCAAACGTCCGGCATGGACCAGTTGTCCCCACGACTGGCCGTCCGCCCCCGAGGCCTGACGCCCGATGAACTGATTATCCAACGGCTGTTCCGTCGCGAGGACCGGCGGTGGTACCCAGGTTTCCCGCTCGCGCGGTGGTTCCTGTACAGCAATCACAACGGATTGCCGCACAACGGCTCCGCCATTGTCCAGTTCAGCCGTCACCTTCAGATTTCCGCTCCCCTGAGCCCGCTGCAGCACCAGCCTGCCCGACTGCTCCGCGGAAATTGTGGCCACATCGTCCAGCAACCAGCGCACGTTCAGCGCACCAGCGCCCTGCTGCAGCATCTGCGCAGAATTCTGTACCTCCGGAACAATCTCAATTTGTGATCTGCCATCCCACTGTGCCGGACCACTCAGTTGGAAGACCGGTTCGGGAATACTGTCCTGAATCGTGATGGCAACTTCCTGCGTTCGTACTTCGCCACCGTAACTGGCTTTTACGATCAGCGCGGCCCGCAGCGGATCAGCAGCATCCGTTGCGTCGCCGCTGGCCCGATCTGCCGCTGCCACACGACCTGCCGCAAACTCATAAGACAGTTGATCTGCCGCCACCACCTGCTCAATACCGTTTCGTCGCAGCAGCCACACCACCTTGTCTGCACCGCCGGCTCTGGCTGTGACCATCGCCGTGGCATTCTCCGCAATCACCAGTTGCTCTGGCGCCACTGAAAACTCATTGCCCGCCTGCACGGGCCCACCCACAAGCAGTTGCCCGGGCTTCTGATTTTCATACTGCAACCGCACCCATTCAGGTGATCTGACAACCGACGATACGCGAACCTCGTCCAGATCTCCCTGAAAATCATAATTGTTGTACCAGCCTCCCAGATACAGCCGAGCCGGGACTTTGATGTTCAGCGGACTGCCCCGATCGTGGTTCTCGGCGTCCAGCACCCCGTTGATATACAGTTTCGCCTCACCACGGCGATACGTATGCACCACCTGCGTCCACTGGCCGGTCGCCAGTCGGCGATTCCCCTCCACATTGCCTCCTGAAAAATAGCAGTCCATGCGAATATGCGGCGGACTGCGGAACTGCATCACCACTTTTCCCTGCCCCTGCTCATTCCCCCAGCCGATCAGCGTGGAATTCATCCGTTCGGCCCGAAACCACAACTCCGTGCTGTGATCCTCCGCCCCCATCGGCAGCGTGGCAATCTCTTCCCCGCCGGACACTCCACGCCCCTCGTCAAAATGACGGGCTCCTCCAATCACACCGGCCGCTCCAGTCGTTCCCGTATCGCTGCTGCTGATGGCTGCTGTGTCATCGCGAACCGCATCGTGCATGTGCCACACACCGCGATATCCGTTGGCTTCGTTGAAGACAGCGGCCCCGTCTGATTCGCTCGTGGCTTCCGGGTTGCCCCAGTACATTCGCAGTTCCTGCCGCGCAGCTCCCCGAATTTCCGGTATGCGGACCCAGATGCTGGCTGTGCCGGACTGCGGATCCCAGTGTTCAATCTGATACTGCAAAGGCTGGCCGCTGGCAGCAGCAAACCGCAGGTCTGCACCGTCTGCAGCGGCCTGCGAAAAGTCAAACAGATCCCGGTGCAGTCGCACCAGCAGCGGAAACTGTTCCACGCGGACATCCGCCGGCAACTCGACGCCGTCCGCCGTCGTCAGAATCCACAGCGATCCCGAGTGTTGCCACGCTTGCCATGCCGTCGGCACAGGCTGCGGGACCGGTTCAGCCTGCGGCAGTCCCCACAGCGTCTGCAGCAGCGCAAACATCTCCGGATCATGCTGCCGCAATTGCCGAGCATTGAAGGGAAAGAAATCGTTGGTGGAAAAAAACGCCTCCGAGCTTTCGGCAAAATATTCCATCGGATTCGTCATGGCATAGGCCCGCACCTGTGCCGAACGGCCGTCACCAAATCGCTGCTCCACCTGCTCATACAGTCCCCCAGCCGCGGCCCGTGCATACGCCGCCTGCAGTGCCGCATGGCCAAATCCACCGGGCAGAAAACGATGGTGATATGCGTGAGCCAGCTCGTGCAGCGTAAAATTCGGCATCCGCCGCGATTCGCGCTCGAAATCCCGGATGTCAGTGAACTCCACTCCCTGCACCATCGCCGGATCACGCCCGTTGTCCCGCAGCCAGCCGGCCCCGGGATGATACTCAGCCCGCGGAGTCACCCCGGGATACGGCGGCGAAAACCACAGCGGCACCCTGCGGAGTTCAACCACCGCCGCAGCCGGAACCACCCGCACGATTTCCTGCAACTGCAGCCTGAGCAATTCGACCGCCTTCGCGGTGGCCTCTGCCTCCTCGTCCAGCAATCGCTGGTTGATATGCAGGGTCCACCCCTCAATCACGCGATCGTGCCATACGGGCAACGAATCGTGGCCGGTTGCTGCCACGCTGGAACAGGTCAGAAAAAACAACGCCACGCATACCGGTAAAAATCGCATCTGCAGATCCCGACGATCAGGGTTTCACCGGAGCAGACCATTCATTTGAGCGCCGGCGGGCCGCTACTGTAACGAACTGCAGCCACCGCACAAACCGGATGCCCGGCGACGGCCCCCGCATACAGTTCTCGCTCCGCCCCAACTGACTCTGAGAACACCCATCACCTTCACGCAGCCTTCAGGTTCAGCCGATACACTTGATCGCTTCACTTTGCAGGAACACTTTGCCGTGACCAGAATCGCAATCGTTGGTGGAGGCCCCGGGGGCCTGCTGACAGCGTGGCTGCTCAGCAGACTCGCCAATCAGCCGATCGAACTTACGCTGTTTGAAGCCAGTCACCGCACCGGCGGCAAAATTCTGACCCCCCGATTTCACAGCCTGCCCGTCAGCTATGAAGCGGGTGCTGCGGAATTCTACGACTATTCGCCCATCGATCATGATCCCCTCAAATCGCTGATTCATGAGCTGGGCCTGTCCGTCACGCCCATGGGCGGAAACTCGGTCTTCCTCAATCGCCGTCGCTATGCCACGACAGAAGATGTGGCCAGTGGACTGGGCCCTGCCGTCCGGCAGAGCTGGATCGCCTTCCACGAACAGGCGCGTGCGTGTATCAGCCCCAGAGAATTCTACGAATCAGACAATTCCGACCCCGGCCCGCCCGCTGTTTCCGCACAGCCTGCCGTCCGCTTCAGCACCATCACCGATCGACTGCAGTCCCCGCCACTGCAGAACTTTCTTGAGACCATGATCCACAGTGATCTGGCCACCGAGTGGACGCAGACCGATGTTTCCTACGGGCTGCAGAACTACCTGATGAATCACCCGGACTACATGCGTTTGTACAGCATCGCTGGTGGCAACGAGCAGCTGGTGCAGCGACTGCTGCAGGTGACGCCCATGGATATGCGGCTGAATCACAGCGTGCTGGCGGTCAGTCACACAGACACTCAGCAGATCCGTCTGCAGATCAGCCATCAGGACTCGATCACGGAACAGGATTTCGACTTCGCGATTCTGTGTCTGCCCATCCGGCCGCTCAGATCCGTCCGCTTCCAGGGCACGCGCCTGACGCAGGCCATGCAGCGGCACTTCAGGCAATTCGATCATCCCGCGCATTACCTGCGAGTCACGCTGCTGTTTCAGCAGCCATTCTGGAAGGACTGGCTGGCTGATTCGTGGTGCATGCTGGATGCCTGGGGTGGCTGCTGCCTGTACGACGAAACATCCCGGCAGCCGGATTCCGTCTGTGGAATTCTGGGCTGGCTGTTCGGCGGAGATGCCGCAGTCGAACTGAGCCAGCTCAGTGACGAACACCTGATTCGCACAGCCCTCAGGACTCTGCCCCACGGGCAGAACGAAGCGGAACAATTGCTGCTTGAGGGCCGCGTGCATCGCTGGATCGAAGCTGTCAGTGCCATGCCCGGTGGCGACCAGCCCACACGGCTGGATCTGCGGCACCAGCCGGATCCCATCGAACACCCCGGGCTGTTCCTTGTCGGCGACTACCTGTTTGACTCCACCCTCAACGGGGTTCTTGATTCGGCCGAGTGTGTCGCCGGCTGGATTGCTGCCGAGCTGGAGCGAAGCAGCGAGCCGCGGGCGGCGGGAAACATGCAGCCAGCCCATCTTTGACCTCTGCCCCGCTTCAAATCTGTAACCTGAAAATCCCTGGAATTCAACGTGTCACACGCCGATTCAAGTGTTCCGGCAGAAATCCATGCTCCGATTCCCGGAGGCACAGTGCAGGCCGTGCTGATGGCCCGACATTTGCCTGCCGGCTGGCAACCGGCAAAACTGGGATCCCGCATCTTCCGCCAGCACACCAGCGTTGGCTTCTGTGCACCGGATTGGCTGCTGGCAGCCGGGACAACGCCACAGGACGGTGGCCACACCCTGCTGCTGCTGACACTGCCCGACCTGACACCCGCGGCCGAATTTTCACTAAGCCAGCCGCAGACAGAGGCACTGCGAACGTGGGTGGCTGCCGGGGACGCTCCTGACGATGGACCGTGCCAGCTGATTCAACTGCAGGGAGTGCTGATGTGCGTGGGCAGTTCCCGCGCTGCCATTTCAGGAACGCCTGAGCGTATTCAGGCTGTCACCGGCAGCGTGCTGGAACACTGCTGGCTGCAGTCGGAAATGCTGCGACTGGAGCAGCAGATTTCCGGCCGCTGGCACGAGCTGGATGAGGACACCCCGGCCGCCTTCGAACTGACGGAACCCATGCTGGAACGTCGCCAGCAGTTGCAGCACAGATTCCGGCAGATGATCGCATCCAAAGCCCTGCTGGCTCGACTGGCTCCGCTGATTGACTGCCCGGCCGCGTGGCCCCCCACGCTCACGACTCAGGCCGCTGAAAGACTGCGTGAAAAGTCACGCCTGTCCGACCGTCTGCAGTTTCTGCGAGATCAGCTGGAGGTTTTTGAACGGGTTTACGAACCCTGTGGTCAGCGAATCAGCGATTTCCTCAGCAGTCGCAAAAGTCAGACACTGGAATGGGTGATCATCGTCCTGCTGGGCTTCGAGACGCTGCTGCTGGTGGTGGATCTGCTCAGCAGCCTGTCCGAAACCACCTGACCTGCAGGCCCGCAGACGTCCATTCTTCACCCCGCGTTTTTCAGATGGCTCTACCCGATGCGTTATCGTTCCATCGATCTGCTGCGAGGCTACGCAATCGCCGTGATGGTCATGGTGCATTTTCTGGAGAATCTGGCCGGCACGCGGGACTGGAGCCCCGACGGATTCGGCGCCCCGATTTTCGCCTTCCTCAGCGGTGTCAGCTACCAACTCTGGCTGGCCAGCCGACAGAATCGCGCCGGCTCAAGCGATCGAATTTCCAAGGAAACCATGCGTCGCGGACTATTTCTGATCGGGCTGGGATTTGTCGTCAATGCCCTGATATGGCTGCCCGAGGACCTGTTCACGTGGGACGTACTGACCTTCCTTGGCAGCAGCCTGCTCGTGCTGAATGTGGCTCGACGCATGCCCGCACCGGCGCTGCTGCTGACAATCGCGCTGTCAGTCCTGCTCAGCCCCGTCCTGCAGAAACTGGTCGATTACGATGCGTGGTGGCTCAACGGTTACTTTGAAACTGATCAGACACTGTCCGAACTGCTCACGGGGTTTCTTGTCACCGGTTACTTCCCGATCTTTCCGTGGATCGCTCTGCCACTGACGGGTTTCATGTCCGCACCGGCGCTGCTGAACCCGCAGGCGACCTGGAACAGCCAGAGAAAGTACTGGCTGCTGGCAGGCGCGGGACTGTCCGCGCTGGCCGCAGTGCTGCTGACGCTGCGGCTGACCACCGAGTGGGGCCGGTTGCGGTTGCCGGCATGGACCATGTTCCCCGCCTCGCTCACTTACATGACGGCAGCCGTGGGCATCGTGGTTCTGCTGCTGGCCGGACTGCACAATCGAATCGATCAGCGGCAGGTCTGGCAGATTCCGGAATGGCTGATGTCACGAGCACAGCGTTTCAGTCGATTTTCACTGTCCATCTACGTGCTGCACCATGTCGTACATCTCTGGCCCCTGTGGCTGTACGGTCTGTGGAGCACCGGAGAGCCATCCGCGTACTGGGGGCAGGCGCTGTCATGGTGGCCTGCATTCCTGCTGTCCATGCTGTTTCTGATCTGCTGTGATCGGCTTCTGCTGCAAGTGGAGAAACGCCGCCTTCCGACGCTGGAAAACCTGTTGCGCTGGTTTTGTGAATGACGACGGCATAACACGCTGCGACCAGACTGCCCACCAGCGCCCCGGTCAGATGAGCCATCGGCACCGGGACAAATGATCGATCGCTGACAAACAGAGTCTGTCCGGCCTGAATCTCGGCCGCGATCTTCAGGAACTGGCAAAGGACCGCCAGTCCCGCCACGGACGCCATCATCCGCCGGCCACTGCGCCACTCTTCCTGCAGCAGCATGGCGGCAGCCAGCGCGAACAGTGCGGAATCCACCCCGCTCAGTCCCCTGTAGCACTGCAGTTCTGGAGCCACCACCATCACAACCAGCGGGATCAGACCTGCAGACCAGAACAACACTCGTCGACAGGCTCCGGGCCAGCGGCTCTCGCACATCCCACCAGCAGCCAGAAACACCACGGCATCCCACAGGCAATGGTTCCATGACCAGTGCAGCAGGTGACTGGACGCCAGTCGCCACAGTGAGCCGCAGATCAGGTCGGCAAAACGCAGCTCCAGCAGAGACTGCAATTCCGGACTCAGTTGCAGCAGCATGGCGACCGCGCTCAGCAGCAGGATTGTGGGAGCGGCGGCAATCCCCGCACGCAGATCGGCGACAAGTGCCGCCGCAGCATCAATCAGGCGGCGACCGTGATGGTCACGGTCGCCGCAGGTCCCGAGCACGTTCATCGTTCCAGCCCTTCACTCAGTTCTTCGTGGAACCACGAACGCCGCGTCGTCGAGCAGCCCACGCTGCTCCCGCGAATCCCAGTGCCGCCAGTGCCGACAGCGGATCAATGGCACCACCGCCACCAAAGCGAACCCCGCTGCCACCACCGCCGTTGCCTGGCGTTGAAGCAAACTGAGTCCGTGATGCCTGTGGTGGATTTGGTGAATTGCTCCACACCAGGTCTCCGGGCTGCACCGCCACTGGTGCGGCAGCCTGAGTCGCAGCATCAGGAGCACCCCCGGTCGGAACGGCAGCCGCATCCGTCGCAGCCTGAGTCTCTGTTCCGACAGGTGCTCCCGGCGCCGGGCCAGTGCGAGCCAGTGCGGCGTCTCGCAGCGATTCCAGCTGCTGTGCCAGTCTCACCCGAGCCGCATCATCCCGCTGAAAACGCGTGGCATTGCGACGAGCGATCTGCCACCGCTGAAACTCAGAATCATTCTCCAGCACCAGAAACGATGCATACTCACTGACGATCGAATAACCCTCGCACAGCGACACAATGTCGGCTGCCAGTTGCGGCGTTTCCCCGGACCGACGAATCTCAGCCATCTTCTGCTGCACCTGCTCATACGCCCACATCCGCTCAATTTCAGGATTGCGGTCGTCCTGTTCAGGCAGTGTCACATCCAGCGACTGATTCATCGGCTGCCCCAGAATGGTTGCGGAAACAGTGACCTTCGCCGAACCGGGCCTGCGATAGCGACCGTAGATCCGCAGCGGAGCACCGTGAAACAGATCGGGCAGCTCGCGAGGAGTCACATCAAACACGTCCGCACCTTCGATATCGATTTTCACGTCAATCGCTGCCGGACGCATCAGCTTGCGACGAAACATCTGCGCCTGACGGGCAAAATCGTCTTCCTGAGACACAAACGCGGCCAGTCCACCCGCTCCCTCAGCCAACTGCTTCAACAGCGGACGATTCACCTCATTCCCGATCCCCACGCAGAAGACTCGCACGTTTTCCGGAGCCTGTTCAATCAGTCGAACCAGCTCCGCCTGTTCACGAGGCTCAGTCATCCCATCCGACAGCAGCACCACGTTCAGCGGCCGATCCGCATCCCGAAACTTGTAAGCTGTCTGCAGGGCCGGCCGCAGCACCGTACCACCGCGAGCCCGCTGCGATGCCAGATACTCACGAGCAGAAGCGCGAGTCGCGTCGTTGACAGCAGTCAGAGTACCGAAATGCAGGTTCGGGTCACTGCTGAAAGTCAGCACCTCAAATCGGTCCGCATCCGCGAGGGCGTCCAGAAACGACTCGACGGTGGCTCGCGACTGCACCAGCTTGCCCTGAGCCGCCATGCTGCCCGAGATGTCCACCAGAAACACATAGTCCATCCCACCGGCAGTCGCTTCCAGCTCGGCACCGGCAGTCATCGTCAGCAGAAAATAACCGTCTGAGCCGGACTGCTTCGAGGTGATCAGATCGATCCCTGTGCGCGGACGCTCGATATCAAACCCCAGCACCACGTCGCGTTCCAGACTTCCATCGGCCGTCTCAAGGCTGGCACGCACATACTCGGGCGAATGCTTCGAGATGACAAACTCGTCGTTGTGGGAAGGACTGAACAGCTTCTGGACGGGAATTTCGCTCTTCACATCGACCGTCATCGAAAATCGCCCGTGCACTTTCGCGTCGATGCCCGGTCGGGTTGTGGTGGCCAGCGGGTAAACATACGTCGCAGTGTCATGCTCAAAGTCCAGTTGCTGCTGCCATGTCAGCCAGATTTCCTGTTCGGCACCGGCCGCAATCGGAAAGATGCGCAGCTCAAATGTGCGAAAATCCGTCTGTTCAAGCAGGCCCGGATCGCGTTTCACAGCTTTATAGCTGTTGTAAATCTCCCGCGCTCGCTTCTTCTCGACCACCTCACCTGTCATCTCACGCCCGCCAATCAGCATGCGAAAATTGCTGACACTGGCCCCGGCCGGCACCGGAAAAGTGTACAACGCCTCCACCACACGCTGCTCTGTGTTGCGGAACACCTGATGCACAGTCGTCACTGCGATCCCGTTGTTGATCACCACACTCACATCGTGCTGCTCAATCTGCAGCACACCGCCCATGCCCCCGTCCGCAATCAGCAGACCAGAAGCCCGTGCATGTTCGCCACCAGTCGTCGTCAGCAGCAACCCCGCCACCAACACGACCACACCCCAGACTGCTTTACCTGGACCTGACCAACGTTTCATAGCTCAGTCTCCCTGAACAGTAGTTGCACAAAAGCACTGACTCAGCGAGAATGCACTTCCGATGCCATTCGGAAACATCCGTCTTCAATCGCGGAAAACACGCTTTTTCACGCGTTTTCTGCATGCCTTAAGACACCAGCCACAAATGCCCCAGCAAGAAATGGCAGCCCGGTGATCATTCTGTGCCAGCCATGTCTCCCGGAATAGCAGACCATGAAAACTGATCCTCGGGGTATCCGGCTGGCTGTCTGCACACTGGCGGTGATCGTGCAGACGCTGGCCCTGCGAATTGCGGGGCAACCGTGGTCCTGCCAGTGTGGATCGTGGTCAATCTGGTCGGGCAATGTGGTTTCCAGCCACAATTCTCAGCATCTGCTGGATCCCTACGCTTTGACGCACCTGCTGCACGGTGTCGTGCTGGCCGGACTGCTGTGGTTGCTGCCGGCACGCTGCAACCCGTCGTGGCGATTTGCGCTGGCTTGTCTGGTGGAAACAGCGTGGGAGGTCCTTGAAAACTCACCCATGATTATTGAACGCTACCGCACCGCCACGATATCAACCGACTACTACGGCGACTCGGTGATCAACTCGATCGGCGACGTGGTCGCCTGCATGGCCGGTTTTCTGCTGGCAGAACGTCTCAGATTTAAATGCTCACTGCTGCTGTTTGCTGTCACTGAACTGATGCTGCTGGTCTGGATTCGGGACTGTCTGACACTGAATGTGCTGATGCTGGTTTCGCCCATCGAAGCCATTCGCGACTGGCAGGCCAGCGGCCTGCAATAATGAGAAGTCCGTCTGGACCCGCATCGATAAGCCACCCTACACTCTCGTGGGACATAAGAATGTATCGCCACAGGTGTTGACAGAGAGTGGTACACGCAGAACGGAGACGATCCCGAAAAAAGCGTTTCCGGCGTCGAAACCATCTGCGTGCCTTCGGATGCCTTTACAAGTCATTCTTTTCGTGTCTTTTGTGTCTGTCGTGGTTAAAATACCTGTTCACACCGCGCACTTCTTTTGACGTAAGCCACAAAACAATTGGTTTGACAAATTGGGCCGGGCAAGAATGACGCCGAGGACAAAAGGTAGCCCGAGCATTCCTGCCCGTCCCAGCCATCAAAAACACGGCGATACTCAATGAATTGAAGTCGGTTTGACGCCACAAGACGACTTTTGTCCCTCGCATCAAGAATGCCCGGGCTACCTGTCACAGCCCCTCCATACGACAACCGACAACCGACAACCGACAACCGACAACTGACAACTGAAAACTGACAACTGAAAACTGACAACTGAAAACTGACAACTGAAAACTGACGACTGACAACCGTGCGAGCGATCCAATGAAGTTACAGAGTTTGTTTCTGTTGCTGCTGGCAAGTCTCAGTTGCGGTTGCAATTACGATTTTCCAAGTCGCTGGGCCATGGATCATCAGGAATATGCCCGGCGTTACAACAAACCGTACCCAGGAAATGAGCTGAAAAAACTGGGGCGAAAACTGAAACAAACCGCCGATGCCCGGCACCTGTCAGGTTCCACGGCGGCCTATTTTGGCGTTGGATCCAGCGATCCTTTATTCACAGTCGGAGCTGATATTGGAATGCTCAGATACTCCAGTGATTCCATCGAACACCGGATCGGACTGAGGAGCCTTGCAGGTACCGGTGATGCGAATCTGATGGCTGGCATTGATACCGGTGTGCGTTTTCATCTGCCGGTGCGTTTCACGCCTTTTGTCGGAGCTGGAGTTTACGGGGCAACAGGAGTCTTCGGAAAACCCGCCGAGGACGACAACGTCGACAACGACGACGATGACAGCGTCGACGAGGATGGTGAAACGTCCCGGAGCCTGTATGCCGCCGTGTACCCGGAAATCGGAGTCAGTTGGTGGCTGACTTCTCGATCTCGCGTCACGCTCAGTGCGCAGCACCACTTCTCCACCGCCGGTCGCGACTACGACTACACGTTTTTTGGCGTGACACTTGCCAGCCGATCCGGAGCCAGCAAGTCCGATGCGCCCCCACGCAGACCGGTACAGGAACTTGAATCGAACGAAGGGGCAGAAACAGACAACGAACAGATGCCCGAATTCGTCAGCCTCCCCACCGCAGCAGAGGATCCGTCGGCAGATCCGTCGGTAGATCCGTCGGTAGATCCGTCGGTAGATCCGTCGGTAGAGGATCCGTCGGTAGACGCAGCGCAGCCGGAATGGATCGAAACATCGGAATACCCGGAATCTGATCCGCAGCAACTCAAAGCCTTCAACCCCGACCAGCAGGTCAGACCGTGAGTCGCAATCCTGACCTGCAACGAATCCGTATCAGCCAGCGGGCACGAGGACTGCTGCTGATGGCTGCCATGCTGTCAAATCTGCCGAGCCCCGCTGTCAGCGAACGAAGTCCCGGAATCCCGCTGCTGGCCACGCCCCTGCATTTCGACGTGGTTGTGTATCACGCTGGCCCGGCGGGAATCGCTGCGGCAGCCGCAGCAGCCTCCAGCGGCTGCTCCGTACTGTTGGCAGATCCGGCCCCACTGGCTGCAACCGCAGCGACCGATTCTCCGAACGTCACCCTCCTGCGACAGACTGATATTGTCGCGGTCCACCGCCCCCCCGGCGT
>Ga0255094_1000446_pt1 | contig 21567 bp, 16 predicted proteins | sample Colum_Law_RepB_8_2_FD_188434 | JGI IMG/M metagenome (GOLD analysis project Ga0255094, IMG submission 188434) | Freshwater microbial communities from Columbia River, Oregon, United States - Colum_Law_RepB_8d | ecosystem: Environmental > Aquatic > Freshwater > River | place: USA: Oregon...
CGCGTCGTAGCGGCCTTTGTATTTGGCAATGTCCCGCTCCTTCGCGTGCATCGGCCAGTGCGCGGCAGTGTAGGCGACGTAGAGGAAAAACGGCTTGTCCGCCGATTGCTGGGCGTGCTCGCGGAGGAAGCGCACCGCGTGGTCGCTGATGGCGTCGGTGTAGTAATACTCCGCCGGGCGATACTCCGAGTCCGCGTAGGGCGAGATGAACTGGTTATCGCGCGTGAGCGTGTTCGGGTCGAAGAAGCTGCCCGCGCCGTGAATGGTGCCGTAGAAGCGGTCAAAGCCGCGCTGGAGCGGCCAGTTGTGCTTCGAGGGATTCTGCGAGTCGGGCGCGCGCGGGGTGACGTGCCATTTGCCGACGATGTAATTGCGATAGCCGGCGGGCTTGAGCGCCTGCGCGATGGTGACGGAGCTCTTGTTCAAATCGTTCTGGTAGCCGGGGCCGCCCTTTTTGCTGTCCACCATGTGGCCGATGCCCGCCTGATGCGGGTAAAGCCCCGTGAGCAGCGACGCGCGCGTGGGACAGCACCGCGCGGTGTTGTAGAACTGCGTGAAGCGCAACCCGCCTGCCGCGAGCGCGTCCAGATTCGGCGTGGCAATCTCCCCGCCGTAGCAGCCGATGTCAGAGAAGCCCATATCATCGGAGAGGATGTAGATGATGTTCGGGCGGGGGGCCGGAGCGGCGTCGGCCGGGAGGCTCCTAATCCCAAATCCCCAGCTCCAAAGCAGCATCAAGCACCAAGCACCAAAAAGACGCCGTGATCGCCCACCGCCAGTTGGAACTTGGGATTGGGAGCTTCTTTGGACCTTGGAGCTTGGGGCTTGGAGCTTCTGCATGGCTGTGTGGACTCCGAGTGTGCATGCGGAGTTTCGGCTGCGCCATCGCAGAAATCCACGGCGGCTATCTGACAAGCACCGGTGGAGCAGGATAAAGATTGGGATTACGAGCGGGAGGGACGACCACATTCTCCTTTCCAACCGGGGCGGAAACTCCATCCTCCGCCGAACTTTTCCGCCTGGTCCGCTTGGCCGGCGGGCGATTGCCATGCTGCCATTTGCGCTGACGATTTTCACGGGGGCGTTCCTGCTCTTTCTGGTTCAACCCCTCATTGGGAAATACATCCTCCCGTGGTTTGGCGGCACGCCCGGCGTGTGGACCACGTGCATGCTGTTCTTCCAACTGGTGTTGCTCGGCGGGTATGCCTACGCGCACTTTGCCTCCCGGTGGCTCAAGCCCCGCCAGCAGGCGGTGGTGCATCTGGTGCTCCTCATCGCCGCGGTCGCGGTGCTGCCCATCACCCCGGCGGACCATTGGAAACCCCAGTCCGTGGACTCGCCCATCGGGCACATCCTGCTGCTGCTCGGGGCGAGCATCGGCCTGCCCTACTTCGTGCTCTCGACCACGGGCCCGTTGATGCAGGCGTGGTTCGCGCGGTTGCACCCGGACCGGTCCCCCTACCGGCTGTATGCACTGTCGAACATCGGTTCGCTGCTCGCCCTGCTGGGGTTTCCCTTCCTCTTCGAGCCCGTGCTGGCGCGGAAAGTGCAGGCGGATTACTGGGGTTGGGGATTGGTGGCCTATGCGCTGTCCGCCGCGTGGTGTGCGTGGCTTCTGTGGAAACGGGGAGTCGCCGATGAACTGCCCGCCAAGGGCACGACGCTCGCCGCGGAGGAGCCCGTGGCCGTGCCTTCGCTGCGCCAAAAATTCCTCTGGCTCGCCCTGCCCGCCTGCGCCTCGGCGCTGCTGCTGGCCACCACCAACAAGCTGTGCCAGGACGTGGCGGTGATTCCCTTCCTCTGGGTGCTGCCGTTAAGCCTGTATCTGCTGACGTTCATCCTCTGCTTCGATGCGCAGCAGTGGTATTGGCGGCCGATCTTCCTGCCGGCAATGCTGGGGTGTTTCGGCTGGCTGATCTACGTGCTGGCCAACATCAACTCGATTGGCATCGGCTGGCAGGTGGCGGCGTTCTGCCTGACGCTGTTCGTCAGTTGCATGGTCTGCCACGGGGAGTTGTATGCTTTGAAACCGCACCCGCGCTGGCTGACGGGCTTTTACCTGATGATCTCACTGGGCGGGGCGGTGGGCGGGTTCCTCGTGGCAGTCGTCGCGCCGCACGTGTTCGACACCTATGCGGAACTGGCGTGGTCCTGCGGGGCCTGTGCCGTGCTGGTGTGGCTCGTCTGCCTGCCCAACTGGCGGGTGCCGGACTTTCAATGGTGGCGGTTCCATGCGTGGCTGGCCAGCTCGCTGCCCGCGCTGGCGGTCTGCCTCGCATTCTATGTCCAGAGCCACGAGCGGGATAACTTGATTGAGTCCACGCGCAATTTCTACGGCGCCATGTCCGTGCTGCAATACGGCGACGACACCCCCGGCTCGCGCTACCTGCTGCTTCAGCACGGCCGCATCACGCATGGTTTTCAGTTCACCGAACCCGAGCAGCGCCGGCGCATCACCAGCTACTACGGGGAGAAGAGCGGCGTTGCCCTGGCCATCCTGAATTTTCCCCGGAAGGAAAAACGCATCGGCGTGGTCGGCCTGGGCACCGGCACACTGGCCGCGTTTGGCCAAAAGGGAGATTACGTGCGCATTTACGAGATCAACACCGAGGTCAAGCGCCTCGCAACCTCGCGCTTCACCTACGTCAACGACACGATCACCAACGGGGCCAAGGTGGACATCATCATGGGTGATGCCCGGCTTTCCATGGAACGCGAAGAGCCGCAAAAGCTGGATGTGCTCGCGCTCGACGCGTTCAGCAGCGACGCCATCCCGGTCCATCTGCTGACCAAGGAGGCCATGCAAATCTATCAGAAACACCTGGCTCCCGACGGAGTGCTCGCCGTGCACATCTCCAACCGCTACCTCAATCTCGAACCCGTGGTGGCCAATCTCGCCAAGGAATTCGGCTACTCCATGGTGACTGTGGAGGACAGCAACACCGCCGAGGAATGGTGGATCTACACCTCCACCTGGGTGCTGCTTTCCAAGAACACGCCCTTGATTGAGGCAATCACCAGCCTGTCCCCGCCTGAATCAAAGGAGCAAAGCCACAAGCCGGTCCCGCTCTGGACCGACGATTACGCGAGCCTCCTGCCCATCATGTCGTGGTGAGGCATCAAGGCCTTGCTTCCCCGGCAAGCCAAGCTCCGACACCGGCGACCGGCGGCACCCCCAACCAGACCGGGCTTTGTGTCCACGTCCGGCGCTCCCTACCTCCGGCCACACCGAACTGCGCAGGACAGCCAAAACCATGACTCAAGTGTGCCAAGTGCCACCAAACTGCGTCACACTGTCACGCTTTGGTAGTGCTCCTAGACTGTCCGGCCTTGGTGCCTGCGATGAAGATTCAGCATAACCGCCTGTTTCAGAGTGTGTTGCATAACTAACGCCCGCACTGGCACTGATGATGCTGATGTGCATGCAGCTTTAATAAACATATTCTATGGCAAAAGTCTTGGGCATTGATTTGGGCACGACGAACTCCTGCATGGCAGTCATGGAAGGGGGCGAACCGCTGGTGCTTGAGAACTCCGAGGGCAAACGCACCACTCCGTCGGTCGTCGCCTTCACCAAGTCCGGCGAACGCGTCGTGGGCGAGGCGGCCAAGCGGCAGGCGGTGACAAATCCGCGCAACACGGTTTACTCCGTGAAGCGGTTCATGGGCCGCAAGTTTGCCGAGGTGCAGGAGGAGATTAAGCGCGTGCCCTACAAGGTGGTCCGCGCCGCCAATGGCGACGCCGCCGTGGAAGTCGAAGTGGACGGCAAGCCCCAGCAGTTCAGCCCGCCGGAAATCTCCGCGATGATCCTCGCCAAGCTCAAGGCCGACGCCGAAACGCGCCTGGGCGAAACCATCACCCAAGCGGTCATCACGGTCCCTGCATACTTCAACGACTCCCAACGGCAGGCCACCAAGGACGCGGGCAAGATCGCCGGTCTGGAAGTCCTCCGCATCATAAACGAGCCCACCGCCGCCTCGCTCGCCTACGGCCTCGACCGGAAGAAGGACGAGAAGATCGCGGTGTATGACCTCGGCGGCGGCACCTTCGACATCAGTGTCTTGGAAATCGGCGACGGTGTCTTTGAGGTCAAGGCCACGAATGGCGACACCCACCTCGGCGGTGACGACTGGGACAACCGCGTGATGGACTGGATCCTCGACGAGTTCAAGAAGGACTCGGGCATCGACCTCCGCAAGCAGCCCGACGCGCTCCAGCGCATCAAGGAAGAGGCTGAGAAGGCGAAGATCGCCCTGTCCAGCTCGCAGGTCTATGACATCAACCTGCCCTTCGTGACCGCCGACGCCAGCGGCCCGAAGCACATCTCCACCAAGCTCACCCGCGCCAAGATGGAGCAGCTCTGCGACGAGCTCTTCGAGCGCACCATTAAGCCGGTGAAGGATTGTATGAACGACGCCGGCCTCAGCGCCGACAAGATTGACGAGCTCGTGCTCGTGGGCGGTATGACCCGCATGCCCCGCGTCGTCGAGACCGCGCGCGCGCTGGTGAACAAGCCCCCGCATCAAGGCGTGAACCCGGATGAAGTCGTCGCCGTCGGCGCGGCCATCCAAGGCGGCGTGCTCAAGGGCGACGTGAAGGACGTGCTCCTGCTGGACGTGACCCCGCTCTCGCTAGGCATCGAAACCTTGGGCGGCGTGTTCACCCGCCTCATCGAGCGCAACACCACCATCCCGACGCGCAAGTCGGAAATCTTCTCCACCGCGAGCGACAGCCAGCCCGGCGTCGAGATCCATGTGCTGCAAGGCGAACGCCAGTTCAGCCGCGACAACAAGACCATCGGCAAATTTCACCTCACGGACATTCCGCCTGCGCCACGCGGCGTGCCGCAGATCGAGGTGACCTTCGACATCGACGCCAACGGCATCCTCCACGTCAGCGCCAAGGATTTGGGCACCGGCAAGGAACAGAAGATCACCATCACCGCCAGCAGCGGCCTGTCCAAAGAGGAGGTCGAAAAGATGCGCCGGGACGCCGAGGCGCACGCCGAGGAAGACAAGGCCAAGCGCGAGGAAATCGAAACCCGCAACGAGACCGACAGCGTGGTCTATCGCTCCGAAAAACTCATCAAGGACAACGGCGACAAGCTCGACAGCGCGGCCAAGTCCAAGATCGAGGACGCCGTGAAGCAGGCCCGCGAAGCCCTCTCCGGCACCGACGCCGACAAGATTCGCGAGGCCCGCGACAAGCTCAACGAAGCAGTGCAGGCCGCCTCTGAACAGCTTTACAAGGCCGCCGCCGAGAAGGCCCAGGCCAGCAAGGCCGCCGGTGCGCCCCCCGGCCCCGAGCCCAAGGCTGAGAAGGACCAAGGCCCGGTGATTGACGCCGAGGTCGTGGACGAGAAGAAGAAGTAACCGCAGTGGCCGTCCATCCCATGCGACTCTTCCCTCAATAACAACTTTTCCCACGGCGGGTGCCGCGGGATTTGATTCGCAGTAAATCAAACAACCAAACCAAACAGAAACACACCATGGCACTAAACGTGAAACCCCTCGGCGACCGCGTCCTCGTGGAAGCAGCAGAGGAAAAAGAAGCAAAGAAGGGCGGCATCATCATCCCCGACACCGCCAAAGAGAAGCCGCAAGAGAGCGTGGTTCGCGCCCTCGGCACCGGCAAGACGGACGACAACGGCAAGAAGATCCCCTTCGAGGTCGAAGTCGGTGATCGCGTGCTCGCCAGCAAATACGGCGGCACCGAGATCAAGATCGACGGCAAGGAATACAAGATTCTCAGCAGCGACGACATCCTCGCTGTCATCAAGTAATCCCGGCCCAAACCATTAACCCAGAAAACAGCAACTACTATGGCAGCAAAACAACTCCTGTTCGATGAAGCCGCGCGTCAGACCCTCCTCCGGGGCGTCTCCAAGCTCGCGAAGGCCGTCGCCGCGACCCTCGGCCCGAAAGGCCGCAACGTCGTGATCGACAAAAAGTTCGGTTCCCCGACCGTCACCAAGGACGGTGTCACGGTCGCCAAGGAAATCGAACTCGCGGACGCCTACGAAAACATGGGCGCCCAGATGGTTCGCGAAGTCGCGAGCAAGACCAGCGACTCCGCTGGTGACGGCACCACCACGGCCACGGTCCTCGCGGAAGCCATCTTCCGTGAAGGCCTCAAGCACGTGACCTCCGGTGCGAATCCGATCGGCATCCAGCGCGGCATTCAGAAGGCCGTGGACGCCGCCGTCGCGCACCTCGACAAGATCGCCAAGAAGGTCAAGGACAAGGAAGAGATCAAGCAGGTCGCGACCGTCTCCGCCAACTGGGACGCCACCATCGGCGAGATCATCGCCGACGCGATGGACAAGGTCGGCAAGGACGGCACCATCACGGTCGAAGAGGCGAAGTCCATCGAGACCACCCTCGACGTCGTCGAAGGCATGCAGTTCGACAAGGGCTATCTCAGCCCCTACATGGTGACCAACGCGGACACCATGGAAGCCAAGCTCGAGGACGCCTACGTGCTCCTCTTCGAGAAGAAGATCAGCTCCCTCAAGGACATGCTCCCGCTCCTCGAGAAGGTTGCCAAGGTCGGCAAGCCCATGCTCATCATCGCCGAGGAAGTCGAAGGCGAAGCCCTTGCGACGCTCGTCGTGAACAAGCTCCGTGGCATCCTGAACGTCGTGGCCGTCAAGGCCCCCGGCTTCGGTGACCGCCGCAAGGCCATGTGCGAAGACATCGCCATTCTCACCGGTGGCAAGTTCATCAGCGAGGACCTCGGCCTGAAGCTCGAGAACCTCGAACTCACCGACCTCGGCCGTGCCAAGAGCATCGTCGTGGACAAGGAGAACACCACCATCGTCGAAGGCGCTGGCAAGTCCTCCGAGATCCAGGGCCGCGTGAACCAGATCCGCCGTCAGATTGACGAGACCACCAGCGACTACGACCGCGAGAAGCTCCAGGAGCGCCTCGCCAAGCTCGCCGGCGGCGTCGCCGTCATCAACGTCGGTGCGGCCACCGAAACCGAGATGAAGGAAAAGAAGGCCCGTGTCGAAGACGCGCTGCACGCGACCCGCGCGGCCGTTGAAGAGGGCATCGTCCCTGGCGGTGGTGTGGCTCTGCTCCGCTGCCTGCCCGCGATTGACGCCGTGAAGGGTGCCAACACCGACGAACAGCTCGGCGTCGAGATCGTCAAGCGCGCCGTCGAGTGGCCCTCCAAGTGGCTCGCCAACAACGGCGGCTACGAAGGCTCCGTCGTCGTGCAGGAGATCAAGAAGCGCAAGGGCAACGAAGGCTTCAACGCCGCCACGGGCGAGTATGAAGACCTCGTGAAGGCCGGCGTCGTTGACCCCAAGAAGGTCACCCGCGCCGCGCTCCAGAACAGCAGCTCCATCGCGGGCCTGCTACTCACCACCGAGTGCCTCATCACCGACATGCCGGAGAAGGACAAGCCGGCAGCGGGCGGCGGCGGTGACCACCACGGTCCCGGCGGCATGGACATGTAATCGAATCGGTTCCGCATTTCGGAACTGACCTGCAAGGCCGGTCTGCATCACGCAGACCGGCCTTTTTCCTTTCAGCCGTGGCATTCGATGGCCAGGAGGTCGATGAGTTCGTGGTCCTTGGAGCGTCCGATGCGAGGATCGGGGAGGCGGGAGACGATGGTGATGAGACTGTGTGCGTCGGACATTGCCACCGGCTCCTACCACCCCACCCCTACTCAACGCCAGGTTCGTCCACCAACTCAGCAGGATTTTGATGTGTCAGCCCTGTCCTTGTTGCATTTCCGGGTTTACGCTCATGGTTTAGTCTGCCACCCTAAAGGAAACGCATGCCCACCGAGCAGCAGATACAGCTCCGTTGTCCGCGCGACCTCACGCCACTTCGCGCACACCAGCACGACGGCCTCAGCGTTCTGCAATGCCCAGAGTGTGCGGGGCTCTGGTTTTCGGCTGCCGCCGTGAGCGCGTGCGTCCGTCGGTTCGGCCCGCACCTTCCCTCGCGCGCCTCCGCCTCGCCCAAGGACAAGGAGCAGCAGACGAAACTGCCCTGCCCTCAGTGTCATGACAAACTGCTAACCGCCCATGTGCATGAAGGCATTGAAGTGGACTCGTGCACGACCTGCCACGCGCTTTGGCTAGACAAGGGGGAGCTGGACACGTTTCTCGAACTGGCCGAAAGCGAAGACTCTTTCGGAGCTGCAAGAAAACGGCAGGCCCGCGAACGCGAGTCTGCCATGGACTCCGCCCTTGAAGCTTCCGATGTGGTATTAGGGGCAGGCCGAATGGTTGCCCAGTTCGTTAAGTGGTTTTGAAGGCAGCCTGGAAACCAGTTTTCCACTCGAGTTCTGACAGTGGTTAAACCACTTCCGCCAGGGACTTCCAGCCGTCCACACGGTTTTGTGGGCAGCCCAAGACTTCATTTCAAACCAGCCGTTTCACTGACACGAGGGATGGCGAGTAAGTTCGCAGCGCCCATCCATCAAAAGCCCTGACCTGCTGACAGGAAGCACTGGGGCCCAAGCGGTTTGAAGATTGCCTTCCCGATTCGCTCCGACATCCTCCTGCCACGCTATGCACAAACTGTTCCCGCTCCTGCTCGCCATTCTTTCCCTTGGCACGCCCCTCCGCGCCGCCGATGACTACAAGCCCGGCCCCGACTCGCTGCCGCAGCCGGGCGTGCCCAAGGGCGAGCTGGTCAAGGGCACCTTCGACCAATCCAAGGTCTTCCCCGGCACCGTGCGCGATTACACGGTGTATCTGCCCACGCAGCTCGACCGCACCAAGCCCGCGCCCGTGATGGTGCTGCAAGACGGCGGCGGCTTCAGCGCGCCGGTCGCGTTCGACAACCTCATTCACAAGAAGGAAATCCCCGCGCTCGTCGGCGTGTTCGTGATGCACGGCCGCGTGAAGGCACCGTCCACGAACGCGCTGGACCGCTTCAATCGCAGCTACGAATACGATGGCCTCGGCGGCGACTACGCGAAGTTCCTGCTGGATGAACTGCTGCCGTTCATCGAGGCGAAGCACGGCGTGAAGTTGTCCAAGAACGGCACCGACCGCGCCATCGGCGGCGCGAGCAGCGGGGCGATTGCGGCGTTCACGGCGGCGTGGGAACGGCCCGAGGCGTTCACGCGCGTCTTCAGTGCGATTGGAACTTACGTCGGCCTGCGCGGCGGGAATGTTTATCCCACCATCATCCGCAAGTATGAGCCGAAGGCCATCCGCGTGTATCTCCAGGACGGCAGCGCGGACCAAAACATCTACGGGGGCGACTGGTGGAAGGCGAACGAGGAGATGGAGCGCGCGCTCAAGTTCGCCGGCTACGAGGTCGAGCACGCGTGGGGCGACGGCGGCCACAATGGCAAGCACGGCACGGCGATTTTCCCCGACGCGCTGCGCTTCCTCTGGAAGGAGTGGCCCGCGCTGCCCAAGGCCGGACTTGGTTCGCCGCAGTTGAAAGAAATCCTCGTGCCCGGCGCGGACTGGCAGCTCGTGGGCGAGGGTTACAAGTTCACTGAAGGCCCGACGGCGAACGCGGCAGGCGAAGTCTTTTACAACGAAGGCCCGAGCAGCACGACTTTCAAGGTCGGCCCCGACGGCAAGCCCGTCGTCTTCCTCGCGGACTCGAAGAAGGGCGACGGCCAGCGCTTCGGCCCGGACGGTCGGCTCTACTCTGTGGCAGCGGCGACGCAGCAAATCCTCGCGTGGGACGCGGCGGGCAAGGCGGCGGTCATCGCCGATGGCTTCAAGGGCAACGACCTCGTCGTCGCCAACAACGGCAACATCTACGTGACCGACCCGAACTGGACCGGCGCGAACACGAACACCAGCAAGGTCTGGCTCATCAAGCCCGACGGCTCCAAGCAGGTCGTGGACACCGGCCTTAAATTCTCGAACGGCGTCACGCTCTCGCCCGACCAGTCGCTGCTCTACGTGGCCGACAGCCGGTCGCACTGGGTTTACAGCTACCAAGTCAAGGCCGACGGCACGCTTCAGCACAAGCAGCGTTACTTTCACCTCCACATGCCCGACACCGCCGACGACAGCGGCGCGGACGGCCTGCGCACGGACCGCGATGGTCGCCTGTGGGTCGCCACGCGCCTCGGTCTGCAAGTCTGTGACCAGGCAGGCCGAGTGAACTGCATCATCCCCACGCCCAACGGCAAATGCAGCAACCTGACCTTCGGCGGCCCGAACGGCGACATCCTCTACGTCACCGCCGGGGACAAGGTCTTCAAGCGCCAAGTGAAAGTAAAGGGCGCAGACCACGCCGCCAAGCCCATCAAGCCGGGTGCGCCGAGGCTGTGAGCGCGTCTTGGACTGCGGTGGCAGAGCGCAGCGGCAACACCGCTTTCGAGCGGACGGGCGAGCTGCGTAGTTTGGACGGCAGGTGCGTGGACGAAAGCGGCGTCGCGCTTCGCTTGCCGCCGCACTCCAAAGCGACGCACTACTTCGCAGTGTCCCGAATCTCCGCCGGCTCGCGGAACACCCGCCACTTCTTCGTCGGCACGTCCCTGAACGCCGCTTCGTAGCGGGCCACCTTTGCTTCTTCGCCCGTCACATTACGGATGAGGATGCGGTGGATTTGCTGCGGGAACTTCCGCGCCAGCGCGCCGTAAATCTCCGGGTCGCGCTCGCCGGAGTCGCCGACGAGGATGAATCGTCGCTTGGGGAACTGCCGCAACATCGGCTCAATGACGCCGGGCTTGTAGTTCTCCGGTGAGTCAAACAGCGCGAGGAAGGAGCTGTCCTTCACGCGGAACTGCTTCATGTGCCACGAGCCGGCGGGGAAGCCGCTCGCGGCGGTGAACTCGGTGATTGGCTCGTAGAGCTGCCAAGGACTCGCGCTGACGTAGTGGAAGCTCGCACCATCCGCCGACCACGCGCGATACACCGCCGCCATGCCGGGCACCGCTTGGAACGGTTCGTAAAAAGTCTTCCGCAGCAGCGCCTGTCGGTCGCGGACGTGGCTGACCTTGATGGTGTCGTCCACGTCCGAGATGACGGAGATGCCCGTGTCGCCGAGCAAGTGCGCCGTGCCGCGAAACTCCCGCGTGTCGCCCGCGCGCAAGTCGGCGGTGAAGGTGACTGGCTTGGCATCTGCGTTCGCGAGCCGCAACTCGCCGCGCACGTGACCGTCTGCCGCCGATTCGCCGACTGGAAACACCCGCCCGCCGAGGCGCACGGAGATTTGCTTGCCGCGCTCGTTGTCCACGAGGAAAGCCTTGGCGCGCGACTCGAACAGCTTGCGCTCCGCCGCGTCCTTCGGTTCCGCGACCAGCCCGAGCGTTTTTCGCAACGCCGCCGCCGTGAGCACGCGCCGCTCCGGCTCGAAGACCAGCCCATGCACCGGCACTCGCCACTCGCCCGCTGCCGCCTCGCGCCACCCGAACGTCGGGTAGAACAGCACGCGCTCATCAGACCGCAAACCGGCTGCGCGAGAAGACGGGACGGCCACAAGGACGCACAGAAGGCACAAGAGGCGAAACTCAAGACCGACCGACAGCCCGCGACGAGTCCCCTCTCCCCCGATGGGGGTGAGGGAGAAGAAGCGCGTGCCTATGCCCGGTCCGGCGACGGACGCGCCCGACGGCGGCTGCAAGCCGCCGGCACAGGTTTCTGTTGCGTCTTCTGCGCCTCTTTGTAGCAAACCAGTTGGCCCTTCGCGGCTCATTTCAGCTTCGGCAGCGTCTGCGAGACGACGTGCCACTTGGGGCGCTTCCATGTTTCGCGGAAGGCTGCGAGCGTTCCCTCGGCGGCCTTGCGGGCGCGCTCGTCGCCGTCGAGGAAGAGCACGAAATCAAACTGCTGCGCGGGCGTGCCGAAGGTCGCGTCGAAGTGCCGCACGATTTCGTTCGCCGGAAGTGTCTTGCGCCCGAGCACCTCCACCAGCGGCAGCTTCAACCCAGTGAAGGCACTGGCCGGCTCGTAGGCCTTGTAGACCAGCTCGGTGCAGACCAGTTCGGCGTCGGTGGCGAAGTCGAAGTTGAAATCGTAAGGCCGGCCCGCGTAGTGGAAGGCGCGCACGAGCGCCGTCGCCTTCTCGACGAGCGACAGCCGGGGTCGCAGCACGACGAGCGCGTCCGCCTCCACCGCGTGTTCCAGTGAGGTGAAGGACACCCCCTCGCTCTGCGCCTCCAGCACGCGGACGGGGTGGCCGTGGTAAGGCTGCTGGCACGTCGCGTGCGCGGCGGGGTAACGCGCTTTCAGGAGGGCGTCGAAGTCGTCGGCCTCCACCGCCACGCGCAGCCAGGCGCGAAACTCCGGCGTGTTGAAGAAGGTGCGGCGTTCCTCCGGCGTGCCGAGATAGACGGCGGCGTGCGGCCAGAAGCCGGGCAGGCCGATGTTCGAGAGATACCAGTTGCGGCGGGTGATGAGCACGTCGCCGGGCTGGAGGCGCGGGCGCAATTCGCGGGCCTGCGCCTCGGTGATGAGCGAGGCGTCCTTGCGGCGGACCTTCGTGTCGCCCATCCACTCGGCGATGCCGGATTGCACGGGGAGCCAGAGCGAGCCGCCGGTGCGCTTGAGGACTTCGATGGCGTTTTTGGCCGTGAGCAACTCGGTCTTGCCGATGGCACCGCGAAAAATCTCCGCCTCATCCTCGCGCACGATGGCGCGGAGCGCGGGCGAAACGTCGCTGCCTACAGTGCGAAGATACGCGGCCAGCGCGCCGAAGTGCGCGGCGTGGACGGCGTTGAGATGGCGGAGCTTGAGCTGCGCGTAGGTTCCTTTCGGCAGGCCCAGCTCGGGCACCGGCTCGTTGAGGAAGACGTCCATGCCGGGGTCGTTGTCCGCGCGCGCAATGAACGCCAGCGCCCAGCGGTGCTGCGCGAAGTGCGCGGCGCACCGCACGAGGAAGGACTCGTCCTGCACGGGCCGGCGCAGCAGGAGGAAGTCGCGGTGGAAGTCCGCCGTTGCTTCGAGCGCGACGGTGTAATCGAGGAAGGATTTCCAAGTATCCCAGACCGCTTCCTTCTGCTCGCGAGGCAGCACGCGGGCCTCGGCGAGGCACTTTTCCGGGAAGAGTTCGGGGCGCTGGCGGGCGAAGTCCACCGTGCGCTTCAGCCCGCCGCGATGGCGCAGCACAGCGGCTTGGTCGCCGGTGATGCGGGCGGGTTGGTCAGCGGCGGGGAGCTTGGCGATGGAAGTGGGTGGAGCAGCGCTGCAAAGCGGGAGGGCCACAAAAAGACACAAGAAGGCGCAGCAAAGTAGGTCAGCGCATCTTGCCTGACCTCCATTTGAAATGAACCGCCCAAGCGGGGGCTTGAAGTCAGAAGGACAGGCGGGACGCACTGTCCTACTTTGCTGGCGCGTCAAGCCCCCCGCTCGAAAGGCTAAAGGGTCTTTCATTTCGCAGCCTCCCAACGGTTGACGACTTCGCGGCAAACGGCGGCTGCCGCGCCGGGCTTGCCGAGTTCCTTCGCCGCCCGCGCCATCGCGGCGAGCTTCTTTGAGCCGAGCAACTGGCCGAGGCGATATGGCAGGTCCTCGACGCGGTTGGCTTTTTCCGCCGCGCCATGCTGCAGGAGGAAATCGCTGTTTGCCGCCTCCTGGCCGGGGATGGGGTTGAGGATGAAGAGCGGCCGGCCTAGCGCGAGCGCCTCGGAGGTGGTGAGGCCGCCGGGCTTGGTGATGAGCAGGTCCGCGATGGTCATCAGCTCGTGCATATTGCGGACGAAGCCGAGGACGTGCGTCGGGCGCTTGCGGTCCTGCGCGGCGAGTTCGCGGCGCAGCTCCTCGTTGCGACCCGCGACCACGAGCGTTTGGAGCGGCGTCGGAATCTTGTCGAGCTCCCCGAGGATTTCCGCGACTGGGCCCATGCCGAAACCGCCGCTCAGGACGAGCAGGGTAGGGAGGTCATCGCGGAGGCCGTAGGCCTTGCACACGGCGGTGGCGTCCACGGACTGCGAGAACTTCGCGGCGACGGGGATGCCGGTGACGACGACCTCCTCGGCTTTCACCCCGCGCGCTACGATGCGGGCCTTTGTCTCTTCGGCGGCGACGCAGTAGAGGTTCACCGACGGCTCCATCCACAGCGCGTGCGCCTCGAAGTCCGTGACAACGCACGCGGTAAACGGCCGGAAGACCGGGTCTTTGGCGAGCATCGCGCCGGTGATTTCCAGCGGGAGGAAGTGCGTGCAGAGCATCACGTCGGGGCGGAAGGCCTTCACGTGCTTGATGAACTTCGAGTTCGCGCGGCTGGCGAAGGTGCGGCGGACGCGCGTGAGCTTGCGCATGAGCGCGGGGCTGTCGGTCTTCTTGAAGAGGTGCGCGTAAAGCTCCGGCGCGTGGTCAATCACCTTCACGTAGCCCTCGGAGTAGAGCTTGCGCGAGAGCTTGGAGACGAAGTCCAGCACGTCCACGCGCTCTACGGTGTCGGCGGGCCGGGCGGCGCGCCAGGCCTCCTCCAGCGCGGCAGCGGCCTGCAAGTGCCCGGCTCCGGCAGTGACGGTGGCGATGAGGATGCGCATGGGAAGTGGTAACGGATTGGTAGCAAAGCGCAGCCGGGGCTGCACGGATATTTCAATTCGCGGACTGTTCGCACTTGCTCGGACGAAGCCAGGCGCAACTCTCTTACGATCCTTGAAAACGAGGGGCTGTTCCTGCCACGCTCCCGGCCATGAAAGTCAAAAAACTCCTCCACACCCGGTATCGCGTGAACGACATCGAACGCACGGTGAAGTTTTATCGGGACATCCTCGGTCTGGAAGAGGTGCGCCGGCACAAGTCCCCGCGCGGCTCGGAACTGGTGTTCCTGAAAGCGCCGGAGAGCGAGGAGACGGTGGAGGTCTGCTACTTCCCATCAAGCGGCCCGGTGCAAGTGCAGCCGGACCTGACACATCTGGCCTTCTCGGTGGACAGCTTGGAGGAGTTTGGCAAGCACCTGGCCGCCCATGGCCTGAAGTATTCCGACGGGCCGACGATGAAGGACAACGGCGGCGGGTTTGCCTTCGTAGATGCCCCGGAGGGCTACGAGATTGAGCTCATTCAGTCAGCCCCCCAAGCCGGGGCTGCTGGATACTGAGCCGGGCGGACGGCCAGATTGGGCGTGTCACCACGCCCCCCTTCCCGCTAGGCTCTTGGGAATCAAATGAACCGACCGACACAGATCTCGTATGGCGTGATGCTGGCCATGCTGCTGGCCGTGGCGTTCATGGGCCTGGCCACGCCGTTGTTGACGGTGCTGTTCGCCCTTTTCGCGCTCAATGTTTTCAGCTTCAAGCGGCATAGCAAATCCTTCGCCATCGCGCTGTTCCTGGTCACCGTCGGGGCCATCTGCCTCACCGCCACGTTCTTCGCCCTGGAGACGGTGTCCGCCGCCCCCAAGCTGGCCGACCGGTTGGTGCCCAAGGTGCTCGAATACGCCCGCATGCACGAAGTTGAGCTGCCGTTCACGGACGTGGAGAGCCTGATGCAGTTGGTCCGGGATGAAGTGCTGGAACGCTTCGGTCTGCTGGGCAGCGCCGGCACCAACCTGCTGCGGCAGGCGGCCTTTGTCGTCATCGGCATCGTTGTGGCCATCAGCCTGTTTGAAAACGCGACCATCGTCATCGACCGCGAGAAGCACACGTTGAAAAACAACCTCTACTTGTTGACCGCCGACGAGGTGGGCAAGCGCTTTGAGTTGTTTTACAAGAGCTTCCACATGGTGATGGGGGCGCAGATAATCATTTCGGCGATCAACACGGTGTTCACCGGGATCTTCCTCTTCAGTTCGGGTTATCCGTATCCGGGACTGCTGGTCGGAGTGACCTTTTTATGCGGACTGCTGCCCATCCTGGGCAACATCCTGAGCAACACCATCATCGTCAGCGTGGGGCTGACGGTGGACCTCCATCACGCGTTTGGCGCGCTGGCCTTTCTGATCGTAATCCACAAGTTTGAGTATTTTCTGAACAGCAAGATCATCGGCAAGCGCATCCAAAATCCGATGTGGATGACGCTGCTGGCACTGGTGGTGGGCGAGCGCCTCATGGGCGTGCCGGGCATGATCCTCGCGCCCGTGGTGCTGCACTACATCAAGTCAGAGACCTCGCGCGTGGCGGTGACCGCAGGGGTGGGAGAAAAAAGCACTCAGGCCACGGAATCACCCTCTGCAGCGGCAGATTGAAGTGCGTCGCCGGGCCACGAGCCACGCCCTCGGCGAAACGAAAGCCGTGGGGCCAGAGCTTTTCACCAGGGTGTGAAGCGTAGGCCGAAGAGTGTCAACACGCTGAGAGCAAGGAGGGCGATGGCCGGGAGGAAGAACGGATCGTAGTAATCAGCCACCTGAGGCTTCTTTTCCAAAATCACGACCTTCTGCATCTCATCAATGCTCTTGAAGACAGCATGAAGCGCTTCAGGCGTGGCGGCGTTGAACACCTCGCCACCGGTCGCGCGCACGATGCCGACCAGCGCCGACTCAATGGGGTCTTCCGTCATCAGGATGCCGAAGACGGTAATTTTCTGGGCGCGCAGGGCGGCGATGATCGCCGCGTCCTTCGGCGGCTTGATGTCGCTGCTCTCGCCATCGGTGATGAGGATGATCATGCGGTCGCCGGTGGGGCGTTCGGCGAGCATTTCGCTCGCGCCATAGAGAGCCTTGCCGATGAGTGTGATGCCCCATAACTCGTCCGGCAGGCCGTGACGGCCCATGGAGGGCGGGTCGATCTTCGGGTTGTTTGGCACGATGAAGGGCCGGGCGAGCGCGAAGGACTCCGTGTCGAGCGTGAGGGGCAGCCAGTGGATGAAGTGCCGGGAGAAGATGGTCAGCCCGAACGCGTCGCCCTTCCGGTAGTGGGTGAACTTCAGGATGGCTTCCATCGCCGAGTCGAACCGTGTGTGGCGCCCCTCGGCCTGCGAGCCGTGGTTCTCCGCCATGCTGCCCGAGGTATCGAGCACGATCTGGACGTTGTTCAGTTTCCGCTCGACCTCCGGCGGGTTGAAGACGACCGGGTGCGCGAGGAAGAGGATGGCCAGCGCGAGCAGTCCGGCGGGCAGGCAGTTGGCACACAACACAAGGAAGCGCAGCACCAGCCCGCGCCGCTGCCGGCCGTGATCGAACGGCAACACAATCGGCTGGCCGCGCCGGACCCACTCCCAGAAGGCGAGAATCACGGGCAGGGCGAGCAAGGCGAGCCACTGGGGATGGAGGAAGATGAGGTTCTTCAAGATGCGGCCTCCGGTTCCTGGGTTTTCACCGGCTCAATCGTGTAAGGCGCGATGATCGCCGTGATGTCTTCCCGGCGGATCTTGGAACTTGGTTGATGCAGCCAGAGCTGCAATTGGCGCAGGGCTTCGCCGGTCTTTTCGTTGCGGCTGATGGCGTCAATCGAGGCACTCATCGGCGCGCCCGTGAGCGCCAGCTCTTCGCGCCAGCGGCGGAGGAGGAGCATTTCCAGACGAGCCTTAGCGGCGGCATCCAGCGTGCCGGCTTCCAACTGGCTCAACAGCGCGCGGAGCAGTTCGGCGAGCGTTGGTTCAGGAGCAGCGGCGACGGCCTTCGGCGGCCGGGGGCGACCGTAAAAGATGAGCAGCAGTAGCCACGCAATCCAGAACACGCCAAGCCCAATCAACGTGGCGAAGTAATGGCCGCCCACGTCCACGCCGACTTCCTCAGTCTCTTGGATGCGTGCGTCAAGGTGCTTGGAAAGTTTCGGGTCGCCGGTGAACTTGAACGACGGCAACCCCACCAAAGGGCTCCCATCCTCCGAGGTTAAATAGTCCTTCAGGTCGAACGTCCCCGCGCGGTTCACGATGTATCGCACATCATAGATGCGTGCTCCTGCCGCTTCGGTCGCCTTCGCGATGCGCACGTTCACCGCCACGCCCCACTTGTAGGGCTTCACCGCCACGGCCGGCCCGCTGTAGGTCACGATGGCTGCCTGCTCGACGCCGAGCGGCACGTTGAGGGTATCGTTGGTCTTGCGCGGCCAGAAGCAGATGGCGAGCAGCACGACCATGCACACCGCGATGACCGTGCGGCTGTTGAATTGGTGGCTGGGTGGTTGCGCTTCCATGCTATCTCACTTTTCCGCTCATGCCGCGCTGGCCCAGGAAATGCCGCAACTTGCCAAGCATCGGCTCGTCTGTCGGCAAGTGCAGATAATCAATGCCGAAGCGGGTCAATTCGCTCTTCCAGCCTTCCGCATCCACCCATGCGCGTCGGCCATGGCCCACGAACGCGCGACCGGACTCTGCTTCGAGGCCGCGGAACAAGCCCGCCCCCCGAACCCCCGTCTCCGCCGGGTCCTGGAGATGCAGCACGATCACGTCGTGCTCCTGCGCGAGGATTTGCAGCGCGGGAAACGCGCCGGGATCGTGCAGGTCGCTCAACACGATGATCATGGTGCGCCGCTTCAATGAAGGCGCGACTTCCCGCGCCCGGTGCGCGAGCGACGTGTCTTCGAGGAAATCGTGGTGGCGGAGCTGGTGCGACCACTCCATCACGAGGTTGCGCGAGAGGGTGGGGCGCACGTGCAGCTCGCGCGCGCCGCAGCCGAGCAAGCCGACGGGCGTGACGTTCGCCTGCGCCGCGAGCGCGATGCCAGTGGCGATTTGCACGGCCCATGCGTATTTGCTCATCGGCTGCGAGGTCACGCACATGGACGCCGAGGTGTCGAGCAGCAGGTAGAGCGGGATCTGCTTCGGCTCCTGATACTCCTTGATGAAGAGCTTGCCGATGCGCGCCGAGACCTTCCAGTCAATGGCCTTCACCGGGTCGCCCGCCACATAGAGCCGCGACTGCGCATACTCCAGCCCGCTGCCGTGGAAGACCGACTCCTCCTGGCCGAAGTTCAGGCTGTTCGCCAAGTGCTTCACCGCGACCTCGAACTGCCGGGCGTCCACCGGCTCGGAACTTAGTTTGACCTGTCGGCGCATGGAAATGTCGTGTTAGCGAATCTGGAACTGCTGCACCTCGACGTTGAGCCTAGGCGTTTCGGTTGATTGGGAAATTTCATCCGGTTCAACTGATCCGTCGCCAGCGCTTGAACGCCCGCACATCGTCGTCCGTCAAGGCGAACCACTCGTGCTTTAGTCGCTTCTGGGCAAATCTTCGATGCCAGTAAGCCTCAACTCCTGACGGATCATCGGTCTCGATGACATGAATTGGTTCGATCTTCTGGGGTAGCTCAATAGCAATCTCACCCTCTCGTCGGAGCCGATTATTCGTTCGACCAATCTTATACTCCCGATGGGAGCCGTGCTTAAGGAGGTAAACATAGCCGATGACCACGTCGGTGGTGACGGGAGTCGGGTTTGGGTCTCTAGCGGGCTGAACAGTTTGGCATAACGAAAGGATGTCGTCGAGTCCGCCAGCGGCGATGCAGTGTGCTGCAACCTTGGCGGCGCGCTCGGACTTGTTTCCGAGTCGCTCGAACGTGTTGTGGCTGGGAAAGCCCGGAGTGCTGCGCGCCTTGATTCGGAGGTCGCCTGCTACAGGAAAGCGCGGCGGCTGAAGCTCGCGCATAAGCTCGATGAGCTTGCCGATAAGATACCCATCGTCGAAAGCGAGCTGACGCTGGTTGGGAGTGAAACCCGCTTCCTTGAGAGCGTCACCCCATCGTGTCCAATATTTCCCGCTCCAGTCTGACTCCCTAATGCCGGTCTCGTTGGTGAAGGACCTTCGACCAAGTGGCTTGCCGCCGTTCTCTTGTGCTGTCTGGCGAATCGCGTCGAGGATTTGGTGCTTGTTCACGGAAGAGACGTAGAAGTGGCTGACTTGATGAAGGCAAAATTGTTTCGTGCGATAAAACGCCTATCCGAGATTTGCGAGGATCGACTCCAGCACTTGCTTACCCGTATGACCGGCGGCAGACGCCTCGTAGCTCACGCGAATGCGGTGCAGCACCACGTCCTCGGCGAGGTCGAACAAATCCTCCGGTGTCACGAAGTCGCGACCATGAATGACGGCGCGGGCGCGCGAGGCGTTGACCAACGCGAGGCCGGCGCGCGGGCTGCAACCGAAGTCGAGTAGCTTGGACTCGCGCGTGCGGCGGACCAGCTCGACGCAGTGCTTCACGATGACCTCGCTGACGTGGACGGCCTGGACCGCTTCCATCGCGGTGACGAGGTCGGCCACGGACGCGCCGGGGTTGTCCTCAATCATGTCGAAGGCCGAGCGCGGCACCGCGCCGCCGTCCTCGCGCCGCAAGCCCATGCCGAGCTGGCGCTGGAGAATCATCTGCTCATCCTCGCGGCCCGGATAGCCGAGCCGGTGCAGGAGCATGAAGCGGTCGAGCTGCGCCTCGGGCAGCTCGAAGGTGCCGGACTGCTCCACCGGGTTCTGCGTGGCGATGACCAGGAAGGGCGTGGGCAGCTTAAGGTTCTGCCCGCCGATGGTGACCTTGCGCTCCTGCATCGCCTCGAGCATCGCGCCCTGCACCTTGGGCGCGGCGCGGTTGATTTCGTCGGCGAGGAGAAGGTTGGTGAAGACCGGGCCGCGGTGGATGCGGAAGTCGCCGCTCTTCTGGTCGATGATTTCCGAGCCGATGATGTCGGACGGCAGCATGTCCACGGTGAACTGCACGCGCTTGAAATCGAGGTGGATGGCCTTGGCCACGGCGTTGACGAGCAGCGTCTTGGCGAGGCCGGGCAGCCCTTGCAATAGCAGGTGGCCGCCCGTCAGCAGCGCAATCATCACGCGCTCAACGACGATATCCTGACCGACAACGATTTTGCCGACGCGCTCACGGACACCGCCGACAAATTGCTCGGCGGTCTTGGCGGCAGCGGTGGTGGTGGGAATGGTGGTTTGCATTAAGAGTGGTTTGGTCGGTCAGCGATGAGTGGTGGTTTAGCGAGCAGCCTTCGCCGTGCGGGACCATTCGAGGAGCTTGGCTTTGAGCAGTTGCTTGGACGGGAGGTAGAGCTGGTATTCCTTGGCGTGGATGTTCGCGTCCTTGGGCAAGGTGAGCTTTACCACGGCGTCCTTCTTTTCCTTGCAGAGGAGCAGGCCTACGGTGGGGTTTTCGTCCGGGAGCTTTTCGTGGCGGTCGTAGTGGTTCACATACATCTGCATCTGCCCAAGGTCCTGGTGCGTGAGCTTGTCGAGCTTCAGGTCAATGACGACGTAGCAGCGCAGAAGGCGGTTGTAGAAGACGAGGTCGAGGAAGTAGTGGTCGCCATCGAAGGTGAAGCGCTTCTGCCGCGCCTCGAAGAGAAAGCCCTTGCCGAGTTCGAGGAGGAACTTTTCGAGGTGGTTCAGGATGGCGGATTCAAGCTCGGACTCGGAATAGCCGGCCCGCTCGGCGAGGCCGAGGAATTCAAGCACGAGCGGTTCTTTGAAGAGGTCTTCGGGCTTCGTGATGAGCTGGCCCTCACGGGCGAGGCGTTTGATGCCCGCCTTGTCGCGGCTGAGGGCAAGGCGCTCATAGAGGCAGGAGGCTTTCTGACGGCGAAGCTCAGGAACAGACCAGCCGGAGTTGGTGGCTTCGATTTCGTAGAAGCTGCGTTCGCCGGGGTCTTTGATGGATATTAGTTCAACGTAGTGGGTCCAACTGAGAGTGAAGGGAGATTTCCGGATAGGCTGTGCGGAAATCGTCAATTCGGCAGCAGGCTGCTGCTGAATCTCAAAGACGCCCAATTCCCCAGAAGCCTTCTGGGAAATCCGGGTTGCTTTCGATTTG
>Ga0255094_1000452_pt1 | contig 21344 bp, 34 predicted proteins | sample Colum_Law_RepB_8_2_FD_188434 | JGI IMG/M metagenome (GOLD analysis project Ga0255094, IMG submission 188434) | Freshwater microbial communities from Columbia River, Oregon, United States - Colum_Law_RepB_8d | ecosystem: Environmental > Aquatic > Freshwater > River | place: USA: Oregon...
GTGACCGTCACGCTCCCGCAGCTCAGCACGGCGACCAGCGGAGTAACACGCGGAACGATCACGGGCAAAGCGTTCTTTAGCCGTGTTGCGTTTCCTCAGTTGGCAAACAACGAAACGATGGATTGTGAGTTCACGCTGAAGATGACCGGCGAAACCCTATCACAGACACGAGAGACATGATGCAAATCAAATTGATTGACCACATCGGCGAAGCTCCTAACGGATCGCCAGTGGATCACGAGCAATGGATTGTTTTTTGCGATGACGTGCAAGTCGGATACTTGCCGAAATCGCCTGACGCATGGCTGCAGTGCATTGTGTCATTTAGCGAAACAACAAAGGCTGAATTGATTCAGGCTGTGAATGAAACAGCAGCGTTAAAAATCGGCGGCGTTGTTATGCCGGTTGATCCCGATCTCGAACCAAACGAGGATGAAGAGTAATGACACTAACGAGAGCGACGTTAGGAAAGTTGACGAAACGAGCAACAAAGGACATAGAAGTTTGCGGGCATAAGGTCAGGCTTCAGCGGCCGACACCGCTGGAGCACTCGCAATACCAGATGTCTTTGGTTGACAAGGATGGCAAGTGGAATGCGACAAACTTAAACGACGCAATCATGCTGCTGACTGCACGCATGTGGATTGACGAAGAAGGCGAGCGGCTGTTTAAGGATACCGAGACGAAACAACTCGGCTCAATTGATCTTGCGTTTTATCAGCAGTTGTCGGAGCAGTGTCAGACGTTTGCCATCGTTAGTGAGGCGTCGACAACGCTGGGGGAGTCCGACAAAACCACCGTCTTAGATTTGCCTGCCGAGTCTGCCTTGAGCTAGGAATAGACGATCCAGAGGCGTGGTTGGATTCGATATCGGATCGGGTGTTTGATGTGTGGTGGGCGTATTACCAGTGCGAGCCGTTTGGATCTCACTGGGAACAGGCAGCCTCGCTATCCGCAATGATTCACAGCAACACTGTGATGATGGCGGCAACACGAGGGGCAAAGGTTGAATCGCTGAGTGTGGTCGACTTCATGCCGGCCGATTCAATGAGGTGGCAGAAACGGACGAAGCTCAAATCGCGTGGTATTAAGCATCCACGGGCACAAACTGACATTCTCAAGCGGGCATTCGGTTTCTCATGACAACAATTACCGCACTCAATGTCCGTCTCGGGATGGACGTGTCGAACTTTAGCGAGGGGGCAAACCTTGCGAAGGGCGAGGTGACAAAAGTCGCCACGATCATGCGTCAGTCGGTGCCGCCTGCAGAAAAGTTCAAGCAGGAACTGGGACTGCTTAATCGTGCGTTTTCAGAGTCTGGGAAAAAATCGGTTGAGTATGCGAACGCGGTAGAGCATTTGAAGCGAAAGCATGAGCAGGCCGCACCGGCGATCAGAGACGTGACCAAGGCTTCAAAGGAAGCGGGGGTATCATCATCATCGGCAATCGCATCAATCAAAGGCATGGCGGCAGCCTACCTAAGTGTTCAGACGGTCGCAAAGTCGATCAACCTTGCGTCACAGGTCGAGGATGCCACGATCGCGTTCGAAGTCCTCACGGGCAGTGCAAAAGACGGCCAGTTACTGTTTGAGCAGATTCGCAAGTTTGCTGCTGAATCGCCGGTGACGTTTAGTAATGCAGCCGAAGCCACGAAAACAATGATGAGCTTTGGCGTTGCAGCTCAGGACGTGCAGAAAAATCTGCAGATGCTGTCCGACGTCACAGGCGGCAACAACGATCGATTTAAGATGCTGTCGCTGGCATTCTCGCAGACCACCGCTGCCGGTCGCCTGATGGGGCAAGACCTGCTTCAAATGATCAATGCCGGGTTTAACCCGTTGCAGCAGATCAGCAAGACCACCGGCGAAACGATGATTGAGCTAAAAAAGCGAATGGAGGACGGTGGGATATCATCACAGGAAGTTAGGCAAGCATTTGAGGACGCTACTTCAGCGGGTGGCATGTTTCATGGCATGACTGAGCGCCTGGCCGGGACGGTCAGCGGAAAGCTCAACATTGCACTCAGCGACCTTGAGCAAAAGGCTGCATCCGCGGGGCAAGCAATGGGGCCGCTGCTTATTCAATTGCTCGACACGTTTACAAGACTCAAGCCAATTCTGGATGCTGTCATCAACCTTGTCGACGGCATATCGCAGGGGCTTGGGTTTGCAATCGCAGTTGTGACGGACCTGATCAACAGCGTCACGAATTTCACGGTCGATACCACCGAAATGAACAAGTTTCTTGACTTGCTTGAGCAGCGAGAACGAGAAGCGGCATTCGAAAAAGAAAAGCGAACTCATGAAGAGTTTGAGCAAAAGAAAACTGTGGTGAATGAAGTTGCCATTGCAGAACGCAAAGCGGCGGAACAGTTAGCAGCAGCCAGAGCGAAGCACATCGAAGACCAAAAGAAGGCGATGGAAGACGCTCAAAAGCAGCAGCAAAAGAACATCGAGAAAGAAAATGCGGCTCGGCTAAAGGCTATCGAAGACGCAAAGAAGGCCCAAGAGCGAGCAGCACAGCAGGCAGAAGAGCAATTTCAGCGAGACATGGAAACGGCTCGCAAGGCTGCAATGGATTACTTCGCTCAACAGGAAGAAAAGAACAAGCAGCGACGAGCGGACGTTGCGGCCGGCCCGGGTGCTGGCATCGAGGTTGGATCGGCTGAAGCGGCCAAGTTCTCAGCAGATCAAATCAATCGTCAGATGAGCGTGGCGGCCGTGCCGGATCAACCTACGCCTGGCGAAGTGCAGATCGCGTGGAAAGCAGAACAGCTTTTTAAAGAGCAGCAGGCAGCAAACGCTTTGGCGACACGGCAGATTGCAATCATGGATAGCCTGCTACGAGAAACACGAGAAAACGGGTTTAGGAGAATTCGATAATGGCAGATCTCAGCGGCATCACGGCAGTCAGACCGGGAGCAAACACGCAGGTACGAATCGTTCAATACGGCGGCACGGTGTCCGCTGGACAGCCAGTTGTGCTTAGTTCTGGAAAGTATGTTGTTGCAGACGCAAACGCATCAGCAGCACTCGCGGCCGCTTCCGGGGTCGCGGTGACTCCGGGCGTTACAGATGGGTATGGAGTGGTTGCGTTTAGCGGTTCGATAATTCTTGTCGGCACAACGATGACAGTCGGAGAAACTTATCTTGTGTCCGACACGGCTGGAGGAATCATGCCGAACGCTGACAGATCGACGGGCGACTATGTGACGCGACTTGGCACGGCATCAACAGCAACTCAGCTCGATTTGTCTATTCAGGCAACAGGGGTGCAGGTTCCGTAATGGCAACAACACTGCGAGGCGAAAAAAACGAAGGCAAATCAAGCATTCGCTCTTCGGGAGGAATAGCAGTACTAGAGGAAGAGTACCATTTTCTTGTTGAGTGTGACTCGGTCAACACGCCAAGACTTGAGGTGCTGGCTACCGCTGGCCTACCGATCGTAAACGTTAGCACATCATCGAGCGGGTTTTGCATCTGCCGTGGACTTGACGCAACGCGAAGAGAAGACCAGCGCAAACTCTGGGACGTCACGGCAACATTCAGTTCCGAGGTGTCCGAGGGCCAGTCGTCTACGGCGTCATCAGGAACCAGCGTCAGCTCTAATCCGATCGAATGGGTGCCGATTTATGAAACCAAGTTTGAGCGATTGCAGGAGATCGTGACGACAGATCGAAGCGGTGCTCGCATTGCAAACAGTGCCGGGCAGCCGTTTGAGACTGGCGTTGTCCGATCGCGATTCATTCCAATTTGGGAGTTTTACCAGTTCGAGCCAGATACTGACACTGATGAAGAAGTTGTCGATCGCAACGAAGTCGTGAACAATGGCACGTTTAAAGGCAAGGCTGCCAAGACGCTGCTCTGCACTGTTCTGTCATCTGTGGTCGGATTCTATTATGGATCACGTAAACGATTGACGCGATACGCATTGCGATACAACGACCAAACGTGGAAGCATAAGCGGTTGGATGTTGGCACTGTCTATTTAGATGGCGGAAAGCATAAGCCGTATTTGGACGACAATAGCAACGTGATTCTTGGAGGTCTTAATGGGGCCGGAGCAAAGGTTGCTGTTGGAACTGCGCCAAGCGTGCTGGAGTTTGATATCTATGAAGCAGTTTCGTTCAGCAGTTTCCTGAGAGGCTGACATGCCAGATGAACGAACGTATGGATTCAACGCAGAAGATGCGAGATCATTGCTGCAATCAATCAGCACTGGGGAAACTACCTACACGGAGATTCGAGCACGCGGCTCAATGAGCCGCATTCAAGTCGTTCTTACGTCAGACCTGCCAGCAGCCGTAAACACCAAGCGAGATCCAAGCACAGCAACTGCACGAGTACTCCGCAGGAAAACGGATGGAGACCTCACGCTATCCACTGACTCGATAACCATCGTGAATCGCTTTACGCAAATCAGCGTTGACGCTGGCACATATGGCAAGGCTGAAATGATTGACGGCGAATGGCAGTTATACGCCGCTGATTGTCCGGGTGGTTCATGGTCGGAGAGTCTGTGATGCTTCTTGGATGCTGCCATTGTGGTGAAACGCCGCCGAGTAGTTCTGTTCCGCCAAGCGTGAGCCAAAGCCAGTCTGACAGTGGATCGAATCCACCACCAACGACTACTGGATGTGCCGAATGCACTGGGGGTGTCGCTCCTTTGCGGTACAAGCTGTCGGTGGCGACGACATCAACGAATCTTTGTGCGCAAAACTATACAGGCGACTACATACTGAATTTGTCTCAAAGCGGAGCAACGTGTTTTTGGAAAAGTTCAGAGTTGCCATTGATTCGCCTTGGATTGCCGGGCGACTGCTTAGAGCATTCTGGCTGCACAATTAACGGTTGGAGGTGGCAGGTATCTTTAGAAACGTGGGGCGGCAGCTTTAACCTACGAGCCACCGCATATCAGTGGAACGGAGGATCATGTGTTCAATACATGAACCTTACCGGAACGCAAGGCAGCTCTACAACAATTCGAAATTGCCTGGCTGGGGCTAGTCTGACGGGAACGATTGGAGGCGTGGCGATTACTGGAACTCTGGCGGTGGCACCATGAAACCATGCAAGTTCCGTAGGCGATCTGAAAAGCCAGATCATGTTTCCTGCATCTGCCCAAGTTTGATCCATTCCGGAAGTTTTCCGGCAGTTATCTGCGAATCATGCCCACTGGCGACAGTGGAGGAATCGCCGCGAATAGACTTTTTTCAGCAAACGCAAAACCTGCTGCTCATTCATCAAAACTCTGGCCAGTACCGCCCGCAGCCTAAGCCCTGCGGCGGATGCGACGAAACGAAACACCGAGCACCGGAAGAGCCGGCGATGCAATTCGTTTGGCCGTATTGGGACGGTGGGGCACAGGCCGATGAGCTTCGTTGGTCCATACGATCAGTCGAAACGTTCTTCCAGGGCAAAGCAAAGATCACAATCATCGGTGATCGTCCGGAATGGTATCACGGGCACGTTATCATCAAAAAGAGAGTCCCGCACACGAAGCCGAATCGGGCGTTTCGCGACATGCTTGGCAAGGTGTTTTACATCGCCACACACGCCGAAATTGATTCCGAGTGCGTCTGGATGATGGATGACATCTATTTCCTCAAGCCATTCACATTAGACGACATCAAGACACCTCGTGCAGAGCCGTGGCGACCGGACGAGAGCAACAGTTGGCAGAAGCGTAAAACGGCGTCGATGGAAGCACTGGCGGCCCGTGGATTAACTCAACACGACTACGCAACGCATCTACCGCACTGGCTGGAAAAAGACAAACTGCGGGCGATGTTCGATGACTTCAATCTGCATGAAAATACCATGCTCTGGGAAGTGCTATACGGCAATGTTTACCGAGGCACCCCGCAACGCACGCGGCCATTCTTTGCACGGTTTCAGCATCAAGCAGACAAAGAAACATACCAGCGACTGACAGCGAACACGACCGTCATCAATAACACCGAGCCAGCGTGGTGCGATGGCCTTCATGATTTCTTGGCAGATCTGCTGCCGACGCCTTCAAGTGTTGAGGCTGAGCATGAGGCATCAAAGCCGGTTTACATCATCACAAAGAAGGGGCCTAGAACCGTGAAGCGTAGACCACTGGAAACGCACAGAGACTACATCGAAAAGCAGGCCCAATGATTCCTCACATCATGATCATCCAGTCCGCCTACACTGACCGCAGGCTATCAGAGCGACGGCTGGAGATTTCTCGACACACTGCGATACCATCGCTAGCATTCCAGACAGTGAAGCCGATCATTCACATTGCGGTCAATCCCGACGATCCGTTTTTGGCCGAACGACTTGAGGCTTTACGGTCGACAGGTTGCGAAGTTAAGCCGCTTTACCGCCCCAACTGGAAGCTCTACCGCGAGAACTGGGAGCTTCCAGAAGGCCGAAAGATCGTCAGTCGCATGGACGATGATGACGTGATCTGTAAAGAGTATTGCCAGCGGACACGCGAAGCCGCCCCAGAGTCCGGCGAATGGAATCTGATCTGGCCAAACGGCTACGTGTTTTGGCGTGAAACCTGCTATCTGTTGCATCATCCCGGCATTCAGTTTGTGACGCTGGTGACTGATCACGACAAAGATCCGCATCAGGAACAGCACTGGGGATACCACAAGCGATGGCAGACAAAGGTCGTCTCCGATGCGGTTGGCTGGATATGGGTTCGTCATGGTGACGCGGCATCATCAACGCTGCCGAGATACCGCAAGGTCAAAAGAAGCGGCATTGATGCAAAGCGGATTCCGATTAACCTAAGAGCAATCCTGCGAGCCATTGCGGACTCTGGGACAGCCAGCGGGAACTATACGGAACATCGCAATCCGGCACTGTTGGCCCATGTGCTACAGCAAAACAAACGGCACGAACCGGCAACACCAGCGGGGCCGCGTTTTCTGGTCGTAGTCCCAACGCATCGGCTGGCGGTGGCTCAGGCGACAATTGACGAGCTGCAAATGTCTTTCACGTACCCAACAGAGTTCCACATTCTGGATGGGACGCCCTCGAAATGCCACGCACTCAACAAGGCTCTGGTTGAACTACTCGATCTAGCAAAGCATGATATTTACGTGACGATCGACGACGACATTCTGCCAGGAGAAAACTGGCAGCACTTCATTGCGTGTGCGTTTGACCGCATTGCGAAACTCGGAGCGTGCGGAGTTGACTACAGCGGAACCGAGGAAGGCCGGACGCTGATGGCCAACGCGATGCAAGCTCCAGTTACGCAGGTTCGAGACATCCAGTTTCGAGACGCGACTGGGTTCATGAATCTGGCTGGTGGTTGCTTTGCAATTCGTGCAGGACTGGCCAAGGAAATCGGCCCGTATCCATTCGCGGACGATGGCAGACAATACCATGCGGACGAAGACGGGTGGCGATCGCATCAAGTCACGCGGCGCGGCTGGAAAGTCGGTTACGTCACAAATCCGAATGAGCCAGTCAGGATGATTACGCACGTCAACACAGAGCAGTATGTTGAGACGAAAGCCAAAGACGTAGAGGCGTGGCAAGCAAGGCCGGTCTGGCCATGAAAACACTAATCCCCTGAAGCGGATAAAAAGCGGCGGGGATGCACAGCATTGGGAGAGGACTGCGAGCTACCTGCAGTCCTCGCTGTGTTAAATAATCAGCAACTACCGCCGCACATTGGACATTTCCATCCGCCAAATTTGACGGACGATAAAATCCAAATCGGAATCCACATTCCCAATGTAAAAAATGAAATGCACAAGTGCAGTGCATGGTTAGTGCTTGGCCGGACTGCCATAACATTGTTTTTGCATTTGGGACAATGCTTTGCAGTGACATCGGACATCACGCACACCCTCTGGCAAACCACATCAGCAGCAGAATCGGGCCTGCGACAAGGCAGGCTTTCAGGTCACGGGCGATTCGGCGCGACGGGTTCATGTGGGACAGGATGCACGGGAGGGCGGGGAATGTCAAATGACTAGCCAGCCGCGAGCCGTTCGGCGGTCATGCTGATTAGAAGACCCAATAAAAACACGGGCAAAAAAAATCTTTTCCGCAATCCTGCAAAATGATATCACCATCCATTGACGCCCCTGTCGATAGTGATATCATGCCCACACCGAGACGCAAAACACTGGCAAGGAAAAGAACGATGACACGAGGATCGCGAGTATCAGTAAACGGAGATGTCGGGACGTTCATCGAATTCGACAGAAAAAACGGTGATCGCGTCGCGATTGTGATTCTGGACGAAATGCCAGGACGCGAGCAAGTGTTTGAGGTGCGTGAAGTAAAGGCAATCAAGTGAGAAAACAAAAACCCAAAGGCAATCCTCAACTGCTGCTGCGTGTTCCGCCGGAACTGCAAAAGCCGTTGGCGGATGAATCAGCGAAGACCGGCGAAAGTCGGCAGGGCGTGTTGTGGCGGATCGCGGCAAAGTATTTTAAGGGTCGGAAAGCGTGAGAATCGATTTTGATACACGTTCAGCAGAAGACTACGCACGGTTTTTGGCCGTACGCAAATGCCCGATCTATCAGTTTAAGGGATCGGCAGCAATTGTTCCGGACGAATACGCCTCACTTGTGGGCGTCAAAGCAAAGCGGAAGACCGGCAAGAAATACACTCCAGCCGTTAACCTGTTTGACTATCAGGCAGACATTGTTCGCATTGCGGTCGAGCGTCGCAAGTATGCGATTTTTGCTGACTGCGGACTTGGCAAAACCTTGATGCTGCTTGAATTTGCTCGCCATTGTGCTGAGCAAACAAAAGGGAAAGTTCTGATCGTTTCCCCGTTGATGGTATGTCGTCAAACGGTCGACGAAGCTATCCGGTGGTACGGCGAATCATTCCCGATCGGTCGCGTGAAAGCCTTCGATTTGCAGTATTGGCTGAACTCGACAAGCTCGCTGGATTCACAAATCGGAATCACGAACTACGAAGCGATCCGCGAAGGGCTGGAACCCGGAAGACTGTCAGGATTGATTCTCGATGAATCATCCATGCTGAAAAGCCATTACGGTGCATGGGGTACGCGGCTGATTGAATTGGGCCGAGGACTGGATTGGAAATTGTGCGCGACTGGAACTCCAGCCCCGAACGATCGAATTGAGTTTGCGAATCATGCTGTGTTTCTGGACCGTGCAAAAACCGTCAATGAGTTTCTCGCCACTTACTTCATTAATCGCGGCGAAACGCAAAACAGATGGGAACTTAAACCGCACGCCCTGAAGCCGTTCTATCGGTCGCTGGCTGATTGGTCGATCTTCCTGACGAATCCAGCCACCTACGGATGGAAAGATAACGTCGGCGTGACTCCTCCGATCAACATCCACATCGATCACATCGATTTAACCGACGAACAACGCAAGGCTGCTCAATCGGTCACTGGCTCTCTGATCACAAACAACATCGGCGGCATTGGCGATCGTGGCAAGCTGTCACAGATCGCAAAAGGTAAGGGCGGAATAGCATCACTCAAGCCCGCATTTATTCGATCACAAGTCGAGAGTTGGCCAGATGAATCGACAATCATTTGGTGTCACTACAACGACGAGCAAGAGCAGATGGAAAAACTGTTTCCTGAAGCCGTTAGCGTTTCCGGTGACACGAAAGAAGCAGACCGGGAAGCGGCTGTCGATGCGTTTAAGTCAGGCCGAGTCAAAGTGCTGATAACGAAGCCAAAGATTCTCGGGTTCGGTTTGAATCTACAGGTCTGCACACGGCAGATCTTCAGCGGCATAAAGGATTCCTATGAGGAGTTCTATCAGGCCGTGAAACGTTCGAATCGTATCGGATCGACGAAGCCTCTCAATGTCCATATTCCAGTGACGGAGCTGGAAGTTCCATTTGTTGACAACGTGCTACGCAAAGCCGGTCGAGTTCAACAGGACACGGAAGAGCAGGAAGCACTTTTCAAGGAGATTGGCCATGCATGTTTTCGATGATTCAGAACAATACCACGTCCATCACGGCGATTGCATTCCGCACATGCTGGAAGACATGCCAGAAGACTCAGTCGACTTTGCTGTGTTTTCTCCGCCATTCCCGTCGCTATACGCTTACAGCGACGCGGAGGGCGACATTGGAAATGTCGACTCAATGGGAATGGAAGCGGCGGTTCACCTGTCGTTCATGTTTAACGGGCTGATGCGAGTTTTGAAGCCGGGACGGGCTGCAATCGTCCACGTCTGCCAGATCCCACGAATGAAGCGATCAGGCGGCGTTGGCCTGTGCGACTTTCGAGGCACCAACATTCGGCTTGGCGAACGTGCTGGCCTCGTGTATGAATATGATTGGAGCGTTCGCAAAAATCCGCAGTCTCAGGCTATACGAACACGATCGCGAGAGCTTCAGTTTTCAGGGCTGGAAAGTGATCGCTCAAAGCAACGCGGCACGCTTCAAGACTACTTGATCAAGTTCCGCAAGCCAGGCGAGAACGCAACGCCTATCGATGCGAAGGGGCAAGTCAGCCGAAACGATTGGATCGCATGGGCGGAAGGCTGCTGGGATGACGTGCATGAAACCGACACTCTAAACACGGCGGCCGCGAAGTCCGACGATGACACGAGGCACATTTGCCCTTTGCAGCTTGAGGTTATTCGTCGTTGCGTTCTTCTCTATTCGAATCCGGGCGAGATCGTTTTCAGTCCGTTTGCTGGCATCGGATCTGAAGGATTCGTTTCGCTCGGAGGAACGTCGCCAAAGACAAAACGGGTGATCTACGACAAGCGGCGTTTTTATGGATGTGAACTAAAGACCGAGTATCACAAGCAGGCATTAAAGAATCTTGATCTGGCAACACGTCAGCATTCTGCGGTGCATCAGTCGAGTTTGTTTTCAGAACTTGAGGAGGTCGCCCGATGAGCCAACTAACCCTTTTCGACTGCCCCGAAGCCACAGCCCCAATCGCTCGCCACAGCGATCCAGCTACAAGCCACAAAGCAGCAGAACGAATCCAGCCAACAGTCACAGCCCGCCAGATTCAATGTTTGGAAGTTCTTCGCGAACACGGGCAGCCAATGACAAGCAGCGAACTGGCTGAAGCGTGCTGCAATCGGTTCTGCTCAGACCTGAAAGTTGATCCTGTGCAGTACGCGAAAAAGCTCGACAACTTTCGAAAGAGGGCCGACGAGATCAAGCGAAACGAAGACCTGTGCATTCGGCTGGAGGCGGAGCGAGACGGCGGGCAGTTGTTCAAAGCAAAGGACGGCAAATGATCATTCCGCAAAGCAAATCAAAGCCACCAGTCCCACACAAGGATTCGCGATTGACTCCGATTGTTTGCCTTGGAGTTGTCAAGACTCGACGGTCAGGAGGCGGCGGGCGACCTATTTGGAAGTGTCGTTGCGAATGCGGAAACATCATTCTGACTGCCCGCCACCGAATTCAAAACGGTGAAACAAAGTCGTGCGGATGCCTGCGGAAAGAAATGTCCCGCGATGCCATTAAACACGCTCAACAAGTCAGGAGAGAGCAACATGCAGCCACCAAATGAAATCCTATGCAGCCTGTTCGTCCCGTCTGCAGTTGTCCTTGGCCTCATTCTGACGGTCGTTTTGCAGTTCGCATTTAACGGCGATGACTTTTAACCGGCGAGTTCAAGGGAACACCGGATTTACCTGACTGTGCGGCGTGGTGGGACACGCGGGGATGTTGCGGAACGGCATTCTTTGGCCTTGGTTCAAATCCAACACAGTCATTCAGCGGCAATGTGTCGCTGTCCCAAACGCCAATTTAGGAAAACGAAAATGATTACATTCACGCTGGAAACCATTAGTCCGCATGTGGCTAAACAGTACTTGGAACGAAACCATAAAAACAGATGTCTCACCAAAGAGCGAGTGTGCGCATTATCTAGAGATATTCAGTCAGGCGCGTTTATGGTCACACACCAGTGCATTGCGTTTAATGCCAACGGCGATTTAATCGACGGCCAGCATAGATTGTCAGCCGTCGTAGCGACAGGAAAATCTGTGCAGATGTATGTGGCGAGATATGAGCGAACAGAGACGGCAATGGCTTTGCCATTTGATAATGGATTGACCCGCAAGCATTATGACATTCTCGACATCACTCGGAAACAGACTGAACTGGCGTCGGCAGTGCTGAGAATTAAAGGCAAAGCAAACACGTTTACATCTGCGGATATTCAGGCATGCGTCGACCATCACGAGTCGCAGTTTAACACGGTTCTTGAATGTTCATCGAACACGGCCAAGCACAGGTCATCGGCTGGCGCAAAGGCTGCCATTGCGTTACTGATAACAAAGAACCCACACGCAGCGGATCAAATTATTCAGCAGTATGTAAAGTTTTTAAACTTTGATTTGGATGGTATGTGGCCGAGCGTGGCGGCATGTGTTCGTGCATTGGAAAACATCCGAGCATCCGGCGGATCGACGATGCAGAAAATGGTGGCGTCAAGAGTGTGGTATGCGTTTCAGCCTGAAAACAAGCAGTTGAAGTTAATCAGAATACTAGATGAAAACGCACTGGTAACAGAGATGCAAGCGTTTTGCTGAATCGGAAAGCGGCTGGAGTGTTTTCAGTCGTGCCCTGTGGCAACGGCACAGGGCGAATCTCCCTCAGAGCCTGCTGCATTGCGAGAAGATTCGCAACGGTTTGGCCCCCGCAATCCAATGAAGGAGCGGCAGGCTCTGTTTTGTACTCCTGCGAACAGTCACATGCGGTCCGGCGTTATTAGCAGTCACGTCGGGACTGTTCGCAGGTTTTTCTATCACGAAAGGATTTCAGGATGCTGGTACTCAGAAGGTCGGTCAGTGAGGAAGTCATCATCACGGTCGGCGAAGAAAGAATCGTCGTCAAGTTGGTCGACACGATTGGCGGGAACCACGCACGAATTGGATTCACAGCATCAAAGAACGTGCGGATTGATCGCAAGGAGATCCACGATTCGATCATGGAGACAGGTTTCAATCCGGAAGCAAAACCGGCATTGAAGACAGTGATTCGAATTGGTGAGCGACTTCCCGGCGAACTGATGCGGAGAAAAGTCTAATGACACGACGCAAGAAAGCCGGGAAGAAATCAAACAGGCTACACGTTCCAACAGGCCACAAGCCAATGACGCGAGATCCATCATTGGAAGAGATCTGGGGCACAGAAACAACGATCGGGCTGGCGGAAATTATCCGCATGGAACGGCCTGACCATCCGGAAAACAAAGGCTTGCATCGGCCTTCACAGATTCGTGAGTGTTCGACGCGAATGCTGCCGGGTGGTCGCGGCGTATTGAGGGGGCAGGGATGAAAGTACAAGCATGGATTGGAATTGACCCCGGAGCATCCGGCGCAATCGCAGTCGTCTTTGCTTCGGGCAATGTTTGCTGGATTAAGAACGACAGCACAGAACATGAGCTGGCAAACTGGATTCGTGAACTGGCCTTGTCGCACGAACTGGCAGCAGTCATTGAGCAAGTTAACGCAATGCCAAAGCAGGGCGTCTCATCAACCTTCAAGTTCGGCAAGTCGTTTGGCTTCTTGATTGGCATCCTGACGGCGTTGCAAGTGCCTTACGAATCATATCGGCCTCAAGTTTGGCAGAAGCACATGAGATGCTTGACGAAAGGCGACAAGAACGTGAGCAAGGCGGCTGCACAGCGACTCTGGCCATCAACGAAGATCACTCACGCTAATGCTGATGCTTTGCTGATTGCGGAGTTTTGCAGGCAGATTAGGAACGGGCGATGAGTGAGGTCATCTGCATCAGTTTCACGCCATCGCGTGAGTACGCGGACGCAATCAGGCAGGATCGCAATATTCGCGACGGCAAGGCGTGCGGAGCTACAGCCGGGGACACTTGGCATCTGGGGCTGCGGACATATGACGTGATTGATCAGTTCGCACGGTATCGCGACGACGAACGCGAACCGATCACAAACCCATTCTGGCGAGCAAGAATTGAGAAGCACAAGCGGTTGAGGGCAGCCGATGACGCGCAGTGGAGAGTACGAGACATGGCAGCAGCGTTGCAGCCATCAGTTGTGAAAGCATTTTTGAAAGCATTGACTAATGGCGAAAGCTGAATTGATACTAACGGAAGAACAGGCCATTGCATTTGGCCAGGCATTGCAGACGCCGCTAGTTGCGATCGCAAGGACTGCGGAGCTGTCTCGATTGCATGGGGACACGGTTGCAAGCCTGTACCGAGTTGCGGCACTAAAGGAGTTCCGCAAAGTCGTATCGGCTGAAGAGATCAAGGCACTGATCATTGCAGCGGCTGGAGACGGCTACGAAGTTGCGGAGTCGGACAAGTTTAAGATTCCTGATGAGATTAAGCTCGAGGGAGCAGTCAGGGCGATGCAGAAAGGCTATTTGCTGAGCGATGAGGCTGGCCCCCACTTTACTGTGATCCTCGGCAAGGGCGGCGTCTCAGTCCTGATCAAGGAAGCCGGGCATCGTCACAAGTTGCGACGGGCCGGATGCAAGCAAATAGACGTTGTCTCTGCTGCAAAGCACATGCGGCCACGTCCTAATGCGGGTGGCAAGTTTGACATGATTGTCGAGGGTCGAGCGTCATGCGTGCTGAATGGTGAAGTCATTGCCGTGGAGCGTAACGCAGACTTGCCAATCATTTTGCCATGCTGGGAAACAGACGGGCCGGACGGGCATGAGGCGAAAGCACGGCGGCGGCTGTTGCGTGATCTCTGGGCAAAAGTGTCGGGAGACTTTGAGCCAATTGAGTTGGATGAAGTCGACAGCGAATCGCAGGTCGAGCAGATTATCGTTTCGGCCAAAGTCATCGAGAGAACGCCGGTTGAGGCTGAAAAAACTGAAACGGAAAAGCACGAACCATCGCTAGTCCGCATTCGGAAGATTCTCGCTGACAACCCGGACCAGTTGACGTTCGTGGAGTCGGTTTGGAATGAGATCGCAGCAGCAAAGACTCATGAGAAGCTTGAGGAGGCCGGCAAGGAGTTGGCGGCGATGAAAGCCAGCGTTAGCAGTCAGGTGCTGTCGCTGGTGCGTCCGTTTTATCAGTCGCGACAGGCGGAGTTGAAAGGCGGTGCAGCATGAGCCAGCGGGCAAAGTTAATTCCGGGCCAGTGGTACAGGATTGACGGTCATCATGGATGCGAGCAGATCGTTTTTCTGATTGGATTTCGCAGGAATGGACTCGCTGTTTGCGAGGTGGATGAATGCAACACAACGCATGTTTATGTTGACAAAAATGAATGGGAGCACCTACCTGAGTGCGATTCATTCGACTGGAAGCCAAAGCGGGAATACGTGCGGCTGTTTATAAACAAGGACGGCTTCGTATTCCAGTCTCATTACCACAACACAGAAGAAACAGATAGTGAAGTGAAACATGATGGCATAGGTTTCTACGTGGAGGATGCAACATGAGTCAGCGAACCATCGGAGCAGACGGGACCGACGAGTTATCACAGCGGCCATCAGGCAAGCCAGTTGATTACCTAATCGTTCTTCGTGCGTCGCTCAATGCTGCACAGGCTGCAGAATTTGAGGACTGCGAGGAAGTGATTCTGCGACATCCGAAAGAGCCTGCGTTGCTGCGGGCAAAGGTCAAAGGCGTGGAGGTGATTCGATGACCAAACGCAAAACCAGATTCCACGACGAGTGGTACGCAATCTATGGATATGAAATGCCTCCACACGTTGAGCGACTATCGATCGGGCAGATCCAAGAAGCGATCGAGTTTGGCAGGAAGAAGCATCAGCCTGTAAGCGAGACAACTGGCAGCGATGACGATCTCAAAGCTTGGGACGGGCACAAGGAGTTTTGATGAGCCACAACCAACGACTCTACTGGCTTCGCACGCTCGGCTGGCTTCCTGAGGATCGCGGCTTCGACCTCAAGGAACTGGGGCAATCCGTGATAGTTCGTGGCGTGCGTCTCGGTGAGCCAGAAGCGTTCTGGCTTGCTGCAAACGATGGCCGGGCTGCGATCCACGAGGAAAACACGCCGGTTAAGACGTGGGAAGAACTGCAGGCGTGGATTACGCAGCGGCCAGAGGCAACGAAACCTTTGGCCGCGCAAAGAAATCTTTTTGATTAGGCGTGGCGATGTATCGCATTAACAAATGGGCCGAGACATTCGAAAACGCAGACACCCGCAAGCGTCAGCGGCTCGGATGGTTCCTATGTCCGTCCGGCAATGACTCAGCCGGATATCTCGAACTGATGTCGTATGGCCCCGATGGCGTGGCTGCGTTTGGAGTTTTCTTGGCGATCTGCCAGTGGTCTGCCACTCGTGGCAAAAACCAGCGCGGAGAGATTTCTCGGAACGACGGTCGCCCGATGTCGGTGGATTTGCTCGCGACGACCATTCGAGTGCATGCTGACGTTGTTGCAAAAAGTCTGCCACTGCTCTGCCACCCGGACGTTGGCTGGATGAGCAATGAAAATACAGGGAAAACGGAAAAACCGATAGGTGTACAAAAAACAAATTTAGAAAAATCTGCCGGTGATCTGCCAGTGGTCTGCCAGTCGCATCCCAAAGATTCTTCGATTGTTAAAGGAGAAGGAGAAGGAGAAGGAGAAGGAGAAGGAGAAGGAGAAGGAGAAGGAGAGGGAAACGACGCAACTAAAGTTGCTGCCCCCGCTGACAAAAAACTGACAATTCCGTTTCATGCAATCGCGTCTGAGTACGTCGCGGCATTTGGCGGCTCGCTGCACATCACTGACAAGCGAAAAAAAGCAATCACGCAACGATGGAGAGATTCGTGGTGGCGAGAGAACTGGCAGGACGCACTTGAGCGTGGGTCGCGGTCACGGTTCCTGCACGGCGAAACGGATCGCGGTTGGAAAATCACGTTTGATTTCTTTATACGACCAGACACGGTGGCAAAAATTCTTGAAGGGGCTTACGACGATGCAAAAGGTGGAGTCAGCACAGCGAATCTCACAAGTGCAGAACGGCGAGAGCGTCTTAACGCCAGTGGGTTCGATGCAATCCGACAGGCCGCAGCCGAGCAAGCTGCTGCCAGCAGCGATAACCGGGGCGGTGTTTCTAAAAGCACTAGAGCGACTTTGTTCCTCGAAGAACACGGTGCAACTGACTCCTCATGCGTCTGAGACGTGGGTGTCTGCTTTGAGCATCTACGCAGACAGGCCGCAGATCGTCAACAAGGCAGTGATTCAGATGGCAACGAGCGAAGATTCATTTCCAGACCTCGGAAAGCTATTGGCGGCGTGTGAAAGGATTAGGCGAGAAACGGACGGGACAATGCCGCAGGATTCGTCCAAGGTGAAGTTCACGAATATCGCACAATTGGCTGCAGCGTGGGGGCTTGAGGTATGACAGCGATTTATGAAACTGAACGGGAGCGATACCAGCGGTATCTGTGCAGTCCAGAGTGGAATGCGTTGCGGAACGCGGTAATGGATCGCAGTTGTGGTAAATGCGAAAAGTGCGGACTGCAGGCGAGGCACGTTCATCATCTGACATACATCCGAAAGTATCGGGAGCATTTATCTGACTTGCAGGCATTGTGCGAACAGTGCCACGAGGCTATTCACAAAGCAAAGTTGCCGGACAACGAATACAGATCAGTTCGCAGGGCAAGCGAAAACAACCAAAACGGGTTTCTGAGTGAAGACCCGCTGACTCGGTTTCGTGGAATGCTTTGTGTTCGTGAATACACAGAACGCGCATGTAGGTTTGGCGTGATAGATGAGTATCGCTCAGCAGTCAGTGAATTTGAAGAGTTGATGGAAAATGACGATATCGAAGCCGCAATGATAGCCAAAACTAGGTTGGTGAAAATCCATAGGCTGATCGACGGACTTGAGGGATACACTAACAAGATGGCGAGGCTTGTATGAGCGAAAACAAACCGGAATACGTTGTCGAGTTTCGCAGGGCGGCTGATGTGCTGTGGCGTGAGTCGTTTAGGTCAAAGGATAGGGCCGAAGCGGAGAAGCAATTGGCGAGCGACAGGAAACGATTTCTGACGTATCAGTTGCGGCTGATTCAGGTCAAGGTGATTAAGGAGATGAAGTAACTGTTGACTTCCCGCAATAAACCTATTAGCTTTTGTCTATGAAAAAGAAAGCCTCAAAAGGTCGCCCGAAACATCCCGCAGGAATGCGAGCCAAGGTCATGTCGCTGTGGATCAGTCCGAAGCGTGAAAAGAAGATCAAGGCCCGTGCAAAGCGGCAAGCCTTGTCGGTGTCTGAGGCGATTGGCAGGCTGATTGATGGTGCTGAAGACTAGCGGTGTGGAACATCCGCTGTTCACAAAAACAAAGGGGAAAGTTATGAAAAGCAGGTTATTGGAAAACGGAATGATGTCGTGGGAATGCAGGATCGACAGGGACCATCCCGAGGCTGACGAGGCGACGGCGGTGATTCATATTCCGATCGCAGGTAGTCCGCACATGGTAGTGCAGGTCTGCGAAATCGACTGCATTCCGTGCGGTCCAGATGAGTACGGCGACAACAATATCATTCGCGATGGTGAGGATGGCGATCGGTGGCGGAATGTGGTGCTGATTGCGTGTGCTCCACATTTGCTGAATGCCGTGCAGCAAGCGGAAAAGAAACTGGAAGCCATCGTACAGGCCGGAATGGCGGATGGCGGGATCTGCAAGACTGAGCATGATTTGTGGGTCAGCCTGGAGGGAATTCGCCGCGAGCTTGATGTTGCGGCGGATTGGGCTACGGATGTCGGGTCGTTTTGAGTAGAGGTAATTGCATCCGCTGTTCCTAAAAACATTGGAGTTATTGAAAATGGATTCGACGGAAAAACTGAATCGGGCCTTGGCTGTGGAATGGGAGTTTGTCGGAGATCCGAACAGCCTTTGCCAGATTCTTCGGGCTGAAGTCCTGCGATTGCGTCAGGTGCTCCAAAATGTTGCTCTGCTGGCGGATACGGGCAGCCAGCAACATTTGCAGCGGTTCAATCCGAATGGTGAAGGCGACGGCATTGCAAACGGCTGGCGGGTCGCTGAGGCGATGCGAGAGGTGGCAAACGATGCCGTCGGAAGTCTTCCCATTCAGCGGTCGCTATTCAGCGTACACGACCGCGTGCGGGTCAAGTGTGGTCGAGATCGAGGCCACTACGGAACAATCACGCATGTCGGTGGCGACGACGGCACATATTACGGTGTCAAGCTGGATTTCCATGATAGTGAAATGGGCTTCAGTGAATATGAACTTGAGCAGGCGAATCCGGATGAGCCAGCCTGGGTGAGCCGATTTGCGAAAGGGAAGGCGGATATCAGCCCCTTTGTTGCTAAGGATATCGCCGGTCAGGTACGCGAACTACTGGTGTATAAGCGAGCAATGGACAGCATGGCGTCTCAGTTTGTTCATCCTAAGACGACCGGCGTGGAATTGGCAAAACAGCAGTTGGGGATTAAGTCGTGAGCGAACTTCCAGAACAGATCAAAACGATTGTCGGGCGATGTGAAATCGGCGTGATATCGTTTTCAAACGATGAAATGTCTGTTGCTCTGAAGTTCGGCCAGTTGCTTCACCGCCGTCTCACGAGAATGGCGGAACATTACGAGAAGATGTCAGGCCATTTTATGCCCGAAGACATTCGCGGCCCAATGATGGCACAGGCTGCAAAGGATATGCGGCACGTTTTGGAAGACTGCTCAAAGGATCTATGAGCAACGGAACTTGTTGCTCTGTTGGTGGTAAGTCTCAAAAACATTGGGGTTATTGTGGTCGACAACAACGAACAATCTGAACATCCTTCACCGTATTTCAGCGATGGAAGTTGCGTGATTTACAACGGGGACTGCGCGGATGTTCTCCTGTCGATTCCAGACAACTCGATCGATGCCGTTGTCACCGATCCGCCTTACGGGCTTTCGTTCATGGGTAAACGCTGGGATTACGATGTTCCGAGCGTTGACGTGTGGGTTCAGTGTTTGCGTGTTCTGAAGCCTGGCGGGCACTTGCTGGCATTTGCTGGGACTCGGACACAACACAGGATGGCGGTCAGAATTGAGGATGCTGGGTTCGAAATTCGGGACATGATTGCGTGGGTTTACGGGTCGGGTTTTCCGAAGTCGATGGACGTATCGAAGGCGATTGACAAAGCGGCAGGAGCGGAGCGGGAAATCATCGGAACGGCGGCGGATTTTTCACGAGATGGTTCCGTCCGTAAGATAGACGGCAGTCACACAGTTCCACACAGCGAACAGGGAGGTCATGGATTCGGTGATCGTTGGGCGTCTCCAGTGACATCGCCAGCAACAGACTCCGCAAAGCAATGGGAAGGTTGGGGAACGGCACTAAAACCAGCACTTGAGCCGATCACGATGGCACGAAAGCCGATTCCAGGGACGGTGGCGGATAACGTCCAGAAGCATGGAACTGGGGCATTGAACATCAACGGGGCAAGGATTGATCTCGGTGGCGACTACAAGTGCAAGCCGAACGGCAGGCCATCGCAGACGGGATTGGGCGATAACTATGATCCATCGAAAGCGAATCAGGCCGACACGGTTGGTCGATGGCCCGCAAACCTGATCCACGACGGAAGCGAAGAGGTTGTCAGCCAGTTTCCTGAGACGACGAGCGGAGCAAACCCGACGCGGCGGTCATCAGCTAAATTCAAGAACGCTTACAGTGAGTTTGCCGGTCAGGAATCATGCGAGCAACATCGTGGGGCTGACTCCGGGAATGCCTCACGGTTCTTCTATACTGCAAAAGCGGATAGCAGTGAGCGGAGAGGCTCAAAGCATCCGACCGTCAAGCCGTTGGATCTGATGCGGTATTTGGTTCGGCTTGTGTGTCCAATTGGCTCCACCGTTCTCGATCCGTTCATGGGATCAGGAACAACGATTGAGGCGGCAAGGCTGGAGAGTTGCAAGTCGATCGGGATTGAGCGGGAAACGCAGTATTGCAGCGATGCAATCAAGCGGATTCGGCAACAGGTTATGTTCGTAGGGTGAAAAAAATGTGTAATGATCTTCCACGTCCAGATTGGCCGATCGATCGCAGAATCGCAATTGCGGCTCTGCTGGAGATATCCACCGCAGAACCAGACGAGCTTGCGTGTGGAGACGAGTCGGACGGTGTAACCGCAGAAACGGCGAGAATGCGGATACTCAATAACGACTGGCAGAAATACGATGACCACGAAGAGTTTTTGAAGGAGTTCGACAGGCTATGTTCGTGATCATATTTGTTGTGCTGAACACCTTTACGACTGCGTTTCTTGCGTGGGAAGCCTTCAAGCAAAAAGAACGGGCCGATCATCTTCAAAAGTTGAATTTGGATATTCTGAAAAACAATGACGATCTGTTGGCGCTGAACAGAGAACTCAGCGATGAGTTGAGGGATGTTTGCGGTGCGATTGGCAGGCAGCAAGTGAGAGATTTGTCCGTAGGGTGAGCAGCGGAACTTGTATTCGAT
>Ga0255094_1000456_pt1 | contig 21277 bp, 13 predicted proteins | sample Colum_Law_RepB_8_2_FD_188434 | JGI IMG/M metagenome (GOLD analysis project Ga0255094, IMG submission 188434) | Freshwater microbial communities from Columbia River, Oregon, United States - Colum_Law_RepB_8d | ecosystem: Environmental > Aquatic > Freshwater > River | place: USA: Oregon...
AAGATTTTGTTCACCTTGCCGGTTTCGTTCTGCACTTCGCGGGTCCAAGCGACGGGCATCATCGGGTCGTTGACGCCCTGCTCCATCTTGTCGCTGGCGCGCTTTTTCTTGTAGTCGGCGGGCGGGGTGTCAGCGGTCATGCCCTTGAGCACCTGGCCGCGCACGAGAATCTTCGCGTCGGCGGGCGGATAGGCTTCGTAGGTGTCGGAGTCGGCGAAAATCTGGCCGGTGCCCTTGAGAATGGGGTGATTCTCCGCGCCCGGTTCGATGACGCCCAGCATGGCCTCGACCTTGTGCCGGCCCCAGTGGGAGATCCACGTCTCGCCCAGGACTTGTTTGCCGAAGCCGCCTTTGTTGCCAAAGTTCCATTTCTCGTAAGGTCCCTTCAGCCCGTTGAAGGCGTGCGTGCTGGTGCGAAGGGCTATGAGGGGCACGCCCCGGTTCACGGCGGCCTCAAACTTCTTGTTCGCGTCGTCGTTCCAATGGCGGAAGCGCAGGAGCATGACGATGGCGTCTGCGGAATCGAGCGCCTCGGGGTGCGAGAGGCTGCCGCCGGCGTCGGGGTTGATGGTGCCATCCGCATCCACGGAGAAGAGCACGGTGCATTTGAAGCCGTGGCGCTGGCTGAGAATTTTCGCGAGCATCGGCAGGCCCTCTTCGCTGCGATACTCCTCATCACCCGCGAGGAAAACGATGTGCTTACCCTGGCCGGGGCCGGCCTTGGGCGCGTAGGTGATCCAGTCGGGTTCAGCCGCGCCAGCCAGCGTGGCGAACGAGGTGGCAAGCAGGACTCCGAAGGTGCGGCGGGAAAAAAGGGCGGTCAGTTTCATGTTTGAATTAGGGCGTTGGACGCGGGCTGGACTGTATGACTTCGCGCAATTCCCGCAATCCTCTTTACCCGTGCGGCAGCGGGAGCTAAACGATTCCCAGCCATGAGTCCGACGCTGCCGCCTGAAATCCGCGTTGAGTCCAGCCGCCATGGGACACGCTACCTGCTGCCGCCGCGCGAGACGGGGCCGCTCAAGTTCATCGCGGTCTTCTTCATCGGTTTTGGCTGCCTGTTCGGCGGGTTCGCGCTCTTCTGGATCCTCGGTGTGCTGGGCGTGTCGCAGAAGGATGGTTTTCAAATTGGCGGCCTGCTCTTTGCGCTTTTTGGCGTTCCGTTTCTGGGCGTCGGACTGGGCATCATCGGCCTCGGCGTGTTCGCGCTCTGTGGCCGGTGCGAAATCGAAGTCCGGTCCGGCGAACTCGTCGCGCGCGAGCGTGGCGGGCCGTTTTGGTGGACGCGACGCATCCCGCTCAAGGACATCCAGCGGTTCACGCTGGTCACGGATGCCGTGCGCATTAACGGCCAGCCCGTCAAGTCGGGGGCCCTGGCGGACACGGGGATGCTGGGAGCCGAGGTTGGCACCGCCAACCCGCGTTTGGTGACAATGGGGTATTCACGGGCGTGGATGGAGAGCCTGGCCAACCGCCTCACGGCGGATCTCGCTGCTCAAACTGGCACCACGCTGCCGCCTCCCGTCGCCCAGACCGTCACGCACTCCGCCACCAGCAGGGAGGGACTCAGCGGCGATCGTCTCGACCCGCCGGCTGCGACGACGCTCCGCATCACGGAACAGGCGGGCGGCATCATCGCGGTGGTGCCGCCGCAAGGGGCGCGTAGCACGCGCGGCTTGTTGTTCTTTGCCATCATCTGGCTGGTGTTCGTCGGTGTGGTCGGGGCTGTGTTCGTGATCGCCCCGGAGTCACAGAAACGGCGTCGGAATCAAAGCAAGGCAACCCCAGGCGTAGTCATCGGCCTGTTCGGGCTGGCCGGTGTCGGGATGCTTGTCGCCGCCGTGAACCAGATGCGCCGGAAGGCCAGTCTCCGCGCCTCGCGGAACGAGCTCATCATCGTTCAGCAGTCGCTCTTTGGCACCAAGACCTTCAAGCGTATTCCCGCCGAGCTGGCTGCCATTCGCGTAGGCGGAAGCGGGATGGTGATCAACAACGTGCCGGTGCTAGAACTCCAACTTCACGACATCGCCAACCGGAAACACGGCTTCTTCAGTAACCTGACCAACGACGAGCTGCACTGGCTGGCCACGCACTTGCGCCATGCCACCGGCGTTGGCGAAGCGCCGGGCGAGAGCAGCGAGCCGCCGAAGCTGGCGGGCTAGGCGCTGGTCCCGGCCAGCCTCCGGTTGCTTGCCTTCGGGGAAGTTTGCCCGCCATACTCGCCGCGCTTCTCACATGAGCACATTGAACTTTGCGATCATCGGCACCGGCGGCATCACCCTCCAAAACCACGTTCCCGGACTCAAGTTGTGCCCGGACGTGAAGATTCACGCCCTCTGCGACGCCAATCCCGCGACGCTCGAAGCCGCCCGGAAGGAAACCGGCGCGCCGGTCGCCTCGACGAAGTGGGAGGACATCGTCAGCCGCGACGACGTCCACGCCATCATCATTGCCACGCCGAACGCGTTTCATCCGCCCGTGGCGATCGCCGCTGCCCGCGCGGGCAAGCATGTGCTGAGTGAAAAGCCCCTCGCGCTGAATGCGGTGGATGCGAAGCAGATGGCCGAGGAGGCGGACAAGGCCGGAGTGCGCCACATGACCGCGTTCACGTATCGCTTCGTGCCGGCCATGCGGTATCTCAAGCACCTCGTGGATCGGGGCGAGCTGGGCCGGCCCTATCATTACCGTTCGTGCCGGTTGCAGGACTGGGGCACGCGAAATCTGGGCTGGCGGCAGCAGAAGCGGCTGGCGGGCACGGGGGAGATCGGCGACATGCTTTCGCATCGCATTGATTTCGCGCACCACCTTATCGGCCCGATGAAGCGGCTGGTGGCGAACCTGATGACGTTGACCCCGACGCGGGATGGCGCACCCAACGACACGGATGACTGGGTGGCAATCCTGGCGGAGTTCCAGAACGGGGCGAGCGGTGTGCTGGAGAGTTCGAAGCTGGCCAGCGGCACTAACGAAAGCTGGCGCAGCCCTGATCGGGTAGAGCTGAATGGCAGTGAGGCCAGCTTCAGCTTCACCACCGGGACCTGGAATGAGCTGCAATTCGGCAAGGTGGGCGGGCCGGGCATGAAGGCGCTGACCATTCCCAAGGAGTTTTACACTTGGCCGGGTTCGCCCCGCGATCCCGGGGTGGGCGATCCGTTGGTGAGCTTCCGTTACGATCAGGCGGTGGAGTTTGTGAATGCCATCCGGGAGCAGCGGCCGTGTGCGGTGACCTTCCACGATGGAGCCCGGATGCAGGCGGTGACGGACGCGGCGTTGCGCTCGACCGAGGCGCGGCAGTGGGTGGATCTGGCCTGAGGCGAAACGCTGGCGCGGTGAGGCGTTTTTGATTGTCGCGTCGGACCTGGTCCACTATGAATTCGATGCTTTCCACCCGTGCCGAATGGGGTTGGAGAAGCATGAGAACCGGCCCATGAAAGAAATCTTAAACCGTTTCAGCGTTGAGAGCGTAAAGATCAACAGCCAGACGATCAGCATCGCCGTGCTACTCTACTTGGTGATGCTAGGCTGCGTGCTCTGGAGCATTCAGGTGCAGCCTTTCAACAAGAAGGAGCGCTTCTCGTGGATGGTCATAGTCATTCTTCTCGGACCCTTCGGCATTCTTGGTTATCTCCCGGTGGCATGGCGGAATGCGGCCACGGGATCGCTCTCCTTCTGGCGCAAGCCCAAACGCAGCCGTCAGTGAACGGGGTGCTTCGCCCGCCGCCCCATGCGTTCCCCCAAGTGTCGCTGGCAATCCCTGCTGGGTAGCGCGCTCGCATTGACTGGCGTGGTCGCGGGGCACGCCCAGGTGGGTGGCCAGATGGCCGCGCCTGGCGGGGTCAACATCCGGCCGGGAGGCATCCGCGAGGGCATGACCACGACTTCGTTGAACGAGCGGGGTGATTCCGAACTGGGTGGGGAAGGCACGGTGGAGTCCAGCTTGGTGCGCGATGCTGGCACGGCCCAAGAGGGTTTTTTCCGCACGTTTCAAAACGGAATCATCCGCGTGCCAAAGCTCGGCTACGGGCAGGGCAACTTGCAGATCAGTGCGCCGCTAGGGCCGACGACGGGGTTTTCGGTCTTCGGATTCGCCGGCAAGCCGGAGGATGCCGAGTTCAAGCTGGGCAACTTCTACCTCGATGTTTTCTCGCTCAGCGGCTCGGTGTTGTGGAGCGACAACATCAACCTCGTGGAGGTAGGCAAGCAGTCCGAGGAAATCGCGGTGGTGCGACTGCGGGCGGCCATGATCTATCAAGTCAACGAGGCGATGCGGTTGACGGCGGCTGGCACGGCGGTCTGGCTGCCGTTCAAAGGCGAGGTGGGCTTCACCGATCCACTGGCGGACTACACCTTCAGCCTCGCGCCGCTCTTTCAGACCCAGTTCAATTACGACATCCCTTTCAACAAGGTGGATGTGCAGTTGATTGAGAATTTCACCGTGCAAAGCGGCGGGTTTGGGACAGGGCGTTCGTTTGATCTGCTGGACCGGCAGGCGGGGGATCTGGAAGACCGGGCAGGCCGCTATGCTTACCGTGACACGCAGGCGCAGGGACCGACTGACCGGCGGTTCCGATCCGCGCCCGCTTACCAGAACATTCTTGGAGTGAACGTGAGTTCGCTGCTGCCGACGGTCACTCGGCTGACCTTTGGCTATGCCCACGCCAACATCTGGCAGCAGCGGGACAGCCTGGGACAGCAGAGCAGTTCGGACACCTTCATCGCCGAATTGCGTTCCGAGCGGGAGAATCTGCGTTTTAAGCCCTTTGCCAACTACAGCGCGCGGCACCAGAACAACCGGTTTGGCTATGACGCGACCACCCGCGGAGGCTTCAGCGGCCCCATCACGCCGTATCTGGATTTGCGCAGCGAGATGGGCTACTTCCTGGCCGGAGATGAATCGGGCGAGGGCTACGTCTGGCAGGTCTCCCTCAGCCACCGGCCCCGGGAGCGGCTCCAGCATCAGTTGGATTACCTGCGCACGATCACCTACCCGGACCGCTCGCTGGTCACAACCGTCAGCTATTCCGCGCAACTGCAAGCCAGCCCTGACATCATCCTTGAGGCGGCCGTTCAGGAGCAGAACATCGAACCTCTGGACAACCCGAACAATTCCTTTGGCGGCAAACAGTTTCGCACCGAGGGCCGGTTTAACTACCGAATCATCGACCGGATCACCACCCGGCTGGGCTATGCCTGGACCCATTCGGTGGGCCGGGGTGCGGGCCCGCTGCGTTTCGATCTTCACACCATCCGGTATGAGCTGAACATGGCCCACACGCCGACGTTCTCCTCGGCCTTGTTTTACCAGCACGAGTTCCGGGATTCGAACCGCCTCTTCGACAACTATGTCGAAAACGTTATTTCGCTTACACTCACCCGAACTTTTTGATGCCAAAGCTGCCTACGTTCGGAAAATTCCCTTTGCCATCCGGCCCTATTCTCTGGCATAGAAACTCCTCATTCGAGCGTTGTTCAGGACCAATTCTGCGATGCCCGGTATGTTTTTCGCATGACGGACCGTGTTCGGCCCCCTATCATGACTAGCCGCATATTGCGCACCTCGTGCGCCCTGTTCTTCTGCCTCTGGGCGATGTTTGGGGCCACCGTCGCCAGCAGCCAAACTTCCCAAGCGCAAATTGAGGCTACCCGTCGGCAGTATTTTCAGGCTCTGCAGCGTGGAGACATCAATACGGCCGAGCGCTATGAGAAGGAGCTCAGAGCGCTGGAGGCTCGCGGTTCAGCCTTGGCAGGAAGTCCCTCGCTGCTCCCGCCCGCCGGAACCGCCGTGGCCCCGACCTCCGCTCCTGTGCCCAGCTTTTTCTCCGCGCCCGGTGGCCGGCCAGCGGTTGCGCCAGCGGAAACCTCCTCTGTCTTCAATGCGCCGGCCGTTCCTGCGACCGGCTTTTCCTCACCGGCGTTCACGCCTCCGCCTCGTTCAGGATTCAACCCGGCATCGGCCTCCACCACCGTTGTGCCAAGCGCTACCGGTCCCGGTGCTGCCCCGCGACCAAGCAGTCCTAGCCTGCCGGCTCCCACCGCTCCAGCGACGGGGACGGTGAGCGCGACCACGGTGGTCACGCGGCCCGCCCCGGCCTTTTCCGGATCAACAGCGGTGGTTGTGCCTGTCATTACTGAAGAACCCCGGCCAGTGGAGCTGCCTCCCGGGGTTTTGGATGCGAAGCAGGCCAATGAAGAGCTGTCAAAACTGGAAGACTTCCGCACAGCCGAGAGCCGCTCTGGTCGTCGCGGCACAACACTGACCGCCGATCCGCTGCGTTCCCCTCCGAGTTCGACGAATTTCTTCACCCCGCCTCCCATCGTTCCATCCACCCCGGTCCCGGCCAACTTTGCACCGCCTTCCAGTGTTGCATCGTCCGTCCAGCTTTCCGGAGCTCCGGATGATTTGCGCCGAAAGCTGGATGATATGACGCGCCGCAAATCGGAGTTGCAGTTGGAGGCGGAACGGCTGGTGAAGGAAAACACGGACTGGGAAGCTCGCTACAACGCTGCGCGGGCTGAACTGGCCCGGTTAGAATCTGAAAACAAGAGCGCCAATCGCCTGCAATCCATCCGCAGCGAGCTGGATCGCCTCGATTCGGACTCCACGAAGTTGATGCAGGAGATCGAAGCCGCCCGCGCCAGCCAGGAACGCGCCGCTCGGGAGGTGCTCGCCCGTCCTGCGACGCCCGCCACGGCCACCTTCACTGTTCCGCCTGCGGACCGCCCCGTGGTGCCGGCCGCACTCGGGGCCACGCCCACGGAGCCGGAGCGCAAGGGGCCGCAATTCCGGATGGCTTCCTCCACCCGGAGCACCGCTGGCGGAGGCGGTTCCGAGGGGAATATCGTCCGGACCGGCCGTTCAGGGGCGGATTCGGTTGCGTTGCAGCGCGATATGGATCGGCTCGCGGAGCGGAAGCAATATCTCCTTCGCGAGATCGATGATCTGCAAACCAAGTTTCAGGCCACCGACCGCGAGTTCGCGATGGCCAACCGCACGGGGCAGCAGGGCGACATGGACCGCCTGTCCCGGGAGAAAGATTCCCTGGATGCCCGCTTCAAATCCGCGCAGGCCGAGCTGTTGAAAGTGGATGCCGAGATTCAGGGGAAGGTCTCCGAATACAAGTCCGCCATGGGCGCGAGTGATCCTGACAAAGCCGCCACGGGCGATGCCATCCAGCTTATCGTGGCAGAGGACGACAGCTTCAACGGGGTTTACTCCGTGAAACGGGACGGCAACATCATTCTGCCCCGGGTGGGCCGCGTGCAAGTGGGCGGTCGGGACATCAGCGAAGTTGAGGCAGCCGTGAAAGCGCTGCTCGAAGAAACCCAGCTCACCAAGGCCACCGTCACTGCCGAGTTCAAGAGCAAGGCGGAGAAAACCCCCGGTGGAATAGTCGCCACTGATGATCCGGTGATCATTTATCTGGCCGGAGAGTTCATCACTCCGGGCCCGCTGAAAATTCCGCCCGGGGTCTCACCGACGCTCATCACCACCATCATCCGCTCGGGTGGCATCACGCCCTCGGGCGATCTTACCCGCACGAAGCTCTTGCGCATTGAGAACGGCCAGGGCGCGGTCGAGGAAGTGAACGTGGCCGCGATTCTCTCTGGCAACATCCCGCCCACGGATATCGCGCTGAACCCCGGGGACATCATCATGATCCCGGCGTTTGCGCCCGTGGTTTACGTGACGGGCAACGTGACCAAGCCCGGCACGTTGCGGCTCTTCCAAGATGAGACGCTGACCGCCTACGCTGCGATTTTGCGCGCCGGCGGCTTCTCCCGCTTCGCTAACCTGAAGAAATGCTCCGTGGTCCGCGAGCTGGGCAACGGCGAGAAGGTCCAGATGCCGCTCAACGTGAAGGAAATCCAGAAGGGTCTGGCTCCTGACATCGTGCTCCAAGGCAAGGACATCGTGGTCGTGCCGGAGAGCTTCTTCAGCTTCTGAACCCAGGCCCATGACTTTCACATACGAGATGCTGGCCAACGCGGTGGACGCGCGATGATACCCGGAGCCAAAAAGCGCAGGGCAGACTTCACGGACGTGGTGATGTATGTCGCCATCGCCTCGAAGCACCTCCGGCTCATCATCCTGCTCATCACGCTGGCACTTGCGGCCGGGCTGCTCTTCTACATTTTTTCGCGGCCGGTTTATTTCTCCAAGAGCATCATCCGTTATCAGGCGATCGGAACGGACACGCCCGATGCTGATACGCGGCTCAAAGGGGACGATTACCGCCGGTTTTCGGACAACAAGTTCTTGAACGACTTCGAGGCCGAGCATGTGGTCAAGCGCACCGACAACAAGCTCGCCAGTGCCGCCGGATTGATTCGCAGCGCGACCACCCTGAGCTTGGGCGATTTGAAGCACCCCGCGTCGCTGGCCGGCAAGCTCAAGCAGCACGCGGACAAGGTCTCCAGCTACCTGCACACCCGTCTCAGCGAGCCCACCCGCCGCGCACTGGAGGGCTGGCGCAGCCGTTCCGCGCTTCCGACCGAACTACAACTAATGCTGATTGGCGACTTGAACGCCATCATCACTGGCCCCTCCATTTACGACGAGCAGTTGTTCGACCGGGCGGCGATCTGGAAGGAAACCCGTGACCTGCTCAACGGCGACTTGTCCAAGCCGGAGGAAGTGGCGCGGTTGAACCGGAATCTGCTTGAGGCGGTTTACCCTTTGGAGTTTTCCAAGGCGGCCGGGAAATCCAAGGCGGACAACTTAAAGCAGGTCCGCGCCACCTGGACCACTGACCACAACATCGAACTCAACGTCTGGGCTTACAAACCTGAATGGGTGGTCATATTTCCCTCGAACATGGTGGAGGTCTTTCTGGAAGACCGCCGCGAGCGGGCGTTCCGCCAGTTCCAGGCTGAGACCAACAAGTATCAGGAGGTGATTGCTGATCTGAGCCGCCGCTGGCAGGAGCAGTTGCGCGTGGAAGGCCGGCTGACCGCAGAGTTCAATCCGGAGAAGCTCAAGTTCGAGCTGGAGCAGTTGCAAACGGTGCCTCGCAGTCTGGATCTGTTCCGCCGGAAATTGCAGGAATGGGAATACGTGGACAAGAAGGTCAACAATCCGGTTTACACCGACAGCGAACGGCTGCAGTTCTACTACTCGATTGATTACAACGTGGACGCGGGCGTGTTCGTGGATGTGGATCCGGCCACCCGCGAGCGGCTGCCCGCCAATGCCCGGCCCTCCAACGGCACCGTCATCATCCGTCCTGCCGTTGGCCGCACCGGAGCGGACGAGTGGTATGAACTGGAGCAGGAAAAACTGCGCCTGGAACGGACCATCAAGGAGATGTCCCTGACCTTCAAGCCGTCGCATCCCAAGATGCAGACCCTTTACCAGCAATACAATCTGGTGGAACGAAAGGTGAAGGAAGCCTTGGGTGGGGCGCGGGCCAAGTTTGAGATTCACGGTCGGCGGTTGAAGCAAAGGGTGGCCGAGTTGCAGGCTCAGCAACCCTTGTGGGAGAAAAACAAGTCGCGTTACGAGGAATATCTCAAGGAGGTCAATCTCATCCGCAATGGTGCCGTGCGTTACGATCAGATGATCTACGACATCCAGAAAAAGATTTCCGAAGCCGAGCTCGCCCTCCGCAACGAGCGGGTGGACTTGAAATTTCTTGAGTTTGAAAATCTGCGCGACGAGATCCCCATCTCGCCCAACCGTCTGAAAATCGTGCTGTTGTCGCTGGGCTTGGGCATCGGTTTGGCGCTGGGTGTGCCCTTCCTGCTGGAGTTCATGGACCAGACCGTCACGAACCTTGAGAAGATGGAGGAGGCGACCAACATCCGCGGCCTCGGGCTGGTGCCGGACTTCGAGGATGACATCGCCGAGGCCTATCCGCTCATGTTCAACGATGGAGTGGCCAATCCCGACTTCATTGAGAACTTCCGGGTGATCCGCACCAACCTGCTGGCCAGCGCTGCGAACTCGAGATTCCCGCAAGTCATCATGGTGACCAGCACCTCGCCGAAGGAGGGCAAGACCGTGGTGGCTTCGAACCTGGCCTTGTCCTTCGCTCAGATGGGTGAGAAGACGCTCATCGTGGACGCCAACCTCCGGCGGGGCGTCCAGCATCACCTCTTCGGCAGCCGTTCGGCACCCGGTCTGAGCAACGTCCTCATCGAGAAATTCGACGTTGAGGATGCTTGCCGGCCGACTGCCATGGAGAATCTCCACATCCTGCCGTGCGGCGATGAGCTGGAGGGGGATATTGAACAGCTTGGGGCACCGGCCTTCGCCGCAGCCATCGAGAAGCTCCGCAAGCGCTATCAGCGCATCATCGTGGACAGCACGCCCGTCCTCGGCCTGGCCGAAACCAGCATCATGCAGCCGGCCATGGACGGTGTCCTGCTGGTCATCCAATGCGGGCAGACGCCGACCCGCGCCGTGCGGACGGCCATCGAGATCCTCGAAGCCAACCACGCCAACTTCTACGGGTTCGTCCTCAACCGGTTGGACCTCATGGCGACCATGAACCGGTTCCACTACTACTACTACACGAACCACTACTACAACCGGTATCAGTCCCTCACGCGTGCCAAGGACTGAGGCCGGCCGGTTTTCATGAGCATGGCCAGCGCCACCTCCGACCAACCCCCGGGCGTTTCCGTCGTCATTCCGGCCTACAACTATGCCCGGTTTCTTCCGTGCGCGGTGGAGTCGTGTCTCAAGCAGGACTATCCCAACTTTGAGGTGGTGCTCATTGACGATGGGTCGAAGGACAACACCCGTGAGGTGATGGCCAAATACGGCCCGCCGGTCCGCTACATCTACCAGCCGAATGCCGGGCTATCCGCCGCCCGCAACACCGGCATCCGCGAGGCGCGGTTTGACTACGTGGCTTTTCTGGACGCCGACGATCTGCTGCGTCCCACGCATCTCAGCGAGTGCATGGCGGCCTTTGCCCGGCTCTCGCCCGATTACGCGCTGCTCGGCTGCGATTACGCCGTGATTGACGTTGATGGCCAGCCGCTGGCCCACGCTGTCCACGCCCCCGTGCAGCCCGCTGAGGTCACGGTGCAGCAGATTCTGATGCGCACCCGGTTCTCCCCCACCGGTGCGGTGGCGCGCAAGGAGGTCTTCGACCAATGCGGTGGTTTCGACAGCAACCTGCGCAGCACGGAGGATCGCGACATGTGGATCCGCATCGCTGCCCGGCGGCGCGTCTGGCATGTCGGGAAAGTGCTCATCGAGATCCGGAAGCACGGCAACAACATGAGCAACAACGCCGACCGCATGAAGAGCAACATGGCGGCGGTGATCAAGAAGTCCTACGACGCCGGCGTGGTGCCGCGCTCCCACATCTGTTTCTGGCTCCAGGTGTTCAGTTATTGGCGGTATCAGACCTCCTTGATTTACAACGGCATCCGGCAGCCTTCGCGGGCCTATCAAGATCTGTTCATCTCGATTTTGCTCTGGCCCTGGTTCCTGAATCCGGCCTCCAATGGGGATCGGTTTCTCTTTCGTCTCCGCGCTTGCGTGCGCTACGCCCTGCACGCCCTGAAAGGGCCGCCGGCTCCCTGAGCGGCAGTCCCGGCATGTCCAGGTTGCGCCACGCTTGATGAATTGTTCCGCGCCAGCTTGGGAACCAGCCGTCGGGCAGGCAGGCGATCGCGTTGGCTCTGTTCGTCACTCCTAGTGTGTCTGGCCGAAAGCTCAAGATTGTCCACGTTGTCTTCTCCCTCGATCCGGGCGGGATGGAGAATGGCATCGTCAACGTCGCCCGCCGCCTGCCGCCGGACGAGTTTGAGGTCCACGTCTGCTGTCTGGAGCGTGGGGGAGCGTTCGTCGAGCGCCTGCCGCGTCCCGAGAACGTGGTTGTGCTGGGCAAGGCCCCGGGATTCTCGCCACGCGCTGTGCTGGGACTGGCCCGGCATGCAGCTCGCGTTGGAGCGGATGTGCTGCATCCGCACAACTTGGGGCCGCTGACCTACGCGGCGCTCGCTTCGGGGCTGGGCCTGTGGAAGCCGGTGTTGCAGGGGGAGCATGGGGTTTTCCAAGGTGATCAGGGCAGTCCCGCCCGGCTGCGCCAACGGCAGCGGCTCTACCGTTGCTGCCGTCGGGTCCACACGGTTTCCGAGTCGCTGCGGCGCTATCTCATCGAGCAGGGATTTCCGGCGCAAAAGATCAGCGCGATCATCAACGGAGTGGACACCGATCGGTTTCAACCGGTGGACAAGACCTTGGTCCGGACACAGTTGGGACTGCCGGCAGATGGGCAGTTTGTGGGTATTGTGGGGCGCTTCGATCCGAACAAGAAGCACCTGCTGCTGATCGAGGCCTTCAACGAGATGGCCACGCGCCTGCCCGGGGCACGGCTCGTCATCGTGGGCGACAAGGGGGCTGAGAAGGAGAAAATCCAGGCTGCGGTGCAGGCCAGCCCGGTGCGGGAACGCATTCACCTGGCCGGCTTTCAAGCCAATCCAACTCCTTGGTATCAGGCGCTGGACTTGCTGGCGGCACCGTCCATCTTTGAAGGCTTGTCCAACGCGGTGCTGGAGGCGATGGCCTGCGGGGTGCCTTGTCTGGCGCACACGGCCTGCGGCAATGCCGAGGTGATCACCAGTGGTTCGGATGGTTTTTTGGCGGCCTTGGATTCGCAGGCGTTGCTGGCCGGGGAATTGCACCGGGCGCTGTCCGACCCCGGAGCGTTGGCGGCCGTTGGCGAACGGGCCCGCAGCCGGGTGATGCGGGATTTTTCGATGGCGGCCATGGTGGGCAACTATGCGCGTCTTTACCGGGAGGTGGCCGGACAGGTTCCCGGTTCCGCCGGTCATTGAACAATCTGGTGGGGGGCCAGTCCATATCCCTAGCCGTCGGCTTGCGGAGCGCACCGAGTTCCCGGTTGCATCGGAGCGGCGGCTTGGCTCAACTTGCGGCAAACACCTATGAGACCCATTCTTTCGATGGCGCTGGCCTTCGCGTTGTTTTCCAGCGGGCTGGGCGCGGTCGAGTTCACCCCGGCGCAAGCGGGCAAGATCACCCAATCTGTCGGGGACATCCTCGACCGGGCTCATTACAAGGGGGAGCGCCTGAACGATGCGGTCGCCGAGAAGCACCTGCGCAACTATCTGGATGCGCTGGACTTCAACCACATGTTCTTCCTCCAGTCAGACGTGGACGAGTTCACCGAGAAATACGGCACCAAACTGGACAATCTCACCAAGTCCGCCGATGCCCAGCCCGCCTTTGAAATCTACACCCGCTATCTGGCCCGGCTGAACACGTGTCTGGCCCGGATTCCCGATCTGCTCAAGGAGAAGCAGGATTTCACCAAGGATGAGAAATTTCTGGCCCAGCGAAACAAGGGGCCGTGGCCGAAGAACGAGGCCGAGTCCGCGGAGGTCTGGCGGCAGCGGATCAAGTTCGAGCTCCTGAATGGCAAGCTGACAGAGGAAAAGCCGGAGAAGACGGCCGAGAAGATCGCCAAGCGCTACGCGCGGTTGCAGAAGAACATGAAGCAGTTCGATACGAGCGAGATTTTGCAGATTTACCTCTCTGCACTTGGCCATGCCTTTGACCCTCATTCGGATTACATGGCTCCTGCGGATGCCAAGAATTTCGACATCCACAACGTGAAGCTCAAGCTCAACGGCATCGGCGCCCAGCTTCGGCAGGATGATGAGGGCTACACCGAGATCGTGAATCTCACCCCGGGCGGTCCCGCTGAGCTGAGCAAGAAGCTCAAGCCCAAGGACAAGATCGTCGCCGTGGCTCAGGGCGAGGCCGAGCCGGTGGACTGCCTCGACATGAAGCTCGGCGAGGTCGTGGACATGATCCGTGGCAAAAAAGGCACCGAGGTGCGGCTTACCATTGTCCCGGTGGACGCGGTCAGCGACTCCGAGCGCCGGGTCATACGGCTGGTCCGCGACGAGATCAAGCTCACCGAGCAATACGCCTTCGCCCGCATCGTGGACCACGTCACGCCGGACGGGAAAAAGCAGCGCCTGGGCGTGATTGATCTGCCGCAGTTCTATCAAAAGTGCGCGGCCGACGTGGAAAAGCTCCTGACGCGGTTGCAGCAGGAAAAGGTCGCCGGCGTCATCCTTGATCTGCGCCGCAATGGTGGCGGGCTGCTCAACGAGGCGGTGGAGCTGGCCGGGCTCTTCATCAAGCGCGGCCCCGTCGTGCAGGTCCGCAACCCCAAGCAGGTGGACGTGTTGGAGGACGAGAATGCCCGCGTGAGCTACGATGGTCCGCTCATCATCGCCGTGGGTCATCACAGCGCCTCGGCTTCCGAGATCGTGGCGGCGGCGCTTCAGGACTACGGCCGGGCCATCGTGGTGGGTGACCAAGCCACGCACGGCAAGGGCACGGTGCAGACGCTTTACCCGCTGGAACAGTGGATGGGCAAAAGGCAGGTGACCGACCCCGGCCAGCTCAAGTTCACCATCTCCAAGTTCTACCGCATCGCCGGTGGCACCACGCAGAAGCACGGCGTGACGCCGGACATCATCCTGCCCAGTGTGCTGGACTTCTTGGAAACCGGTGAGGCCTACCTGCCCAACGTGCTGGACGCGGACGCCATCCAGCCGGCCAAATATCAGCGCGTGGACCGCATCAACGGAGGGCTGGAGACGCTGCGGAAGACCTCCACGGACCGCCTCGCCAAGGATCGCGATTTCGCCTACATCATGGAGGACATCGAGCTGGTGAAGAAGCAGCGCGCCGACAAGCACATCTCGCTCAACGAGCAGAAGCGCATCCAGGAAAAGAAGGAGGCGGAAGCCCGCGCCGAGGCGCGCAAGAAGGAGCGCGACGCCCGCCCGGCGGAAGCGAGCAAGGTATTCCTCGTGAAGACGGAGACGGTGGACAAGAACCTGCCGCTCGTCGCGGTCCAGCCGCCGAAACCCAAGGCGGATGCCAAGGCGGCCAAGTCTCCGCCCGACGCCGACAAGCAGCCCGGTGATCACGACGAGGAACCGCCGGACACCGACGCCGGCAAGGCCGTGATCGATGTTTATCTCCGCGAGACGATGAACATCCTCAGCGACTACGTCCGCCAGCTCGCCCGCGAGGGCCAGCGGGAGATCGTCGCCGTGCCGGTGGCCAAGTAACCGCTGCCTGTGCTGTCAGTGCCTCCCGCAACCGCTGGTGAGGGCGGGTCTGACAGTGCCGGGAGGCGTCCGATGCCCATGCCGGGCCGCCAATTTCTTTGCCCCGGCCGCAACTTTCTCCTAGCCTCGCCGTTCAAGTCTCTGTTGCTGAATGGCCTTTGTCTCCATCAAGAACGTCTTTGCCCGCGCCGCACTGGCCACGCCGGAGCAGTTTGACGAGTGGTCCAAGCTCTGGCGGGCGGCGGTGGACGCCGGTTCCGGGGAGCCGCTGATTGCGTTCATGGCTCGGGAGGCCGGGTTGAGCGAGGAAGTGTTTCTGGAGCGGCTGGCGGCGGCCTTGAGCTGGCCGTTCATCAACCTCAAGGTGCTCGACATCCCGGCCGAGGCGCGCGGACGCATCTCCACGAAGGTCGCCTTCCAGCATCTCGTCATTCCCACCAGCTTCGTGGAAGGCGTGTTGCAGGTGGCGGTTTGCAACCCGTTTGACACCGCCTTGATCAACGCGGTGCAGTTTGATGCCCGCTGTCCGGTCCAGTTTGCCCTCGCGCCCCGCGCAGAGATTGAGAAGGCGTTGAAGAAGTATTTTGGCGTCGGAGCCGAGACCTTGGACCAGATGGCCGAGGACGATCCGCTGGAGCTGGAACTGGCCACGGACAAGGAGATCACCGAGGGCGATCAGGAGGCGAGCGTCATCAAGTTCGTGAACCAGATTGTCTGGGAGGCGTTCAAGGCGCGCGCCACGGACATTCACTTCGAGCCGGCGGAGGATGAGCTGCGCATCCGCAACCGCATTGACGGCATCCTGCACCAGATTCCGCTGCCGCCGCAGCTCAAGCGCTTCCAGGCCGCCATCATCTCGCGCATCAAGGTGATGTCCGGCATGAACATCGCCGAGAAGCGCTTGCCACAGGATGGCCGTATCAACGTCCGCATCAAAGGCGAGGAAATCGACATCCGCGTTTCCACCGTGCCGACGGTCTATGGCGAGAGCGTCTCGCTGCGCCTCCTGTTGCGCGGGAAGATTTTCCTCAGTCTCGACAAGCTCGGTTTCACGCCCACCGAGGAGACGGCCATCCGCGACATCATCTACAAGCCGCACGGCATCATGCTCGTCACCGGGCCGACTGGCTCGGGCAAGTCCACGACGCTCTACGCGTTTCTCAGCTCCATCAACTCGGTCCACAAGCGCATCATCACCATCGAGGAGCCGGTGGAATACGAGCTCAAGGGCATCAACCAGATCGCCGTGCGCTCGGACATCGGGCTGACGTTCGCGATGGGGCTGCGCCACATCCTCCGGCAAGACCCGAACGTGGTGATGGTCGGCGAAATCCGCGATCAGGAAACCGCCGAGATTGCCATTCGCGCCGCGCTCACGGGCCATCTGGTCTTCAGCACCTTGCACACGAACGATGCGCCCAGCGCCTTCACGCGCCTGATTGACATGGGCATCGAGCCCTTCCTCGTGGCGTCGTCCGTGGAGGCCATCATGGCGCAGCGTCTGGTCCGCACGATTTGCCCGAAGTGCAAGGTGGAGCAGCAAGTTGAGCGCGCCTACCTGATGCGAAACGGCTTCCCGCCGGACGAGGTGGCCACGACGAAGTTCATGCGCGGAACCGGCTGCGAGGATTGCCGGATGCTCGGTTATCAAGGACGGCAGGGCATTCACGAGCTGCTGCTCGTCACTGAGGCGCTGCGTCCCCTGATCATGAACCGCGCGCCGGCCTCCACCATCGCCCAGCGCGCCCAGCAAGATGGCATGCGGACGCTGCGCATGGATGGCTGGAAAAAAGTGCAGGCGGGCATCACGACCATCGAGGAGGTCCTGCGGGTGACCCAGACCGAGGAGCATCTCAAGTCACTGATGGATGACACCGGCACGATGTTTATCACCAAATCGTGAAGCCCTCCCCGCCCAACATCTGCAATGTCCTCGAGCTGTCCGCCAGCCAGCGGCGGCTCTGGGCCTTTGACATTGCCGGCGATGGGGAGGCGGAGCTCGACGTCGAGCAGGCTGGCTTGCCGGGTGACCCTTTGCCTGCCCGGCTGGTTGGCAAGAGCTGGAGCGCGCTGTTCAATCCGCGGCTCAACATCGCCTGGCTGCCGCCGGGCAGCGTTTTCCTGCGGGCGGCGCAGTTTCCCAAGTGCGAGCGGGCCGAGCTGCACGCCATGGTGGAGCTGGCGCTCGAAAAGATTTCCCCGCTGCCGCTGGCCCAGATCGTCTGGAGCGTCGAGCCCGTGCCGGCCCGCAGCAACCTGCCCAGCGAGATGCAGACGGTGATTGTGCTCATCGCGGCTCGGAACGAGGTGGAGAAATTCCTGGGCACCCTCGAAGGCCGGGGCTTCCTGGCCGACCGGTTGGAAGTGCCGTTTCTCCATCAGTTGCTGGCCAGCAAGATTGATGGTGACGGGGCCTGGATCTACGCCGGCCACGGGGAGCAGGCCAACACCTGCCTGCTCGCGTGGTGGTTCGGTGGCGAACTGCGGAGCCTGACCATGGTCAAGCTCACCGGCCCCGAGCATTGGCGGCGTGAGCTGGGCGAGGTGCTTGCCCAGGCATCCTGGGCGGGCGAGCTCGAAGGCTGGATCACCGGTCCGCCGCGCTACCGGCTCGTGGCGGCGCCGGAGGATCAGGAAATCTGGCTGCCGGTGCTGCGGGAGCTGGCGGACGGCATCGTGGATGTGATCAAGCCCCAGGAGACTGCGGCGCTGGCGACGCTGGCCGCGCGCCGGGCCGCGCGGGGTGAAAGCCACGCCAACCTCCTGCCGCCGGAGTTCACCGCGCGCTATCGCCAGCAGTTTGTGGACGGCGTGTGGATGCGCGGGCTGGGCGCGCTGGTGGTGCTGTATCTCTTCGGGGTCGCGCTGTTCTTCGCGGCGTTGGAATACGCGCGCACAGAGAAGCGTGGCCTGGAAAGCCAGGTCCAGCAGCTCTCCGGCAGCTACACGAACGCGCTCGTCATCAAGGAGCGCATCAAGGTGCTGCAGGAGCAGGTGGCGTTGAAATACGCCGCCATTGAGAGCCTCAAAGCCGTCGCGGCCAAGCTGCCCGAGGGCATGACGCTCTCCGACTTTTCCTTCCAGCGCGGCCGCAATGTCCTCCTCCGCGGCGTGGCCCCGGCGGAGCAGCTTTCCAAGATCACGGACTACAACGGCGCGCTGCAACGGGTGGAGCTCAACGGTGCGCCGCTCTTCAAGTCCGTCAGCGCGCCCAGCATCTCCGGCAGCGGGGCCAACCCCGCGCAGATGAGCTGGTCCTTCACCTGTGAACTGCGTTCCGCCGAGCTCGAATGAAGACGCTCTTCGACAAGCTGAACCTGGGCGCGGCGGAACGGCGCATTGTCGTGGGCGCGGCGCTCGTGCTCTTCGTGGTCTTGAACGCGCTGTTCATCTGGCCGCACTTCAAGGACTGGCCCGGGCTGCAGGGCGAGATTGCCCGGGCCCGTAAAACCCTCGCCGAGTATCAGAAGGAGGCTGACCAGTTGCCCAAGCTCCGCCAGCGCGAGGAGGAGCTCAAAGGCACCGGTGGCGCGCAGCTCGCCTCGGCGGAGATGGCACTCGCGCTCTTGAAGATTGTCCAGCCGAAGGCCGTGGCCGCCGGCATCAACGTCACGCAGTGGGATCCGCGCAAGGTCACCGGTCCACGCGCGAGCGAGTTCTTCGAGGAGCAGACCTTGCGCATCAGCTTTCAGAACACGGGGGACGCCGAGCTGCTCAAGTTCATGGTGTCTCTGGGGGAAGCCAACTCCACCATCCGGATCCGGGACTTGTCGGTGAAGCCGGATCCCTCGCAGATGAAATTGATGGGTGAGCTGACGATGGTCGCGAGCTACCAGAAGGCCGCGCCGTCCAGCAAGCAGCCGCCCGCAGCAACTCCGAAACGTCCATGAAAATCCAACTGGCGGGCCTCCTCTTTGCGGCCGTTGTCTTCACCCTGCCGGCCCAGGTGCCCGCGCCTCCGGCGCCTCCGACCCAGGGCAAATCGCCGGCCATCAAGCTGCCCGTGCGGCCCTTGAACCCCCAGGCTCCCTCCAATGTCAGCACCCTTACGAACAGCACACGGGTGCAGCAGGTTCCGGGCACGAAGGCCCCGGAATTGTTGCCTTCCCTGCCCGTTCCCAGCAGCACGCTCATCGCTCCGCCGACGGCCAACACCAACCGTCCGTCCGCTCCGGGCGTCCTGGCCTTGCCTGGCGGCCCGGCGGGTGCGGCCCGCACCAATGCTGTCCTGCCCAAGCCGGCGGTGGAAGTGATGACCAATGGTGCTGGCGATGAAATTCTTGATCCCACCACCACCCGCTTCCAGGCCGCCCCGCTGGAGCAGGTGATGGAAGTCTATTCCGAGTTGACCGGCCGCACGGTGCTGCGCTCGCCCGCCGTGAACTTTGACCAGATCAAGATCACCCTCAACACCAAGACCCCGCTCACGCGCGCCGAGAGCATCCAGGCCATCGACAGCATTCTCGCGCTGAACTCGATTGTCGTGATCCCGACCGGCACGAAATTCCTCACCGTGGTGCCCTCGGCGAACGCGTTTGGAGAGGCGGCGGCCTTCAACACGAACTCGATGCACGAGCTGCCCGAGGCCAGCCAATACATCACCAAGATCGTGCAGGTCACCAACGCCAAGCCCAGTGAGATCGTCGCGGCCATCCAGCCGTTTGCCAAGCTGCAGGGCGGCATCCTCCCCATTGACGCGACCGGCGTCATCGTCCTGCGCGACAACGCCATCAACATCAAGCGCATGCTCGAGGTGCTGGCCAAGATCGACGTGGTGGTGCCGTCGGACGAGGAGTTCAAGGTGATCCCGATCAACTACGCGCTCGCCGCCGACGTGGCGCAGGTGCTGGGCAGTTTCACCACCACCGGACCCTCCACCAGCGGGACCACGGGCAGCCGCACAGGGACTTCCTCCCCGACGCGCCGCACGGGCACCACCTCCCCATTCGGGGGCGGCACCGGCCTGCCGGGCACGACCGGAGCCACGCCCTTCGGCACCCAGCCCGGCATCAACCCGGGTGCCACCGGCGCGGCCCAGCCCGGCACGGCCCAGACCCAGTTCCAGCAGCGCCTCAACCAGATCGTCAGCAACATCACCGGCGGACGCGGTGGTGGCGCTCCGCTGCTGGGCGAGGCCAAGATCATTCCCTACGACCGCAGCAACTCCCTGCTGGTCCTGGCCAACAAGGCGGAACTCGCCATGCTTACCAAGCTGCTGAAGGAGATCGACGTGCCACAGCAGCAGGTGCTCATCGAGGCGCTGATCTTCGAGACCGACATCGGCCATCAGTTGGACATCAACTTCGGCCTTGGCCAGAAGACCGCCAACCCCGGCGCGCAGTTCTCTGGTCGCGGCGGCATCAATTCCATCATCAACTTCTCCACCAACACCACGGTGCTCGGCGTCGGTGCCACCACCGGCGGCTTTGGCTACCTCGCGCAAATCGGCGCGAACTGGGCGGCGGCGGTCCAGATGCTGGAGAGTGATTCCCGCACCGAAGTGCTCTCCCGGCCGCGCATCCAGACTTCCCATGCCGAGGCCGCCAACATCTTCTCCGGTGGCACCACCCCCTACGTCACCGGCAGCGTTTCGGGCGTGGGCTTTGGCACCCAGCAGCAGATCCAGCAGCTCCAGATCGGCATCAGCATGTCCGTGCTCCCGCTCATCACGTCCGATGGCCTGGTCGTGCTCGACATCAACCAAACCATCGAAGGTGAGAACGGCACCGTGCAAATCGACGCCAACCTCAAGGTGCCCAAGACCGTGCGCCACACCGCGCAGGCCAAGGTCGCCGTGCATGACGGCGAAACCATCATCCTCGGCGGCCTGATCCGCACGGCCAAGACCCGGAGCGTGACGGGCGTGCCCGTGCTCAAGGACATCCCCGGCCTGGGAGCCCTATTCCGCTCCACCAGTGAGAATCCCACCCGCAAAGAACTCATGGTGCTGATCCGCCCGACCGTGCTGTCCACACCCAAATCCGCCTCGCTTGCGGCGCAGGCCGAGCGTGCGCACTCCTCCTCCATCCGCGCCGTGGAGCGCTCGGTCAAGGAGCAGGACAGCAAGATCGATCAGGAAATGGAGAAGGCCGAGATCGAGCACCTGCGCAAGGAACTGGAAAGGAAATCCCGTCCCAAGGAGCCGTTCTTTCAGTTCATGCCCGGCCGCACCCCGGCTGCGCCACAGCCGGAAACGGCCGTCCCG
>Ga0255094_1000465_pt1 | contig 20870 bp, 17 predicted proteins | sample Colum_Law_RepB_8_2_FD_188434 | JGI IMG/M metagenome (GOLD analysis project Ga0255094, IMG submission 188434) | Freshwater microbial communities from Columbia River, Oregon, United States - Colum_Law_RepB_8d | ecosystem: Environmental > Aquatic > Freshwater > River | place: USA: Oregon...
GCGCTTGTCCACCACGGCCCACTGCGCCGCGCTCCAGTCGTCGAGCTTGCCGTCCACGGCCGGCGCACGTTCACGCCACGCCACCACCAGCGTCTCGCGCCCGACGGACTTCTGCCTCGCCACCTCGCTCAGCAGCGTCCACTGCTGTGCGCTGCGGAGGTCGGTCTCGGTGATCGTGATTTCCTGATCGGGCAGGCGCTGCAACGTGTCCAGCCCGTCCACGCGCACGAGGCTGCTGCGCGCGCCGTCCTGGATGAACACGCGCCCGTCCGTCGTCTGGCCGATGCTTGGGAAGAAGTTCTCGTCGTGTGGAGAAACGCCGTTGAGCAGCATCCCGCGCTGCGCTGCCGGCATGGACCACGGCTGGCCCACACGCACGTCCTGAAAGAGCGACTGCACGAACAAGCCGTCCGCCGTGAAGAGATACATCGGGCCCATGTTGCCGTTCACGCACCACAGCGGCCCCGCCTTGCTCTCGACGAAGCTGCCGAGCAGTCGCGTGGAGCCGATGACCTGGCCCGGCCGGTCCGGCACCGCCGCCTCGTGCGACGCGTGCAGGCCCGGCCACGGGCTGGGATACGACCACCGCGCCTCGCCCTTGAACACGCCGCACAGCGACTGCGGCGCGAACGGTGCAACGCCCAGCGTGATCACACTCCAACCGTTCGAGTGCACCAGCACCTGGTCGCCGCCGCTGCTCTTCGGCCCCTGCACGCCCTCAGCGATCACGTCGCGTGCTTGCAGGTCATAGACCGGCACACCCGCCGGTGTGAAACGCTGCGGCGCGAGCCGCACGGCCTTGCCCTCCCACCGCGACAGCACGAACGCCAAATCCGGCATCACCGTCACACCGCCGCACTGGCCGGCCAGAATCTGCACTTCATCCGCCTGCGCGAGGCCGTCGCCGTTCAAGTCACTCCACGCGAAGACGGCGGGGTTCTTGTTCGGGTCGCCCGCCGGATCAATCCCCTGCGGCCAGCGCGACCGAAACTCCGGCTGCTTCAACAACTCCCAATCCTTCGCCCGGCCCATGCCCGCGACCGGAATGGCCTCGTGCTCGCGCTCCACAAACAGATACGCCGTGCTGGAGCCGCCGGTCGGATTGTTGTTGTAGCAGTTCGAGAAGTAGCGCCGCCCTTGCCGATAAAACGCGAACTCCGGCGGCTTGTTGCGGAAGCCCAGCTCCAGCTTCGCCGCGTCCACGCGATACGGCACCGCGACGAGGTCGTTGCGGCCGGTCGCCCAGTCGAGCTTGAAGGTCATGCCGCTGTAGTGGAAGAGGCCCGGATCGCCGCTGTCGAGGAAGCCGCCGCCGCCATACTCCGCCGGCCCGTAGAAGGCGCGGAGAAACTTGCCCTCGGGCGTCCACACGCTCACGCGTTTGGGCTGCTCGTCGTTCTCCGTGACCCAAAGCTGCTGTCGGCTGTCGAGTGTGAGACCAGCCGGGTGGTTCATGTGCTGCGCGTCATAGAGACCGCCCTTCGGCGCACCGGGCTTGCCGATGGCGTGGAGAAAATTTCCAGCCGGGCTGAAGACCTTGACCTGATGTGCACGGCCCCAATCCGAGATGTAACAGCGCCCCGCCGCATCCGCCATGACGTGCTGCGGGTCTTCAAGCGGGCTGGAGATGAAGACCTCCGGTGCGCCGAGCTTGCCGCTCTTGTCGAAGGCGAAGCGCAGCAGACGATTGCCGCTGAGCGCGAGCAGCCGGCCTTGAGCATCGAAAGCCAGCCCGCGCGAATCCTTCAGCTCGTGCTCGCCGAGGCGCTGCTTCGTGCGCACGTTGATCAGCACGAGCTTTTGCAGCCGCTTGAGCGCCACCACCACCACGCCATCGCGCACCGCCAGCCCGCTGATCTCCGCCGCGAGCTGGTTGTCCTTCGAGTTCTTGGCCGGCAGCGCCCACGTCTCGCGATACACGGCCAGGTCTTCCTTGCCCGTAAGCGCGGTGAGCCGCAATTCCGCCTCGGTCGTGCCCTTGCCCGTGGTCCACACGGAAGCGACGTAGGCGACGTGTTCCTTCACCCGCTCGCCGTCGTCCCGCGCGAGATACGGCGCACCCGTCCAGACGCCGCCGACCCATTTCGTCCCGCCGAGTTTCTTCCCGTCGAGATCCACCCACGCCAGCCCGTGCGTGCCTTCGGAGACAAAGCTGCCGAGATACACGCGCGGCTGGCCGTCCGGCGAACGCTCGGCAGGCAGGAAGACCGCAGCGCTAGGCGGCGTGTGGTTCGCGAGCCACGCGCCGGTGCTGTCCGCCGTGTTCCAGGCCGGATTGCCCGCCGTGTAGATGGGGAACTCATAGCGCAAGGCCAGCTCGTCATGCGCCAGCCCGCGCACGCGGTAGCGGCCCGGCTTCACCAGCGTGCCCGGCACGGAGTAGATGCCGTGCTTCGCCGCCTCGGGATCGCGGCCCAAGTCGTCCAGCCCGTCCCACCACGCGGTGTTCTCACCGGCGGGGAAGGGCGTCTCGCTGATCAGATTGCGAATGCGGCGGCCACCGACCTCCTCGATGACCAACGTGACCAAGCCCGCACGCTTCAGCGAAAAGCGAATGGGAATCGGCGGGTGGGGCAGCTCCATCTGCACCGCTGGAAGGACCACCGACGCGAGCGTCGCGCCGCCGAGCGAATGCAGCGCCATCAACTCACCGAGCCACACGCGCTGGCCGTTCTTCGTGGCGCTGTTGAGATGCGGGTGATTCACCTTCGCCACTTCCCGCAAGCGCAGCCGCACCGCACGCGTCGTCACCTCGCGACCGAAATCCAGCCAATTCACGCCGAGTTGCCGGGGATACTGCGTCTCCACGCCCGACCAGGTGCTCACCGCCTGCCAGTCGGCATCGGTTGCCTCCAGGACGGGGGCCTGCGTGGTCGCCGCCAGCGCCTGCACTTCTGCCGTGGCGAAGCCCGCCCAAAGCGCTGCGAGTCCGCGCAACTGCACCGGACGCGACCACGACAACACCACCCACGCTGGCTGGTCCTTGATGGTGGCGCGCGGCGTCTCGCTCTCCGTGTCCCACAGGTCGCGGCTCCACTTTTCCAGCTTCTCGTTGTTCACCAGCGCGGCCTTCTGCGGGTTGTCACTCGCCGCAGCGACCGCCTGTGGGGCGAGGTTCGCGACGCGTTCGCCCAGCACCAGCAAGCCGCCGAGCGCGCCGGCATAAACCTTGTCCGTCGCCTGCGCCGTGTGCGTGAAGCGCAGCGCGCGCGTCGTCGTGCCCGGCGGCAGCACCCACAGCGCGAATCCATCCGCGCTGACTTCCGCCGTGCCGGGCGCACGGTTCACCAGCCGCTCCGCGGCAAGCCACGCGCTCTCGTCGTCCAGCTTGCCGGGTGCCGCCGCGCTGGCTTTGAGCACGCTCAATGTCCCGCCGCCGCGCACGAGCACGCTGCCCACCGCCACCGCCTGCTTGAACCCGAAGCGCAGATGCCGCACTCCGGGATTCTTGCTGTCACCGAACGGCAGTGCCGAATGGCTCGGCGCGGTCTTGGTGGTCCAGAGAAACGCCGCCGTGCCGTCCTTGTTCACCACCGGCATCTCGCGTCCCTCCACCCACTGCGCAAACACCGCGTCGTCCACGTCTTCGGGTCGGATGGCGGTGGCGAAGGCTCCGGTGGCAGTGCCCGTGCGGGCAGGTGCGGCATGGGCATGGACCGCTCCAAGCCAAAGCGCGCTAATGAAGATGGCGAGTGTTTTCATTCGTTCCTGCCGGCAGCGTCGTTGAAGCCGCAGGGGCAAGCAAGCGGGCGGTTCCCCGACGAGGGTAGGCAAGGGAATCGTCCCGCAGGCAAAACATCCGCGTTTCCTCGGGCGGGCGGGAACGTTATGTTGCTGGCGTGAACGTGACTTTGCTTGGGAGCCTGACCTGCTGGACCATTGGGTTGCTGATTCCGCTCTGCGCCGCCGTGCCAGGTTCACCGTCCGCGAAAATCCTGCCGCCGAGTTGGAACGCCAAGGCCGCCGCCGACACAGTGCTGGCCGGGCTGTTCAAGGTGTCGGCCCCAGAGGTAAAAGGCGCGCACGACGCGGAGTTCGTCATGGTGGGCGACCGGGCCTATGTCGTTTACGAGGCGAATGACGTGCAGCCGGGCGAGGCGGCGAACTGGCCGTTTGTCTATGCGGCGCTCGCAGTGGTGAACGCAAAGACGCGCGTGGTGGAACGGCATCTGCCCATCGCCCGGTCCGGCCAGGCCTTTGCGAACGAGACCCTGCCCGCCGGCGCGTGCTTCGTGCCGCGCATCCTGCATCTGAACGACCGCACGCTGCGCTGCTACTTCGCAAGCGAGTCGCCCGGCCAGCGGCAGTCGGTGACGTGGTTCATTGACTTCGATTTGGAGCGGCAGGCGTTCGCAAACCACATTCACCGCGCCAAGCTCACGACCGCCGCCGGGGTTGGCGACATGACGCCGCAGCGCTTTCACGCGGACGCGGCGGCGCTGGGTTTCCCGCGAGAGCCAAAGGACTTCGGGCTGTATGTCTTCGACTCCTTCAAGGTCTTCGACGGGAAGACCTATGTGGCGTTGAACAACTATCCCGGCGGCCAGAATGCGCTGGCGGTGCTGAACGCGGAGCGCGACACATTCGAAGTGCTGGGCCATTACAACGAGCCGTCGGCGTTCAAGCTCACCGAGTCCGCCGTGAACCGTCTGCCGGACGGCACCTGGCTGGCCATCTGCCGGCAGGAAGGCGGCAACCGGAACTACACCTTCACCACCAGTCCAGACGGACGGCGCTGGAGCACGAATGCCTTTCGCGCGCTGGTGCCCAACGGGGCCAGTTCCAAGCCGACCTTCGACCGCTTCAACGGCCTCTACTACCTGGGCTGGCAGGAGGCGACGAAGGTTGCCGACGTGTCGCGCTCCGTCTTCAACATCGAAGTCTCGCGCGACGGCGTGAACTGGGAACGCAAGTATCGCTTCGAGACCGTGAAGTCGTTTCAGTATCCGGCTTTTCACCAGCATGCCGGCGCGATTTACCTCATAGCGACCCAAGGCGACACCGACGCGAGCCGCAAGGAGCGCATCATGTTTGGCCGGCTGGAATAAGCGGTCACTCCGGAAACCAAAGCTCCTCACGCCCCGTCCGACCGCTACTCAGATCAAACCCACCTTCCCACGATTTCCGCTCGCGCTGCTTTGCCACGCACCGCTGTCCGTCGTCGCCCAAGCCGCTGTGCGCGACGCGAAGAAAGCCGCCGTCGCTGCGAAGCCCGCTCCCGGCCAATGCCAAGCTCGACCGGGGCATTCACCACATCAACCTCGGCCTGCGGCTCAAGGAGCAGATGGACAAGCTCGGGATTGAGTGCATTGTCCGGCATCAGGACTAAAGCCGAAACATTCCGCGTGAAATCACCCACTTCCGCATCCAGCATCTCGAAGCGGGGAAGTGATCTGCGGCTTTCCTTTCAAGCGCTCCACACGGTCCAGACGCCAGCCAGCAGGGCTGGCTACCATGTGCTACGTCCGTTTGGCACGATTGCCGCACCGACGAGGTTCTGTTACCCATTTGTTACGTCGCATGCCTACTGACACCAAACACATCCGCATCCTTCTGGTGGATGATCATGAGGTTGTCCGCGCGGGACTCGGCATGCTGCTGACCAAGAACCCGGACTTCGAGATCGTTGGCGAAACCGGCACGGTGGCCGGAGCGTTGGAGGCTGGCGCCCGGCTCCAGCCAGATGTGGCGCTGCTGGACGTCCGTCTGCCGGATGGCAACGGGTTTGAAGCCTGCCGCAAGCTGCACGCCTTGAATCCGCCGGTGCGAGTCATCATTCTGACCGCCTTCGCCGACGAGGAGATTGTCATGCAGGCAATCGGCTCGGGCGCGGAAGGCTACCTGCTCAAGGAGATTGATGAGCATGGCCTGAGCCGCGCCATCCGCGAAGTTGCCGACGGCCGTTCCGTTCTGGACTCCGCTGTCACCAAACGGGTGCTGAACCGGGTGAAGAACGGGGCCACCGGATCCCCCACGAGCAAGTTTGACCGTTTGTCAGCCCAGGAACGCCGCGTGCTCGAACTGGTGGCGCAGGGCAAGACCAACAAGGAAATCGCCGTGGCCATGGGCCTGAGCGACAAGACGGTAAAAAACTACCTGAGCAACTTGATGGACAAGTTGCAGATGAACCGGCGTTCACAGGCGGCGGCCTTCTTTGTCCAGCACGCCGCCTCGCTTGGTCAAAGCTAGCATCAGCCCCCTGCCCTGCCGTCTCGGACTTGGTTTCCCCTGTGCTTTGGCCTCGCCGTGGCCATACTCGCCCGCATGAGCGCAATCCGCTCGCGTGGCGTGGACAAGCACTGGACTGGACTGGCCTGCTGGCTGGTTCTGGCAACGTGCTGCCTGTCCGCCCGGCTCGCGCAGGGAGCTGATGAACTTCAGCTCGGCATTCCGCCAATGCCCGACCTCCCCAGTTTAAGCCTCTGGCAGACCGTCGTCACTTGGGAAGCCAGCGCCGGCTACAAGGACAACGTCGCTTTGAGTGGCGTGCGACCCAGCGGCAGCCCGCTCGTGCGCAACCTGGCCGAGCTGCTCGTCTGGCGGCTGCCGGGCGAGGGCTGGGAGTTCCAAACCTTCCTGACCGGCGAGGATGTCCGCTATCTGTCCAGCACGGTCGTGGACAAGGAGCAAACCACGCTCGGGGTGGTGCAGGTGAATCGGGTTTGGTCGGACGAATGGACCACCGGGTTGACCGGCCAATACCTGTATCAAAACCGGGTGCTGGACCTCACCACCAGCCTGGCCACTCCGACGGTGCTGCTCGTGCAGGGCCATACTTACACCGGGCGTGGCTCCGTGCGCCGCAAGTTCGGCCAAGGCTGGACCTGGGGAGTGGAGCCCGCCATCACGCGACAGGACTTCGGCGGTCCTTTGGATGACTATTGGGAAACCGGTTTCAAGTTCTCCCTCGGCCGGGAGTCCGGGCGGAAATCTGAAACCTCACTGAATTACGAACTGACCCACCGGAACCACGATCGCCGCGAACAGGCAACCGTCACCGGCGTGGCCATCCCCGGATCAGAACTCCATCTGTTGCAGCACCGGGTGCAACTCCAATGGAAACGCAGTTGGGATGAGCTCCGGCACTGGCGCACCTCGGCCAAGCTGGCGCATGAGTTGAGCCAGGACAACGGGTCGGGATATTTTGACTCCCGGCGCTGGCAGGCCGGCGTGGAGGGACGCTTTGCCAACGCAGTCTGGGACCTGCGCCTCACGAGTCGCATCGCCCACACTGTCTTTCCCCATCAGCCTGCCATCTTCGGCGAACCACAACCGGCTGAACGCACCGACTTTGGGCTCAACTTGCGGGCGGAACGGGTGCTCACGAAATCGCTGCGCTGGTTTGCGGAGTGGGACTTCGAGCGCTCGCTGGCCAACCGCCCTGCAACTGGCTATGGAGTCAATCTGACCCAATCTGGATTGATCCTGGAGTTTTAGCGCGAACCCTCTCGCATAGCCAAAAGCGGCGGCACACGGCATCCGGTTTGGAGATCCAGCTCGGTTCAGCACCACTTGGCCGAATAAATCCAGAAAACCCCGTTACACTAGAGCTTAACGACTCTATCATTTGTTGACTTGGCATCCTTTCGGCTCTACCAAGCTTGGTAAAACAACTTCGAACCGACCCGTGAAGTTACTTTGCGAACCGCTTAAGACTCCTGCCCGGGAACGCTGTGCCGTTGGTGGATTCACGCTGGCTGAGGTGTGTGTCGCCACCGCCATCGCTGCGATGACCGTCGCCGGAATCATCCACGGCTACACACAATCCACCAAACGGGCGGAATGGTCCGCCTATTCCTTGGCGGCGCAAGCCTTGGCCACACAGCGGCTGGAGCAGACCCGAGCCTGCCGATGGGACACGGAAACCGGCGTGGACCAGTTGGTGACCGGCAACTTTCCAACTCAGACAGTGCTCATGGACATCCCCGTGATCGGGACCAATGGATTCTACGCCACCAACACCACGACGATCACAGTCATCTCGGGCACCGCGCCCCAGTTGCGCATGATCCGCGTGGATTGCACCTGGCGCTTCCCGACCACCGGCCGGGTTTTTACGAACACCGTGGCCACCTACCGTTCTCCGGACGCCTGAGATGAAGCTCAAGATTCCCAACGCGAGCGCCGACCGCCGTCACCTGCTGGCGGTGACACTGATCGAGTTGCTGGTCACGATGACGCTGACGACCTTCGTGGTGGGAGGAGTGGTTTACAGCCACATCATGGGCGGGCGCCTCATGCAATTTGCAGCGGCGAAGCTGGGCGCATCCGATTCCGCCCGGAAGGCCTTTGGCAAACTCCAGGACGAGATCCGTGCGGCAACCACCATCCAAATCGGCAATGGGACGGCCACCAACTTCACCGCCATTCCAAACGGGACGGCCATGCAGGGGCGCGCCATCCAGATTTTCCCCACCACCAACAACAACTGGTGGATCCGCTACTTCTACGTGACCAACAACAGCGAACTGCGGCGCGTCACCTCCAGCAATGCCACGCCGCAGTTGATCGCCTCCTATGTGACCAACGCCGTCCTGTTTTCCAAGGAGGACTACCTCGGCAACACCCTCAGTGCGGACACGGGTAACTCGACGGTCAATATCCGGCTGCAGTTTTACCAGCTCAGCTACCCAATGACCAAGGTGGGCACGAACAACTTCTACGAATACTTCCAGCTCCAGACGCGCGTCACCCGGCGCATCCTCCAATGAATACCATGGACACGATAGCTTCTGCCCGCGGCAGGCAGCGTAGTGGCTACGCGCTGGTGATGGTGATGGTGTTCGCCGCCATCGGCCTCACGGTGCTCACCGGAACCATGAACTGGGCCTCCCAGACAGCCCTGATGAACGAACGTAACAACCAGTTGACCACGACAACGTTTGCAGCAGAGGCCGCCACTGAGCAGATCGTCTCCCGGCTGATGCAGGACTACAAGGCGAGCGGCGAGAGCGTCGTGTTCAACAACCTGAACTCCTACCGGACGGATGTGCCTGACTCTGGTGAGAATGCCTACTGGGCAAACTTCCAGTTCTCCAACGGCAGCGGGGCAACCAACCAGCTCTACGTCGCTCGCACGCAGACGCAGATCTTCACGAACCTTAATGGCCCCTACACCGGCCTCCGTGGCTTTGTCTCCAATTACCGGGTGGTGTCCAACGCCCGCCAGACCACCGGCCGCTTCAACCTCACCAATGCCGTGCAGCAGGACATCCAACTCGCCTCCATTCCGGTGTTCCAGTTCGCCATCTTCTTCAACAGCCTGCTCGAATTCACCATGGCGGCACCGCTGACGGTGCGCGGGCGTGTCCATGCCAACAGCAACATCTTCCTTGGCTCCACCGCGAGCCTGGACCTGCGCGAGAACGTAACCGCCACCGGCACCATCGCCCGGCAGGCTTGGTTTGGCTACGGGTTGTCGGACTTCACCGGCGGCATCACCTATGGCGGCAGCGCTACCAGCAACACCAGCGCACTCACCCTGCCCATTGGCACCAACAACACCGCTGCTGCGGTGCGAGAAGTGATCAACATCCCGCCCGCCGCCGAGTCCATGAGTTCCTCGATGGGCCAGCAGCGGTTCTACAACAAAGCGGAGCTGCTTATCCTCGTGAGCAATGCCACCGTCACGGTGAGGGTAAAAACCCCGTTCGACGCCTCGCCCACCACGATTCCATGGGCCAATGCCAGCTACTTCATCGCAACCAACGTCACCTTCACCGACCAACGTGAAGGCAAGACCATGAAGATCACCGAGCTGGACGTTGCGAAATATCGCACCTGGGCCGCCACCAACACGTCTGTGGCGGCCAAGCTGGGAGGTGGCAACGCACCCAACATCGTCTATGTGGCGGATAATCGTTCCACCACCACCAGTCAGAAAACGGCCGTGCGGCTCATCAACGGCCAAACACTGCCCACCCGTGGGCTGACCCTGGCCACCGTCAACCCGCTCTACGTGAAAGGCCACTACAACTGCACGAACAACGCCCATCTCGGGACCACCAATACCAGCTCCAGTCGGCCGGCATCCCTCGTCGCGGATGCGCTCACCGTCCAATCAGGAGCTTGGAGCGACGCGGCCAGTGGCGGCTCTTACAGCTCCCGGGTGCCGTCGGACACCACCATCAACGCAGCCTTGCTCGCGGGGATGGTTTACTCATCAGCGAACGGAACCACGATCAGAAGTGGCGGCGTGGTCAACTTCCCGCGGCTGCTGGAGGCGTGGAGCGGGCGCACGCTCACGCTGAACGGCTCGCTGGTGAACCTCTTCGACAGCGCCAGTGCCACTGCGCCGTTCCAGTGGCCGGGAACCTATTATTCTGCGCCATCGCGCAACTTCAACTTTGACCCGAACTTCCTCGACTCCACTCGAATGCCCCCGGGTTCGCCCGAGCTGCGCGTCTTGATTCGAGGCACTTGGGCAGCCGCCCCCCCCAACCGGACCAATTATGTCGCTTCTTTCTAACCTCCTCCTGCGCTCCGCCGCCCTGCTGCTGGCACTACTGGCGCAGACCGGCGGAGCACAACCGGCAGCCACTAATGGCACACCAGACTTTCAGTTGACCACCACCCGCCACGAGCTGGAAGGCATCGGGCACTACTTCCGCGCGGTCGCCAAAGTCGGCACGAACCAATTCGCCTTCATCGTGCCCAAGGGCTACTTCATGCGGGTGGACGAGGCGAACCGGCAGTTGCGCGCGGTCGAGCGGGAGGACAAGTGCTCCATCACTGTGCGCCTGACCGAGGTGCCCACGAACGCGGTGGACAAAGCGACGGGCAGCCTCAAGCCCGAGGTCTTTAGGGAACTGCTGCTGCGCCGCCACCCGACGGCCAAGATCATTGAAGAATTGACCCTGACCGCCGGCGGCCAAGCGGGGCCGGCCTTTGATTTCACCTGGCGGAACGACTCGGGGTTCACCCTGCAAAACCGGATCGCCTTCATTCCCACGCCCGCCGGCCTTGTCGAATTTCATCTGCTCACCAGCGCCGCCGACAAGGAGGAGTTCACCTACGCACTCAACAGCCTGATGTTGACCTTCCGCCTGGCAGTGGACGGGAAGCTGGATCTGCCAGCGCTGCTGGACAAGCTCTGAGCGTGCAGCCAAACCCCGGCCCGGGTGCCTGAAATCGCCCCGGGGCGCGGCCTTCAGGCCGCGGAGGCGTGCGTGGGTCAAAGACGTTCCGCACGCTCTTTTCCGCTCCTGCTTGCGGCGGCGTAAATGCCGCGTTCCAACCTCAGCCCGTGATGCCGCCGGAGCTGGTGAAGATGCCATCCAGCCACATCTTGAGCTGCTGCGGATTCGAGGCCTTCTCCATCGCCCGCTCCTCGCTGATGATGCCCTGCTGCAGCAGGTTGAAGATGCACTGGTTGAAACTCATCATGCCTTCACCCTGATCCTCCCACTGCGTCACGCCGTCCACCTCGGCAATTTTCCGGCTGCTCTCGATGATGGGCAGCAGCTTGCCGAGCTGGTTCTCCTCAATGGCCTTCTTGATCGTGATGGTGTTGATCATGATCTCCAAGGCCGGCCGCATCCCGCCGTCCACGGTGGGCACCATGCGCTGGCAGCACACCGACCGGAGGGTGCCGGCCAACTGGCGGCGGATGGTGTCGCGTTCGTCCTGCTTGAAGTATTCCAAGATGCGGCCCACGGAGCTGTTCGCGCTGGTGGTGTGCATGGTGGAGATGACGGTGTGTCCCGTGTCCGCCGCGCTGATGGAGGTCTGGAAGCTGACGGCGTCGCGCATTTCGCCGACCATGATCACGTCCGGATCCTCGCGGAGCGCGCTCTTCATCGCGCGGTGGAAGCTCATGGTGTCGAGGTTCAGCTCGCGCTGCTCGATGAGGCACTGGTTTTCCTCAAAGACGAACTCGATCGGATCCTCCAGCGTGACGATGTGCTTGCGGAAGTTGTTGTTCAGGTGCTCCAGCATGGCCGCGAGCGTGGTGGACTTGCCGGAGCCCGTGGTGCCGGCCATCAGCACGATGCCGCGCGGCGATTCCGCCACGGTCTTGAGAATCTCCGGCAGCCCGAGCTTCTCGAAGGTCGGGACGGTGCTCTTGATGTAGCGCATCACGATGCACCACCGCCCCAAGGCCTGAAACACGTTCGTGCGGAAGCGGCCCACGCCCGGAGCCGAGTAGGAGAAGTCCGTCTCACGGTCCGCCTCCAGCCCGGCCTTCATGTGCTTGGGACAGATGCCGTCGATCACGCTCTGCATCCACACCTGCGTGGGCACAAAGTCAATGGAGTGAAACGCGCGGCTGATGCGGAACGAGGCGGGCGTGCCTACCTTGATGTGGACATCCGAGCAGCCCGCCTCAACCCCGGCTTTCAGGATCTGGTTGAAATAGGCGACGTCTTCGTTGGCGGGTTCAGCGACTGGCAATGACATGGCGCGGAACTTATCCAGCGCGCGATTTCATGCCAAGTTGGAATATGCCATGAGGCTCAGGCGGGCCTGCGCCAACGGGGTCAGCTCCATGAACAGCATCGAGACGGTGTAACCCTGATGCCGATCCCCCCGGCAATCCACCACCACCCCCGTCGCCGTTACTTCCTGGCCATCCGCCGGATCACGCAGCGCCACGGTCATTTCGGTCCATGCCGGAATCGGCGTCGTGGAATGGAACTCAATGCCGTTCTTGCGAATGCGCGTGACACCGGTCGAAAAATCCAGCCGGGTCGCTGGCTGGCGAGAATGGGCAAAGGAGGAAGAGTTTGCTTTGCGAGTAGCCATAAGGATTGGGGGCAAGGTAGCAGCGAACCGCGCTGCGTCAATGTGACAGGCGGGCAGAAATCAGCGTCATCACCATTCGATCACCGCCGCGCCCCACGTCAGGCCCGCGCCGAATACCACCAGCAATACCAGGTCGCCACGCTGAATCCGTCCCGTGCTTACGGCCTCGTCCAGGGCGATGGCCACGCTGGCGGCGGAGGTGTTCCCGAACTTGTCCAGATTCACAAACATCTGCTCCGGGGTGCCCTCCAGCCGCTCCGCCACCGCGTCAATGATGCGCTGGTTGGCCTGGTGCGGGATGATGCACTTGATCTGTTGAATCGTCAGCTCGCAGCGCGAGAGCGCCTCGCGCGCGGCGGTGCACATGGCGTTGACGGCGTTCTTGAAGACCTCCTTGCCGTCCATCTTCAAGAAGTGCAGCCGCTGGTCCACGCTCTCGTGCGTGGCCGGAAAACGGCAGCCGCCGCCGGGTTGGGAGAGCAGGCCGCCTTTTCCGCCGTCCGCGCCCATGCAGGCGGTGAGCAATCCGTGCGAATCGGGCCGGTGCTGCAAAATCGCCGCGCCCGCACCGTCGCCAAACAGAACGCAGGTGGTGCGGTCCTTCCAGTCGATGATGGAGGACAACTTCTCCGCGCCGATGACCAGCACGCACTCGCTCGTGCGTGACATGATGAACTGCTGCCCCACCTCCAGCGCGTAGATGAAACCGGAGCACGCCGCCTCCAGATCAAACGCCGCCGCGCGCTTGGCCCCAATCTTGTGCTGCACGAGGCATGCCGTGGACGGAAAAGGCATGTCCGGCGTGATGGTGGCTACGATGATGAGGTCAATCTGGTCCGCCGTGACGCCTGCCTGCGCCATGGCCCGCTCGGCGGCTTTGGCTGCGAGGTCGGAGCAAAACTCATTGTCCGCCGCGATGCGCCGCGCCTTGATGCCCGTGCGGCTGGTAATCCACTCGTCCGTCGTCTCGACGAACTTCTCCAGGTCCGCGTTGGTCACCACGCGTTCCGGCACATAGGCCCCCACGCCGGTCACGGAACAGGTGCGCCCTTGGAAACCATGCTTGGCGCGGGGATTGGTGAAATCGCGGACGGGTAGTGAACTCATTGCCGTGTGCCGGGATTGCAATTTTCCGGTGACGAAAAGTCAATTGGCAATTCCACTGGGAAGCAGCGTTATTCGGCGCTGCCGCTCGCCTTGCGGGCCGCTTCCAGCACCGGTGCAGCCTGCGCTGCGGCACGGGCAATCGCCTGGTTCACATTGAATTCGAGGGTCTCAGTGGCGATGCGGATGGCGTTGAGGATGGCGCGCTCCTTGGCGGAGGCATGCGCTTTGAAGACCACGCCGTTCAAGCCCAGCAGGGGGGCGCCGCCGTAGTTCTCCGAATCCGTGCGGCGTTTGATGGCCCGGAAGGCATTCTTGGCGAGCAGCGCGCCGAGCTTGCGCTTGGGGTTGGCCGTCAACTCGCGTTTGAGCATGTCGAACATCCCCCGGGCAAGGCTCTCGCAGGTCTTGAGCACGATGTTGCCCACGAAACCGTCGCAGACCACCACGTCCACATGGTTGTGGAAGAGATCATGGCCCTCGACATAACCGAGGAAGTTGAGATCGAGCTGCTTGCAAAGGACGAGCGTGGCCTGGGTGAGTTCGTTGCCCTTCATCTCCTCGGTGCCATTGGAAAGCACCCCGACCCGCGGCCTGGGCTTCCGCAAAATCTCGCGGGAATAGATGCTGCCCATGATGGCGAACTCAGCGAGGTGCCACGGCTTGCACTCGGTGTTCGCCCCGGCGTCGAGCAGCACAAACTCATTTTCCGGTTCGGGCATGACGGTGGCGATCGCGGCGCGGCTGATGCCGGGCAGGGTGCGCAGCCGGAAGGTGCCCGCCGCAAGAATCCCCCCCGTGTTGCCTGGCGAAATGACGGCGTCCGCCTTGCCATCCCGGACCAGCTCCACCGCCCGGACGATGGAGCAATCCTTCTTCTTCCGCACCGCATCCACGGGCTTGTCCTCCATGGCGAGGACTTGGGAGGCGTGCAGCAGGTGCAGGCGTGGATCGGTGTCCGCCCTCACACGCCGCAGATGGGCGGAGATCTCCTCCTGGTTCCCCACCAAGTGGACCTCGGTCAACTTGGCGTTCTGCGCCAGAGCCAGTCGCGCGCCGTCAATGATGACGCCACAGCCGTGGTCGCCACCCATGACATCCACTGCGATGCGCATAAACGAAAAGGGCGCACCAGTCTCCCGGCGCGCCCATCATCGAAATTAAGCTCCGGCCGTAATCGTGAGGATCTGCTTGCCCTTGTAGAAACCACAGGCGGGGCAAACCCGATGCGGGAGGGCGGGAGCAGCGCACTGGGAGCAGACACCCAATTGGGGCAGCTTGAGCACGCTGTTGTATGCGCGGCGCATGCGTTGACGGCTGTGCGAAGGTTTACGCTTGGGGACGCCCATAGTCTTAGTCTTTCAGTTTCAGTTGGTTTAGTGCGGCCCATGCCGACGCGCCTGCGTTCGTCTGGGTGGTTTGGCCCGACGCGCCGCCGGCCGCGAGCTGCGACAGACCGCGACAGTCAGGCTTGCACAGCGGATGCTGCGGAAGCGTGAGGAGGATGTCTTCGCGCAAGTAGGGTGTCAAGTCCACGCAATCGTCAACGACCACCACGGCATCCTCCCCTTCCAAAGGCAGGTGAGCCGCAAAATCAGGGAGTTCCACCAACTGCTCGAACTTGGCCAGACACCGGACGCATTCACAATCCACGGTCAAACTCAACACGCCCTGCACCAGCACCGCCTCCTCCAGCAAGCTCGCCGTCAGCTCATACTCCAGCGGATGATTGAGGTGAACCACCGCATCATCACGGCCGGGATCCAGTTCAACAGCCGGTAGTTCGCCGCACAGCTCCTGCGGTTCCAACCGCACTTGGCGGAGGTTGAGAATAAGGGGCATGAGGTCAGGTGGTTTGGGACTTCGAGCTGGCACTGCCAAATTTGGCGGCCAGTGCCCGACCGACGTTCGTTGGCACAAAGGGGCGGACCTCTCCGCCATGACGGGCGATTTCCTTCACCAGCCGCGAGCTGAGGAAGGTGTAGGTGTCTTTGGGCATCATGAAGATAGTCTCCACACGCTCATCGAGCTTGCGGTTCATCAGCGCCATCTGGAACTCGAACTCGAAGTCTGACACCGCCCGCAGCCCACGAATGACTGCCTGCGCGCCGCAGCCACGAACGTAGTTCACCAGCAGCCCGTCAAACGCCCGAACTTGAACATTGCGCAACCGCCGAGTGGCACCGACGACCAAGGCGCATCGCTCCTCCGGGGTGAAGAGCGGGTTTTTCTCGGCGTTCTGCGCCACCGCGACAATCACCCGGTCAAAAAGCCTCGCTGCCCGTTCGATCACATCAAGGTGACCATTCGTCAAGGGATCGAAACTGCCGGGGTAAAGGACCGTGCGCACGTCGTGAAATTCGGAGCCGGAGAGCAATTCCGCAAGCCTATTTCCCGGCACCCGCCAAACCTCGGCAGCCAGACTGGCCCAATTATTCCGCCACGACAGCCAATCAACTTTACTTGCCTCGGCACGGGTCTTAAAAGAATCCCGTTGCGGGCGGCACTCCGAGATGCTGGGCTGCTTGGACTCACTACATGCCAGACAAAACCATCTACATCGCGGGCCATCGCGGCCTAGCCGGCAGCGCGTTGCTGCGACATTACTCCAAGCTGTCCGACTGGCGGGTGGTGACCCGCACCCACGCGGAAATGGAGCTGCGCGACACCTCCGCAGTGCGCACCTTCTTCGAGCAGGAACGGCCCACCCACGTGATCTTGGCCGCTGCGCGGGTGGGGGGGATCAAGGCCAACGCCACGTTCCAAGTCGAGTTTCTGATCGACAACCTCCGCATCCAGAACAACGTCATCGAATCGGCTGCCATTTGCGGAGTGTCGAAGCTGCTCTTCTTGGGCAGCTCGTGCGTGTATCCCAAGCACGCGCCGCAACCACTGCGCGAAGACGCGCTGCTGACCAGCGCCTTGGAACCATCAAACGAGGGCTACGCGCTCGCCAAAATCACCGGACTCAAGCTGTGCGCGTATTACCGCCGCCAATACGGCCGCAATTTCATCAGCGCGATGCCCACAAACCTTTACGGGCCAAACGATAACTTTGATCTGGAGCGATCGCATGTGTTGCCAGCCTTGCTGCGGCGCTTCCATGAAGCGAAGGTCGCCCAAGCCCCGACCGTGCAACTCTGGGGAACGGGTTCGCCACGCCGCGAATTCCTGCACGCGGACGACTTCGCCGAAGCCTGTGCGAAGCTGATGGATGTTTACGAGTCCGATCAGCTCATCAATGTGGGGGTGGGCGAAGACGTCACCATCCGCGAGCTCGCGGAGTTGATCGGCGGGATCGTGGGTTACACCGGTAAAATCGCGTGGGATCCTTCCATGCCCGATGGCACACCGCAGAAACTGCTCGATGTATCCCGGATTAATGCGTTAGGCTGGAAGGCCCGCATTGCCTTGGCTGACGGCATCCGCAGCACTTACGAATGGTTTCTAGCAAACCGGGCCGGGCAGTGATTTTCGGGAGCGAGGAGCCGCTCGCACTCCGCTGCAACTTTTCATCGTCTGCCTGCGGGTTGCTTGGTAGGCTTCCATTCCGATGACACCACCCGTCTCATCCAAACGCCAGGGCGAGCTCGCTGCGCGAGTTGAAAAGGCCGTCCTCACCACGCCGGTCTATGACATCCACACCCACCTCTATGACCCGGCCTTCGGGGAATTGCTGTTGTGGGGCATTGATGACCTGCTGGTTTATCACTACTTGGTGGCCGAAGCTTTTCGTCAATTTGACCTGCCCTACGACAAGTTCTGGGCCATGTCCAAGCAGGAACAAGCCAACGCCATCTGGAATGCCTTGTTCATCGAACACTCCCCGATTTCCGAGGCTTGCCGCGGTGTGCTCACCACGCTGAACCGCCTGGGCCTCGACGTGAAAAAGCGCGACCTGCCCGCGCTCCGCAAGTGGTTTGCGAAGTGGAAGGTCGCCGACTACACCACCCACTGCATGGAAGTGGCAGGTGTGCAGCGCATCTGCATGACCAACTCGCCATTCGACGATGTCGAGCGGGTGGTCTGGGAGCGCGGCTTCAACCGAGATGAACGTTTCACAGCCGCGTTGCGCATCGACCCGCTGCTGCTCTCTTGGCACGACAGCGCCGCCCCGCGCCTTCGCGACTGGGGTTACGACGTGACTCCCCAGCTCTCGGAAAAAACCGTCAGCGAAGTCCGCCGCTTCCTCGCTGACTGGACGCGCCGCATCAATGCGCAGTATCTCATGGTCTCTCTCCCGCCGGACTTCCGCTATCCCGGTGACCAAGCCTGCCCGAGGCTCATGGAGACCGCCGTGCTGCCGCACTGCCGAGAATTCGGCCTGCCCTTTGCCATGATGCCCGGCGTGAAGCGCGGCGTGAACCCGCAGCTCAAGCTTGCGGGCGACGGGGTAGGCCACTGCGACACGGCCACCTACGAAAACCTCATCGCGGCGCACCCGGACAACAAGTTCCTCATCACCGCGCTGGCACGTGAGAACCAGTATTCCCTCTGTGTCGCCGCGCGGAAGTTCCGCAACCTGCACCTCTTTGGCTGCTGGTGGTTCACCAATATCCCCTCCCTCATCGAGGAGATGACCCGGATGCGCCTGGAGCTCATCGGCTTGTCGGTGACTCCGCAGCATTCCGATGCCCGCGTGCTGGACCAAATCCTCTACAAGTGGGAACACTCCCGTCGCATCATCGCGCGCGTGCTGGTGGAGAAATACGCCGACCTCGCCGCCACCGGCTGGGAACCAACGAACACGGAAATCCAGCGCGACGTGCAGGACTTGTTCGGCGGGGCCTTTGACCGGTTCTGTGGCCGCCACCAAGCCCGGGCCACCCAACTGCCTTCGGTCCGCCCGGCAAAAAAGCCCGGACGCAGAAAGTAGCTTCTCCACCGGGCGGAACAGCTCTCCGCCACGCAGCGCTCGAAGCCCTTTGGAGCAGGCCAAGCTTCGTCAACCAAGCCAACATGCGCGCCTGCGTCATCTTCAATCCAACCGCCCGGGGCGACAAGGCGCGCCACTTCCGCCGGCACTTGGAGGAGTTCAGCGGCGGCATCGCGCTTAAACCCACGCAGGCTCCAGGCGATGGCCGCCGCCTGGCCGCCGAGGGCGTGCAGGATGGCTTCGACACCCTCGTGGCAGCCGGTGGCGATGGCACGGTGAACGAGGTGCTCAATGGCATCGCGGATGCCCCCTCAGGTTTTGCCCGCGCACGACTGGCAGTGCTGCCCTTGGGAACCGTGAATGTGTTCGCCCGCGAGCTGGGACTGCCGCTGCAACTGCGCCCGGCGTGGGAAGCCATCTTCAGCGGCCGGGAGCGGATCATTGACGCCCCCTTCGCGGACTTGTCCACCGAACACGGTCTGCAGCGCCGCCACTTCGCCCAACTGGCCGGGGCCGGCCTCGATGCTCGGGCCATCAGTCTGGTGGACTGGCAGTTGAAAAAGCGCATCGCCCAGTTCGCGTATGTGATCGCCGGCCTGAAAGCCATGCGCGCTCCGCACCCGCTCATTTCCGTCACTGCCGACGGCCGCACGGTGCAGGGCGAACTGGTGTTGGTCGGCAACGGGCGCTTCTACGGTGGCAACCTGCCGATGTTCCCGACGGCCCAACTGGATGACGGGCTGCTGGAAATTTGCGTTTTCCCCCGAGTGACGTGGGGGCTCCTCGCGCGCTATGGGCTGGCCTATGTGACCGGAAATCCCAGCCCTCCAAGGGATTTAACGGTCCTGCGCGTTTCCAGCGCAACGCTCTCGTCAACAGTCCGAGTCCCGTTTGAGTTGGATGGCGACTTGTGCGGTGAGCTACCGGTGAGCCTCGGCGTGGCCGCCCGCGTCCTGCGCGTGGTCGCATGACCACGCACGAGCGACTCGAAGGCTTCAGCCGCCAGGCTTACTTCGTTCCGCCTGGTTTGACGGCCGCCACGATGATGGTGCGCCCCAGGAGCATGTTCGTGTGGTTCATCGCGCGCACGAAGGGGGTGTTCTGCTCATCGACCGTGCGATACCGGACGACTTCTTTCCGAAAGGCCAGGGCTCCGAACAGGCGGATAAAAGGATAGAGCAGCAGCAGCTTGGGGATGGCGGAACGCTGCGGCTTGTCCACCGTCCACTCCACCTGCTCAAACCCCGCGTCCATCAGCGCGTGCGCGATGTAGAAATAGGAAACAGGATTGATGTGTCCGCCCGTGGAATAGAGCGCGCCGTGCTTGACCGGCAGCGGGCCAAATAAGTTCCAGTATCCAAACCAGAGAAAGCGCAGCCGGGAGTTGAGGTTGAGAATGTTCGGTGTGGTCAACACGCACACCCCGCCCGGCTCCAGCACCCGAAAGAACTCACGGAGCGTCTCGCGGAAGTGCTCCAGGTGCTCGATGACCTCGGTGGCCGTGAGCAGGTCAAACGCGTTGTCCGCATACGGCAGCGGCTGGGTGTTCAGATTGGCAATCGCCACCCGCTGACCAGGGAGCTTCATCAAGGCATCGGTGTAATCACAAGCGGCGGACTCCACCTTGAAACGTTCTCGCGCGAGGCGGATAAGCTCGCCAGTGCCCGCGCCAACATCAAGGTGCCTCTGAAAAGGCCGGCGAGCTGCGCGCTGCTCCACCAGCCGGAGCACGGCGGAGTAAATGTTCTGGGTGCTCATGTCAGGTGCGCATAGTCCACATTCTGCTGCCGCCGTAAAAGCAAAAGGCAGGCGCATGGCCTGCCTTTTGCAGAAAGGACTTGGAGCGGATCAGGCCTTCGCCGTCCGGGACTTGCGCTCCGGCTTGGCCTCGGCGGCAGGGACGGCAGACTCGGTCTGGCGGCTCTTGCCGCGCTTCTCGGTCACGGGCGCGGCGGCAGCGGGGGCGGCGGCCTCAGGAGCCGGCAATGGGTTACTGCTGTTAACGATGACCTTGAGCTTGGTGTGCACCTCGGCGTGCAGGCGCATGTCGATCTCGTGCTCGCCGAGTCCCTTGATGGGTTTCTCAATGTGGATCTTGCGCTTCTCCAGCACGACGTCGAACTGCTTCTTCAGCTCGTCGGCGATG
>Ga0255094_1000469_pt1 | contig 20828 bp, 18 predicted proteins | sample Colum_Law_RepB_8_2_FD_188434 | JGI IMG/M metagenome (GOLD analysis project Ga0255094, IMG submission 188434) | Freshwater microbial communities from Columbia River, Oregon, United States - Colum_Law_RepB_8d | ecosystem: Environmental > Aquatic > Freshwater > River | place: USA: Oregon...
CGCGCTGCGGACACTCCTCGAAGGAGATTCTCAGGGGATGACTCAGCGCAGCCTGACCGAGGCCATGTCGAGCGATCCCAACACCGTTGCCTCATTGCTGGAGCGCATGCAGGAAGCCGGTTGGATTGAGCGCAAGGCTCATGAGCGCGACCGTCGAGCTTATCGCATTTGCCTCCTGCCGTCGGGGCACAAGAAGTACCAGGAGGTCCGGGATGTGGCGGTCGGGCTTCAGTCCGATGTGCTGGCGGATTTGCCTGAATCCGAACGCGAGCGATTCCTGGAGCAGTTGGAGGTGGTGGCTATGGCCTGCCGTCGCGCTGCCGAGACGTCCGCGAAGACGATTTCCCGCTGAACCCATGGAATCACCGGAATCCATACCGCCCCGATTGGATCTTTTGCAGGCGCGCCATCAGGAATCGGAAATTCCGCCCGAGATTCCGCCCGAGATCGCTCCCGTGATCCCACCGACGAGTTCGCCCACGAGTTCGCCCGTGCTTCACTCGGACGTAGGAATTCCTCCCGTTCTGGCCCATCCGCAAGCGCCCCATCCCGGGCCCGTCCGCCCGCGCTGGCGATCGGTGGCCTTCCTGTTGCTGGTGGGTTTCTACCCTCTGATTTTAGGAGTCCTGAGTCGGTTTCTGGATCTGGGAGGGGCTCCGCGGGGTCCGGCCTTGCCACCGACGATCGTGGGCTTGGTGACAGTCTGTCTCGAAAGCGTGGCGATCTTTGCCTTGTTCTTCGGTGCGGGAGCCTGGGTGGGACGTCCGACCCGGAAGGAACTTTTTTGGCATCCCATGCGACTGTGGGATTGGATTTGGGGGGCACTCTGGTCGGTGGGCGTCCGGTTGGGGGCGGTGGCTGTGGTCTATGGCGCCTTGGCACCGTTCCTCATGGTTGAAGCCTTGAAATCCAAGGCCGCGGGCGGGGGCGCTGCGGGCCCTTCGGTCGAGGAACGTCTCCAGGAGTTTCGCCCCAAGCTCGAGTCTCTCCTGCAATTCGATGCCTTGGCCGATCCGTTGTATTTGTTCCTGGCCGTCACGCTGCTGAGTTTCCTGACGGCGGGCCTTCGGGAAGAACTGTGGCGGGCGGGATTCATGGCCGCCGTCCGAGACTTGCTGCCCCGTTCCTGGTGGAACCCATGTCCGCGAAAGCCCTCAGAGCCCTGGCTGCGTTGGCAACTGCGCCGGCGCGGGCCCACTGTGTTGGTCGCCGGTCTGGCCGCTGTGATCTTTGGTCTGGGTCATTTGCCGCAAGGCGTGGGCGGCGTAATCCTCACCGGAGTTGTCGGGTTCATCCTGGCGCTGGTGATGATGGGGCACCGTTCCCTCTGGGCCGCCGTCATCGCCCACGGATTCTTCGACGCCAGCACCTTCGTGCTCCTGGCGGTCATTGTCTGGAACAAGGAATGGATTCAGCGCATGGCGCCCGACCTGCTCAAGCAGTTGGGGATGTGAGACGGAAATCCGGCGAGGGGAGTGGTCGATCGAGTGTGAAAACAGTGTCCAGCATCCGCCCCTAGCCCAGCAGTTCGATCAGAACTTCGGCCAGGCGGGCGGAGGCTTTTTGGGCGTCGGCACCGAATCGGATCAACGCCGGAATCTTCCAAGGGGCCCGGGCGATTTCGAAGGCCAGGCGGCCGGGATGCAGGGTTTTCTGGGCGGTGTAGACGCGATTGAAATCGAGCGCCAGATCACCGGCGGCCGTGTCCGAGACCGACCGCACTGTGGCCGAGGGGATGCCCCGAGCTTGCGCCATGGTCCGCAACACGGCCGATTCCATGTCCACGAGGTCGGCGCTGGTTTCGGCTCGTAGTTGTGCCTTCTCGGCCCGCGTGACCACCACACGGTCCCTGCTGACCATGCGTCCAGATCGAGACGCCGTGGCTTGAAGCCGATCGCCCCCGGGGAAATTCGCATCGACTTCGTGGTAGACCCAAGCCACCCGAGCTTCGGGATCGAGGGCTCCGGCGACTCCGCTGGTGATGATGCGTTCCGGCCGACCGGTCTCCAAGGCCGCCTCGCCGCCGCGTTGGGCATTTTCCAGTCCCATGCCAGTCACCCAGATTTCCAAGCCGGGGGCCACCCAGCGTTGCAACGCCTGGCGAGGCTGGGGGCGAGCGGCGGATTTCAACGGTCTGCCGCGACGGCGTGCGAGTTGGACGAATGCGGCGGCCTCCTGCGGCAGCGCAAAGAAGAGAAGGGTCGATTCCACGGTCAGTTGGAGGCGATGTCCTCGGGTGCCTCGGCCAGAATCCGTTCCTGCCACTTGGGTCGCTGGCGGAGAAGGGTCTTCCAGAGGTCCTGAGGGGGGACTTTGAAGATCTGGTGCAAATCGGCCGGTGTGGTCAGCCAACTCTTCTGGCGCAGTTCGTTGTCGAGCTGTCCGGGTGACCAACCGGCGTAGCCTGAGAAGACCTTCAGTTGAAGGTGGGGCGCGCCGGAATTCATCAACTCCTGCAATTCCTCGATTTGATGTCCGATGGTCAGTTCAGGCAGAACATTCCCCCCCAAGTGCTCGGGGGTGCTGTACAAGTAGCTCAGGGCCGTGGGCTGAACGGGGCCTCCTTCAAAAAGATACCCCCCCTGGAACGCAGGCGGCACTTCTCCTGGAAGGGAGTCTTCCACAAGCTGCGTCCCAGGCTGGGTCAGAACCAAGCCCAAGGCGCCTTCCGGAGTGTGCTCACAAACCAGCACGACGGATCGGTGGAAGCACGACCCACCCAAGCCACCGCCATCGAGGAGCAGTTGCCCCTGGAGGGTTTTGAACTTCTTTTTTGCGGGCTTGGGCATGAGCCGGTTGGGTCGTTGGTGGTGCCGTATCTGCGCCGTAACTGGGCCGTATATGCCCCAATGAAGCGTCCGGGTCGGCGGGGCCATCATGAAGAATTCCCGGGGCTCCAACAATGGTTGAAGCACACCGGGAATTGGCCAACACGAATCGAAGCCGATCGTCGTCGGTCGAGGCAGATCCGGATTACCGGGGCCAGTTGGCTCCGCGGCTCAAGGTGCGGATGCGCACCAGCTTGCTGTCGGCTGTGATGTAAAGAGTGCGCCCATCATTGCCCCAAGCGCAGTTGGCCGTGGCCTCGCCCGTGTTGAGGACTCCCAGCAGCTTGCCCTCCGAAGAGATGACCAGAATGCCGCCCGGACCGCTGGTCCAGAGGTTGCCCCGTTCATCGACCTTCAATCCGTCCGGCAGTCCTTTGTTGCCGGCCACTCGCGAGGTGGCATCGAAGAACATGCGGCCCTCGCCCACGGTGCCATCCGGCAACACCGGGAAGGCGGTGATGGTGGCGGCCTTGGAGTCGGACTGGTTCACATAGAGTGTTTTTTCGTCCGGTGAAAGGGCGATGCCATTGGGGAATTCCAATTTGCGGGAGACCAGCACGACCTCACCGGAGGGACGGCGCAAATACACGCCATTGAACATCAACTCCTTGAGAGGGCTCTTGTTCAATCCTTCGAGCCCGTAGGGCGGATCGGTGAAATAAATGTTTCCGTTGGAGGACAGGCAGAGGTCGTTGGGAGAGTTGAAACGACGCCCCTGATAGTGCTCGGCCAGCGGAGTGAAGCGGCCGTCGGACTCGAGTCGGGCGATTTGCCGATTGCCGTGCTGGCAGAGGATCAGCCGCTCGCCGCGGTCCGAGGTGAGTCCGTTGGAGCCCGGTTCGCGGAAGTGGAGAGCCTGGCCCGAATAACCGCTGGGATTCAGCGCCACGCTGAGGCCGCCCTTTTCGGTCCAGCGATACACCTTGTTCACCGGCACATCGGAGAAGAGCAGTTCCTGGTTCTTGCGGATCCAGACCGGACCTTCCGACCATTCGAAACCATCGGCCAAGAGTTCCATTTCTGTGCCCGGTGCGACCAGGGAATCGAATTCTGGGGCCAATCGCTCCACACGTCCGGTGGTGGCGAATTTTGGACCGGGTTTGGCGGGTTTGAGGGCTGCGGCCGCGAGTTCAGGTCGGGCTGCTTGGAGGTGCACTTGGCCCAATAGGGTCGCGGCAAGACAGGACGCAAGCGTCCGAGACAGAAACAGTTTCATGGTGTGATTCCAGTCCTAGCCGGTCCTGAGAATGGAATCAATCCTATGGAACGCTTCAGGCCAACCAACGGATTTCAGACCGTCTCGTCGGGAGTTCCCAGCAAGTACAGGCCAGGGAAATTCATGCAATGGTTGGCGTCTTCCATGCCGTAGCCTGCAAACCATTCCGGTCCGTCGTAGCTGAACGCGCACCAGCGGGGTTGGAATTGGCTGTCGGAGCGGATTCGATGCACGCAAACGGCCACTTCGATCTCTGCAGCGCCGAGTTCCTTCAGCCGCTGTGTCAGCAAATTCAGCGTGCGGCCGCTGTCACAAATGTCGTCGACGACCAAGACGTGTCGTCCTGCGATGGCTCCTGGATCGTCCAGTGTCACCTCGACGCTTTGGGCGACCACGCCGTTCTGGTTGGCCTCGTAAGAACGACAGCGGCAAAAGGCGGGCTCCACGGTGACCGGGCAAGCGAGCAGGAGGTCGGAAAAAAAGAAGACTCCGCCCCGCAAGACGCAAAGAGCCAGAGGTTGCCGGCCACTCTGGGTCCGCGCGTGGGTCGCCCAGTCGCCCAAGGTCAGGCCCAGTTGGTTGACCTGCCGGCGGACATCCGCCGCACTGGCAAACGGGACCCAATGATCGGGGATTTGTCGGCAGCCGATGCGCGAGTCGTGGTGTTTCAAAAGGATCTCCGGGTTTTTGAGCTGAATCTGCCAAAAGCCTGTCCAACGCCGACCCAGCTGCCCCGGAGACTGAATCGGATCCGTACCGATGGACCAGAATTCTCTCACGGTGGAACGCGGGTTTCCTCCCAACGATTGGCCCAGCCTCAAGGGTTCAGTGAAAACGTTCCGGCTGAGGCAAGCGCTTCGTTGTCTGGTCGTTACTGGTCGCAGCATGGTTCAATCCTCGCCTTGCCTTGCGAAAGAATCCTCGTCATCACATTTGTCTCCAATATCTAGTTCGGGCTAAGCCTAATTCCTACTTGACTTATATGTGTCGTGTGAACCTATGGAAGTCCGTGGTGGTTCCGAATAAAAAACGAACGGAGCGGCAGGAGACTCGTGTGACGTCACTCAATACCCCAATCTTCCAAAATGTGATTCCCGCATCCCGGTGGTTACCCAGCGGTTTAGGAGTATTTATACTGCAGCCTCAATTTGATTTGATTCATTAAATAAAATAAATCGCAAGATTAGGATTAGTTGGGTGTTGAATGATTTCCATCGGTTCGAACCATTTTTCAGTCAGGGTTTGCGTGGAATCAATCCGCCAACAGGCAGGGTCTGTCTCAACCCGCGTTTTTGATCCGAACATGAACACGACTGGCTCCGTTTTACAGAATTTAGCGACGCCGGGTTGTGTGAATAAAAATTAACAGCGCCGCTTTTTATAACATTTCTCACATGGTTAGAGCATCATTTAATAATCGTCAGGCACATTTCTATAGCGCCCTCAAGGAGGAGGTGGATGGCTACTTTAAAAGCAAAAATATAAAACCAACAGGAAATTGGTTGTTATATTTAAAAACGGCGCTGTTTTTGCTGGCTACGCTTTCTTTGTATGTAGTTTTGGTTTTTTACACGCCTGTCTGGTATGTAGCATTGCCGTTATGCGGTTTACTCGGGGCGGTTTCAGCGTTCATAGGCTTCAATGTGATGCATGACGGTTGCCACGGTGCCTACTCGACGAAGAAGTGGGTCAACGAGACCATGGGGTATTCGTTGAACCTCCTGGGTTCGAGTTCCTTTTTCTGGAAGGCCAAACACAATTTGGTGCATCATACATTCACGAACATAGACGGTATTGATGAGGATATTGAGCCAATACCTTTGTTGCGATTCGCTCCCTCTCAACCTCTGAATTTTTTCCACAAATATCAGCATCTTTATGGGGTTTTCCTGTATGGCTTTGTATATTTATTCTGGGTTTTCTTTGCAGATTTCAAAAAATATTTTTCAAGGAAGGTGATGGAGACCCCTATCAATGGGTTTTCAACTCGCGAGCACATTGTGTTTTGGTTGAGCAAATTGATTTATGTCTTTTTATTCATGGTGGTCCCGATTTACAATGTGGGTTTCGTTTTATTCTTGGTGGGTTTTATCACCATGCAATTGGTCATCGGAATGATGCTGGCGGTTGTCTTTCAGTTGGCTCATGTCGTGGAAAAGACTGAGTTTGAAGATGCTACGAAAGCGGATCTGAAGATTGAGCACGAATGGGCCATTCACCAAGTGAGGACAACGGCAGACTTCGCTACCGGAAGCCCGGTGGTTTCATTCTTTTTGGGCGGACTGAATTATCAGGTGGAGCATCATTTGTTTCCCAAAATCAGCCATGTGCATTATCCGGATATTCACCCGATTGTCGTGAAAGTGTGCGAGCGGTTTGATGTTGAAATCAACAAGTACCCCACCATGGTCGGAGCGGTCCTTTCCCATTTCCGCATGCTGAAACTTCTGGGGAATGGTGCGACCTCTGGTAATGCTGCCAAGCAATCCTGATCGGTTGGATCAAACACAGCACCATCCCCTTCCAAGACCGTCATGGGAGGACTTCCCATTGAATGGAAGTCATCCTCTCAGCCGAGGTACACGGCAGAGCTGGGATGGGGCTATCGCTGGGAAGAGGTTGCGGGTCGGGCCGATGCGCGGGCTTCGACGTAGTTGCCGACGCAATGGGCTAGGCTTCCCTTGGCTCCGGCCCAGTCCATTCGCCCCATCGGGACATAGAGGGCGAGCTTCGCTGCACGGATGAGGATACCGGACAAACTGGGGCGATGAGGTTCGAAGAATCGGGCCATGGCTCGGTAGTCGACTCGCCCCTTTTGGTAGAAAGCCCGCATGGATCTTCGATTGCGATAGTGGACGCCCGCCGCATGGACCGCCGCAATGGTTTCACCCGCCTTCAAGGCATCAAAATACCACTGAAGGTCTTCGCCACCTCCGATTTCTTCGTCGAAGGGGCGTCGCTGCCAAGCGCTGCGAAGGTAGAGGCTGTTTGGGTTGCCGGCGCCAAATCCAAACCCGCGTCGAAGGTCGTTCCCTTGAAACAGCGTGATGCCACCGCTCAGCGCCGCATCGAATTCACCGAGGATCGGTCCGACCGCAGCCGTCACCGAACTGGGGAATCGCTCGATGGCTTGGCCGTAGGATTCCAGAAAATCGGCATGTGCGGGAATCGTGTGGGCGCTGAGGCTCAGGACCCAATCGTGACGAGCGGCGTTGAAGCCGCGATTGAGGGCCCGACCGTACGAGAAGTCTTCCTTGCGGATGGGGATGACCTCCGCCTCGTATTTTTGGGCTATTTCGAGAGTGCCATCGGTGGAACCGGAATCCACCACGATCCATTGGTCGGTTGCACCACGATCCAGTTTCGCCAGCACCGCACCAAGGGTTTCGGCGGCATTCAAGGTGCGAATGACGATGCTGATGGGGGGGCGCGACATGCGAAAGGAGAGAGGGAATTAGCAGACGCCGCCGACGGCGGAAAGACCGGAGTCTTGCAGCTCGATTCGGGGTGTTGTTATTGTAAAAACTACTCGAAGTTATCCTCATGCACTGTGACACGACGGATCAGGACCTCTTGAAGCGGGTTCGCTTATGCGAAGACCAAGATGCTTGGGGTCAGTTCGTTGAGTTTTATCGCCTTCCCATCGTCAAGCATTGCCGCAGTTGCGGCCTGACATCCGAACAGTCCGATGAAGTGGCCCAAGACTGTTTCATTCGGTGTTTCCGTTACCTGCCGACCTTTGACTACGACAAGGCGGTCGGCCGTTTCCGTTCCTGGTTGAACCTGATGGTGAACCAGCAAATTGGAGAGCACTTCCGGTCCAGAGTCCGGGATGAAACCGTGAAGCAGCATTTCAAAGAGATGCTCCTGGAAATGGCCCGTCCGTCACAGGCGGCCTCGCAGGAACCCGCTGCGCATGACTACGAGTTGCTGTCGATGGCCTTGCAGCGGGTCAAGACCACGGTGCGTCCCCAGCATTGGCAGATCTTCGAAGCATACCTTCTCCACGACTTGTCTGCCACCGAGGTGGCTCAACAGCTGGGAGTGAGCTCGGTACTAGTCCGCGTCAGCGCTTTTCGGGTGCGAAACCTTCTGCGGAATGAATGGAAGGACCTGCAGAACGGGCCCTTTTGACAGGGCTGTCTTGAACCTGATTCCGTCTCAGCCCTCGATTGTCGGAATCGGGGTGGTTTGTTGATTCAGCCATTCTGGAGTGCCCTTTTTCGCGGAGGATGGACCTTTCTTGGAGATCGGTGAGAGCCGATGGGAAGAGTGACTCCGATTTCCCGGGTCCGGCCCTGTTCCTGCGAGTGTCATGGAATCCATCGATTTCGTGAGGCTGAAGAGACGTTCCGTTGCTGCCGATAGAGAGGCAGGCTGAGGCGAGTTGTGGGTGTTCTTCCAGTTTCCCCGAGGTTGCGCCCCGGCCAATTTCGGTTTTCTATAGGACTCAAGGAATGAGCGACCAACTCGATACCCACCAGAAGGCCCTTCAAATCAACCTCGACCCGACCAAGTACGGCGTTTTCGCCGAGATTGGCGCCGGTCAGGAGGTTGCGCGGTGGTTTTTCCGGGTCGGCGGAGCCAGCGGCACCATCGCTAAGACCATCTCCGCGTACGACATGACGGTGAGTGACGCGATTTATGGCCAGAGCGACCGGTATGTGAGCCGCAAGCGTTTGATCTCGATGCTCGATCACGAGTACCCGCTCTTGGTCGAACGCCTCAAAGGCCAGCGCGGCGCGACCACCAAGTTCTTTGCCTTCGCCACCACCGTTGCGGCCAAGAGTTTCCAGCGGAAGGACGAGACCCACGGTTGGATGGGCATCCGGTTTCAGAGCGAGCCCGGTTCCGAACCGAGCGATATCCTCCTGCACGTCGCGATGTGGGACCGCGACAGTCTCCAGCAAGCTGAGGCCATTGGCATCCTGGGCGTGAACCTCATCCACGCGGCGATGTACTTGAACTGGCACCCCGAGGCCATCGTCAACGCCCTCCTCGACAACCTCTCCATCGAGCGCATCGAGGTCGACATGATCGAGTTCCGGGGCAAGGAATTCGCTTCGGTCGACAACCGACTGCTCGCTCTTCAGTTGGTGGAGAAGGGGTTGACCAATGCGGCGATGTTCATGCCGGACGGCCGCATCGTCCAACCGGCCGACGCGCTTTACAAAAAGAGCATTCTTGTGGAACGCGGGTCATTCCGCCCGGTCACCCATGTCACCGTCGACATGCTCCGCTACGCCCAAGCGCAATTCATCCAAGAGCCGAATGTGGACGGAAAGAACCTGGTGGTCTTGATGGAAATGACCCTCAAGAACCTCAGCGCCGAGGGACGGATCGATCACCAAGACTTCCTCGACCGAGTGGACATGTTGGCAACCCTCGGTCATCCGGTGTTGATCTCCAACCATGGTGAGTTCCATCGCTTGGCGGCTTACTTGCATCGGTTCACCAAGAACCCCGTGGGCTTCGTCATGGGCATTCCCACGCTCAAGGAACTGTTCGAGGAGCGGTACTATTCGGAATTGGCCGGCGGCATTCTGGAAAGCTTCGGCCGGATGTTCAAAAACGACCTCAAGCTCTTCGTCTATCCTTTCAAGGATCCGGAGAGCGGGGCCATCATCACTTCGGGCAATCTCCGCGTGGCTCCGCACTTGCGGCACTTGTACCTGTTCTTGATGGAGAACTTCTTCATCCAAGGCCTGCGCGATGTGAACGAGGCCAACATGAGCGTGTTGAGCCGCAATGTTCTCAAAATGCTTCAGGCCAATGAACCGGGATGGGAACCCATGGTGCCCAACGAAGTGGCCACCCTCATCAAGCAGCGTCATCTCTTGGGATACAAGGGATGAGCTCCTTCGGTCTGGAGGGTTCGTTGACTTGGGCTCGGTCCGTTCGTAGCTTGGACGTCCAACAATGATTGCAGGAAAAATTGGAGCCGCCGCTAGCCAGCAGCCGTCCTTCCGGGTGGGGGACGAGCGGCTCATCAAGCTCAGCGAGAGCGCGGGTCGCAAGGTTTCGGGTTTGCTGACCAAGCAAGGGCGACCTCAGGGCGTCCTGCGCGTTTCCGTGGTCGGCGGAGGGTGTTCGGGCCTCCAGTACAAGATGGACCTGCAGGACAAGCCCCAGAACCGCGACATCCTCGTCGAGAGCGCCGGCGTTCGGGTGGTGGTGGACCCCAAGAGCGCGTTGTATGTGACCGGCAGCGAGTTGGACTATGCCGATGCGCTTCAGGAAGGTGGCTTCAAGGTGAAGAACCCCAATGCGGCCACCAGCTGTTCCTGCGGCGAGAGTTTCAGTGCCTGAACCGCAAATTCTGAGCCGAGGCGATTCGGTGGGGGTAGTCGTTCTGGCTGAGTCTTCGTCCTTAAAAGGCTCGTTGTTCGTTGGAGCAAAAGGTGGATTGTGGATGTCCGATATGGGATGAAAAGGACGCCCAGTAAAGGTGCCATCGTTCAACTTCCTGACCTCATGCCGGAGACCGCTTCACCCATCGTCCAAATACGCGACCTCTTCAAGGTCTACCGGCAGGGTGATATCGATGTCACCGCGCTCAACGGCGTGTCGATGGATATCGCTCCCGGAGAGTTCGTGGTGCTCATGGGTCCGTCGGGTTCGGGCAAATCCACCCTGTTGCACATCTTGGCCGGCATCGACACCGCCAGTCGCGGAACCGTGGAAGTTCAGGGCGTCAATGTGGCCGGGTTGAACGAGTCGGAATTGGCCGACTGGCGCAACCAGAACGTCGGGTTCGTCTTTCAGAGCTTCAACCTCATCCCGGTGCTCACGGCCTTCGAGAATGTCGAGTTGCCGCTCTTGCTCACGGCGCTGTCCAAGGCCGAGCGGCGTCGCCAAGTCGAAACGTCGCTGGAGTTGGTGGGCTTGGCCGATCGGGGACACCACCGGCCGGATCAGATGTCCGGTGGACAGCAGCAACGGGTGGCCATCGCCCGAGCCATCGCCACGGATCCGACCCTGATCATCGCCGACGAACCCACCGGCAATCTCGACTCCAAATCCGCGTCCGACGTGTTGGGAATCCTCCAGTCGTTGGCCCGGGATGCCGGCAAGACGGTGGTCATGGTCACCCACGATCCCAAGGCGGCCAGCTATGGCACCCGAAGCCTTCACCTCGAAAAGGGTGAGTTTGTGGCATGAGTTCGGCCGACTCTCAAGGCACGCCGTCCCCGTCGGAGCGCCGGCAGCGGGCCTCGGGCATTACCATTCCGGGGTTTGTCCTCAAGAACGCGTTGCGTAACGGGCGCCGGGCGATGCTGACGGTCCTCAGCGTGGCCGTCAGTTGTGCGCTGTTGGTGACGCTCCTGACCTTGCAGCGCGAACTCACCGTGCCGCCCGAAAGCGAGGCGGCATCTTTCCGAATCATCGCGCGCAACAAGGTTTCCTTGGCCCAACCGTTGCCGGCGCGACAGCGCTCCACCATCGAGAAGATCCCGGGCGTGCGTCAGGTGTCGCCGTTCACCTATTTTGGCGGGCTCTTCCGCGACGAGACCACCACGAGTTGGGCGCAGTTCGCGGTCGATCCGGCGCGGTTCCGCGAGCTGATCTTGGAGGGCAAGATCATCGAGGGTTCGTACGACGCCTGGGTCAAAAACCGCAATGGTTGCATGGTGGGCGCTGACACCCTGCGCCGCTACGGACTGAAGGTGGGAGACAAGCTGCGCTTCACCGGCACGTTTTATCCGGTGGATTTGGAGCTGACTATTGAAACGGTCTATGCCGGCACCATTGATGATCGGAACTGCTTTTTCCATCACGCCCTGTTGGACCAGTTGATGGATGACTGGGGTATGGTGGGCACTTGGTACATGATGGCCGATTCAGCGGATGCGGTGGACGGCGTCATCAAAGGGGTGAACGCCGCCTTCGAGAACACTTCGGCCGAAGTTCGAGCGGAAACCGAGCGAGCCTTCCAGTTGGGGTTCGTGAGCATGTTCGGCAATGTGAAGATGCTCTTCGGCAGCATCAGCGCGGTGGTGGTCTTCACGCTCATCCTCGTGTGCGTGAGCACCATGAGCATGGCCATCCGCGAACGGTTCCGCGAACTGGCGGTGCTCAAGGCCCTGGGATTCCGACGCCGAGAACTCTTCGCCTTCATCCTCGCTGAGAGCTTTGGGCTTTCCATGTTGGGGGCCTTCGTTGGCATCGGTGGCGCGTGGTTGTTCTGGTCCACCATCAATCTCCAGAAGCTCTCGCAAGGGTTCCTGGTCTATTTCGAGGTGACTCCCCGCATCATGGCCACTGGTGGGATCGTCGCAGCCCTGCTAGGGATCGTGGCGGCCATCGGCCCGTCGGTTTCGGTGGCCCGAATGAGCGTGGTCTCCGGGCTCAAAACCCTCGACTGAGCCGGACACGAATCCCACACACGCCCACGCTCCATGGCTCTCCCGCTCAAATACAACTACCGCAACGTGCTCATCCGCTGGCGGACCACGTTGTTCACGGTCGTCGGCGTGGCGGCGGTGGTGTCGGTGGTCATCTTGCTCAAGGCCTTGGCCAAGGGCATCGAATCGAGCAGTGCCCGCACAGGCGAACCGGGCAATATCTTGGTGGTGCGCAAGGGGTCGCAGGCCGAGTCCGGCAGCCTGGTCACTCGGGATCAGTTCCGGACGTTGCAGTTCTTCGAAGAAATCGATCGCAACGCCGCAGGGCAGCCGGTGGTGTCGGCAGAGTTGGTCATGATCATCAACGCGCCGCGTCGAGCGGCTCCGGGATCGGCCAACACGCTCATTCGCGGTGTCACCCCGCGCGGATTGGAGCTGCGGCCCAAAGTCACCTTGGTCGAAGGGCGTTGGTTCCAACCGGGCCAGCGTGAAGTGACGGTGTCGAAGAAACTGGCCGGTCGGTTTGAAGGCTTCGAGGTGGGTGGAATCATCCGGGCCGGCCCAGACCGCCTCCGCGTGGTCGGGCTCTTCGAAGCCGCAGGCAGCGCCTTCGACTCCGAGGCCTGGATGGACGCCGATGAAGCCCGGGCCATCTTCGACCGCTCCGAGATGTACTCGAGCATCTTGCTTCGTCCGCGGGATGAGGCGGCGATGCGCTCGCTCACCAACCGGATCGCCCAAGACAAGCGGTTGGGCCTACGCGCCGAGCCGGAGACCGAGTATTACTCCAAGCAGACGGCCACCGCGGTGCCCTTCAACATTCTGGCCGGGCTCTTGGGCACGGCGATGTCGGTCGGGGCGGTCTTCGCGGCCATGAACACCATGTACGCCAACGTCGCCTCGCGGACCCGCGAGATCGGCACGCTGCGGGTGCTGGGTTATTCGCGGGCGGCCATCGTGGTCTCATTCCTCATCGAGGGGGTGTTGCTTTCGGGCCTGGGAGGGATGGTGGGTTGCGCGCTTTCGCTGGGAATTTACGCCTATGTGGTCGCTCGAGGTGTGACCTTCGGGACCATGGATTTTCAATCCTTCGCCGAAACGGTGTACCAGTTCCGGGTGACCCCCGACCTGATGGCCCTGGGCCTGGTCTTTTCGCTCGTGATCGGACTCATCGGGAGTTTCCTTCCGGCCTTGCGCGCTGCGCGGTTGCCGGTGATTTCCGCCCTCAAATCGCTATGAAAGATGACCGTCTCGAACGTCTGCGAATCGCCTCCCACCAGAAGCGACGCTCAGGGCTTCCGACCCTGCTCATCATTGGCGGGGTGCTGGTGCTGACCGGTGTGATTGCCTGGTGGGCAGTGCCGCGTGCCACCGACGATGTGCGTTCCGGCATGAAGTCCGGTCCGAAGGCCACCCGCACGGAAGCCGGAACCCCGCTGGAGAAGTCGGGTGCTGACCGCTCGGCCACGGGAACGAACAGTTCGCTGGGGCAGGGCGCCCGTGGGGAGCGCTCTTCGGGTTCTGTCGCGGGCTCGGTGCTGACAGTCTCCGGCTACATCATCGCCCGCGAGCGCATTGAGATCAGCCCGCGCTTCATGGGGGTTGTGCAATGGATCGGGGTCAAGAAGGGTGATGCGGTCACCAATGGGCAAGTGGTGGTTCGCTTGGATGATTCCGAATACCGCGCCCGGTTGGCAGAGAATGACGGGGCGCTGGCGGTGGCCGAGGTGGCCATCGAGCGCGCTCACGTCGATCTCCGGCGGTCCGAACCGTTGGTGTCGGAGCGCATCGAAACTCAGAAAGCCCTCGACGATGCTCGATTGGCGGTGCGCAGCGCTGAAGCCCAGCGGACTCAGATATTGGGTGCCCGCAAAAGCATCGAGACCTTGCTCGAGTGGTGCATCATCCGCTCACCGGTCACCGGCGCGGTGCTGGAGAAGCTCGTAGACCCGGGCGAACTGGTGACCCCGCAGACCTTCGGAGGCACCCGCGGCCCCAGTTCTTCGCTGGTGGCCGTGGCCAATCTCCAAGACCTCCAGGTCGAGGTGGATATCGATGAATCCAAGCTGGCCCGCGTCTCGCTCGGCCAACACTGCGTCATTTCCCCGGTCTCCTATCCCGACAAGCGTTACCAGGGGCAAGTGGCCGAGATCGCGCCCGAGGCCAACCGCGCCAAGGGGACCGTGCAGGTCAAGGTGCAGATCCTCGAGCCCGACCGCTTCCTCACCCCCGAACTCAGCGCCACCGTCGATTTCCTGGACGCCGCGAAGTGAGGGTGCGGTGCGCCGGGTGGTGAGACCGTCCCCGGAGCCTCTCGTTGGACCAACCCAGAGCCGGTCGACGGCCGTCTGCGGTTCTCGACATCCCCGGGGGCGGCCGTAAGACTGTGGGGCGAACTCGTATGTCGGAATCTGAACCCACGACGCCTCCCGCCCCGGCAGACTTCATCCGCGATATCGTCGCGCAAGATCTGCAGTCCGGTAAGCACCCGCTCAGCGTCACCCGCTTTCCGCCGGAGCCCAATGGCTACCTGCACATCGGCCACGCGAAGTCGATTTGCCTGAACTTCGGCATCGCCCGCGAGACCCACGGCCGCTGCAACCTGCGGATGGACGACACCAATCCGACCAAGGAAGACATCGAATACGTCGAGTCCATCCAGGCCGATGTGGATTGGCTCATTCGCGGTTGGTCCGACGACCGCTTGGGTCGCAAGGTGCCCGGCGATGTGAGCGGTACCGCGGTGCTGCCCTCCGAGGCTTCCGGCCGAACGCTGGAGCCCTTCTTCGCCTCCGATTATTTCGAGCAAATGCTGGCCTTCGCGGTGGAACTCATCCGCCGGGGAAAGGCTTATGTCTGCGACCTGAACCCGGAGCAAATGTCCGAGTACCGGGGTGTGCCCGAGCGGCCCGGCAAGCCCAGCCCCTGGCGCGAGCGCTCCGTGGAGGAGAACCTCGATTTGTTCGAGCGCATGCGGAAGGGCGAGTTTCCCGACGGCACCCGCACCTTGCGGTCACGCATCGACATGGCGTCGCCGAACATCCATTTGCGGGACCCGGCCCTGTACCGCATTCGCCACGCCACGCACCACCGGACTGGCGACCGCTGGTGCCTGTACCCGATGTACGATTACGCCCATCCGATCAGCGATTATCTGGAGGGCATCACCCACTCCATTTGCACGCTCGAGTTCGAGATCCACCGGCCGTTCTACGACTGGGTGCTTCAGTCGCTCGACCTCCCGCGCACGCTGCCCCGCCAGATTGAGTTCGCCCGCCTGAGCCTCGGCTACACGGTGATGAGCAAGCGCAAGTTGCTGCAGCTCGTCGAAGAAGGCCTGGTGACCGGCTGGGACGACCCGCGCATGCCCACCTTGAGCGGCCTGCGTCGTCGGGGTGTTCGGCCCGAGGCGTTGCGCGCCTTTGCCGCTGCCATCGGCGTGACCAAGTACAACGGCCTCACCGAGGTGTCGGTGTTCGAGGGCTGCATCCGCGATGACCTGAACCTGGTGGCTCTGCGCCGTCTGGCCGTCTTGCGGCCCATCAAGGTGGTGCTCACCAACATCGCCGAGGGCGAAACCCACTGGTTCGATGCGGTGAACAACCCGTCCAATCCGGAGTTGGGCACACGCAAGATCGCCTTCACCCGTGAGCTGTGGATCGACTCCGACGACTTCATGGAAGTGCCGCCGCCGAAGTATTTCCGGCTGCGTCCGGGCGGCGAGGTGCGCCTCAAGTACGCCTGCATCATCCGCTGCGATGAAGTCGTCAAGGATGCCGCCGGTGCCGTCGTTGAACTGCGTTGTACGGCCGACCTCGAGACCCGCACCGGGGGCGCCAATGCCGCCAAGAAGGTCAAGGGAACCATCCACTGGGTCAGCGCTGCCCATGCCATTCGGGCCGAGGTGCGCCTCTACGACCGGTTGTTCACCGAAGAGGCACCGGAAGCCGAGGGGCGCGACTTCAAGTCGGTGCTCAATCCCGAGAGCGCTCTCACCATCACGGCACTGCTGGAGGCGTCCCTGGCCGACGCTCGGCAAACCGACCGCTTCCAGTTCGAGCGACTCGGGTATTTCACGCTGGATGTGCCGTATTCCCCGACCGGTGTCGCGCCGGCCTCGGTGCCGCTCATCTTCAATCGGACGCTGGGCCTCAAGGACAGTTGGGCCAAGGAAATGACCAAGAAGTAGACTCCATGGATCCGGATCTCGCCTCGTCCAAAGCCTGGGAACTCCTGCGCCGAAGCCTGTCGCGGGACCGCTTGGCGCATGGATACCTCTTTATTGGCGATGACCTCGATTCGCTCGAAGCGGGGGCGGAGGCTTTGGCCCAGACGTTGAACTGTTCTGCGCCGCTGGAGCGATCCCCGGGAGGGACTCCATTGGCTCCCTGTGGTCAGTGTCCCAACTGCCAGCGGATCGACGGGCGCAATCATGCCGACGTCACCTGGGTGCGGCCGGAGAACAAGTCCCGCCAGATCAGTGCCGATCAGACTCGTGAAATTGTCCGGACCATCACGCTCAAGCCCATGCAGGGCTTCCACAAGATGGTCATCTTCGCAGGCGCCGACCGGATGAACACGTCGGCGGCCAACATCTTCCTCAAGACCCTCGAAGAGCCGCCGGCCGGTTCCGTGCTGATCCTCCTGACCACCGAACCAACCCGGTTGCTCGAGACCATCTTGTCGCGTTGCCAGCGGGTGAGTTTTGGGGTTCGGCCCTTTCGCGTGGGCGATGAGGTGGGGCGCTGGGTCACCGACTTCGCCCGCAAGGCCGCTCCGGGTTCGACCGGAGTTCTGGCCCGCTACCAGTTGTTGGGCACCTTGCTCGAATCGCTGGCAGCGGCGCGTGAGGCGATCGAGGAGCAATTGACCGCGAGTTCGCCGCTGGCCAAGTACCCGGATGCCACACCGGTTCAGAAGGAACAGTGGGAAGACGCTCTCACCGCCGCCATCGAGGCCGAGTACCGTCGGCGTCGGGGAGAGTATCTGGCGGGTCTTCAGGCCTGGTTGCGGGATGTTTGGCTGCGGGTTTGTGGTGTCTCAGGCGAAGGCGCCTTCTTTCCCACGTTGGAGTCCGCCACGGAATCCGTGGCTGCGCGTATTAAGCTGGAGCAGGCCCAAAATAATCTGGAGAGCTGGGAAAGCACCCAGCGACTCCTGCATACCAACGTTCAAGAGGCCTTGGCGCTGGAAGTGGGGTTGCTGAAATTGACCTTGTGAGCGCCTCTGGATCTCCAACTCGCCCAGCCCGTCCGGAAGCCTTGCGGTTCTTCGCCTTGGTTTTCGGGGCGTTCCTCGGGTTGTGCATTCTCAAGTGGGGCAACCCGGTCATCCTTGATGGCCAAATCCCCATGCCGCGAGATGCAGCCGAGTGGCTCCAGCAGCCGTGGCCGTCGCGCTTGGCGTCGCCGTTCCTAATGGTGTTGGCCGTAGTCGGAGTGATGGCTTCCAAGCCGATGGAGTCGCTTCGGGGGCGTCGCATTCCAGCACTATTGCTCCTCTTGCCCGCCATCTGGATGGCCTGGCAGTCGTTGGCGGCGGGCCGTTCTGTTGATCCAGTGCTCACCGGGTTGACGCTCCCGCAATTGGCCGGTTGCCTGGCCTGTTATGGCCTGGGATTCCTGGTGCTGGGTCCGGCGCTGCGAAGTGGTTGGCTGTGGGCCGGACTCATCGCGGGTTTCGGACTCTGCCTCAACAAGGCCGCCCAGCAGCACCTCTTCGAATTGCGCCAAGACTATCAGGTGCTGCTCGAAGGGCAGGCGACGGGTTGGACCAACTTCACCGCGGCCTCGCTGGCGGAGATGAAGGCCAATCTCTTGATCATCCAGACCAACGGCGTGGACATCGCCAACCCGGCCATTCTCGACAAGATGCGGCGGGCCCGCGTGAACGGAACGATGGTGTATCCCAATGCGCTAGCCGGACTCATCTTGTTGCTCTTGCCGGCATCCTTGGCGGTGCTGGCCACGGTCAGCGCCACCCTGAAGGCTTCGGTCCGACGGTTGGTGGTGGGAAGCTTCGGTGTCCTGGGATTCCTGGCCCTGTACTGGACGGGTTCCAAGGCGGGTTGGTTGGTGGCCATCGGAGTCGGCGCGGTGGCGCTCCTGCTGCGGCCCGGTTCAGTTCGACACAAGGCAGCTCTGGTGGCGTTGCTGTTGGCCGGTGGGTTGGGGCTTTTTGGTCTTCGCTTTGCGGGCTACTTCGCCAAGGGGGCGACCAGTGCCGTGGCCCGGGCCGATTACTGGAAGGCCGCTGTGCAAAACACCCGGGAGCACCCGCTATGGGGCAGTGGACCCGGAACATTCCAGCGGCCCTACGCCCGTTTGAAGGCTCCCGAATCGGAAATGGCCCGGTTGGTTCATAACGATTTTCTGGAGCAAGCCAGCGACTCCGGGTTGCCGGGCTTTGCCCTCTACACGGCCTGGATCGGTGGCCTCCTTTGGACCTTGGGTCGGCGTATCACCGCGTCGCAAACTCTGGAGTCACCGCTCTCGAAGAAATCCCCCGCTGACTCGTTGAACCCCGATGCGACCGGATGGAAGTCGTGGCCCGAGGCCGACCGTCGTCGCCTGGAGTGGGCGGTGTTCATGGGCCTGCTCGGTTGGTTCACCCATGGATTGGCCGAGTTCGGGCTCTACATCCCGGCTTCGGCGTGGACCGCGTTCACCTTGGCGGGCGCGCTGCTGGCCGGCGTGATGCCTCGGCGTTGAACTCGATCGACCGGGATCTTTTAGCGGTATTTCTGGTTCTCCGCGTACCACGCCACTGCCGCCATGAAGGCCACCACTGCCAGCACCGCGAAGAAGATCTTGAGGAAGCTGTAGGGTCGACCGCCGGCGATCGCGCCGGTGTAGCCGTTGATTACCACCTGGTAGCTCTTGCGTCCGTAGTCGTAGGTCAGCAACCAAATGGGTGCGAGGATGTGCTTGAAGGTCTGGCCACTCCACTGGATCGATACTTGCAGGTTCATGTGCGTGTCTCCGGGAACCCGGCCTGCGCACATCGAGCGAATCTGATCGGCCATGCTCTGTCGCGAGGCGGTGGCCGCTCCTACGAGGTCGATTTGGTAGCGTTCGACCGTCCAGCCGGCGACGAACCCATCGTGATACGGCACCAATTCAGCGGTGGGGAACGGCTCGATCTTGCGCAGGAGGTCGGAGTTCACGCCTTTCGATCCGGGCACCAGTTCATCATCGAAAAAGTGTGCCAAAGAGCCGGAGCTCGGGACCCAGCGCGTGTGACGGACCTGACGGGTTTGGGTACGTCCGTTGGAGTCGGTGTAGGACTCGGTCGTGTAGTAGTAGTAGCCGCTGAGGGCCGTCCAATGGGCGGCGGCGTGCGCGTCGAAGGTCCAATAGGGCAGGTACACGCCGTGGACCGTATCGGTGAGCGCTTTCTGGCCCAGATTGGATGGGGCGAACCAGCGTTTGGAATACCACTTCCGGATGCTGTCCCGGATTTCCACCTCGCTGATGCGCAAGGGCAGCAGGCTCTCCGGCCGAATGGATTGCTGGAGTTCCTGGTAGGGAACCAATGCCGAAGAACCACAGAAATCACACCGCTTGCCGGCGTGCTCAGCCTCGAAGACCGAGATGGCGTTGCAGCTTTGGCAGCGAACGGAACTGGCCTTGGGACTCCAACCGCGGGCGGAGTCGGGCAAGCGCTCCAGAGCCTCGGCCAGATCGTGCTCGCGGATCGTGTCTTGCTGGATCAGCGCCTCGGGGTGTTCGCTGGCTGGGGTGGCGCAGTAAGCGCAGATGAGGGTCTTGGTCGACGGATCCCAAGTGGTTTCGGCACCGCAGGCGGGGCAGTGGAACTTGCCTTGAGCCTGGCGTTCGGAGGTGGGCTGAGCGGGAGACTGCGGGATGATGGGTGGAACCGAGTCCGGGATCATGGTCGTCGTCGTTCAGCGGCCACGGTGGAGATCGTTACTTGGGATGCGAGGCCAACCAACCGCGGATCGCCCCTGCTTGAGGGTGGCTGGGCTCGAGAGCCAGCACCGACTCGTAGTGGGTCCGGGCCTTGGCCGGGTCATCGAGTTCTCCGGCGTAGAGACCTGCGGCTGCCAGATGAAACGCGGAGTCGGTCGGTTTGGCGGCCAGATACAGTTCGAGTTGCTCCGCGGCATCCTGAGGATAACGGGCCTGCTTCAGCGCCGAGGCGAAGTTGCGTCGCGTCTCGGCATCCGAAGGGCGGATGAGGAGGGCCTGTTCACAGGCCAGAAGAGCGAGGCTGAGGTCTCCTTGATCCATGGCGACCAGAGCGAGGTTGTGGAAGGCCTCGTGGAAGGTGGGATCGACCTCGGTGGCCCGTCGATACTGGGCCGAAGCTGTGACCAAGTCGCGGCGTTGGTGAGCGCCGAGGCCTTGCTGAAAGTGGGTTTCGGCCACGGATCGATCTCCGGCGGGCAACAGTCCCACCGCGCGGCGTGCGTAGCGG
>Ga0255094_1000481_pt1 | contig 20593 bp, 14 predicted proteins | sample Colum_Law_RepB_8_2_FD_188434 | JGI IMG/M metagenome (GOLD analysis project Ga0255094, IMG submission 188434) | Freshwater microbial communities from Columbia River, Oregon, United States - Colum_Law_RepB_8d | ecosystem: Environmental > Aquatic > Freshwater > River | place: USA: Oregon...
ACGTGGATCTTGTGTCTCACGTTTATCTTCACGACATGCCAACAGAAGAAGAAACCTACGTGCATCGTATCGGCCGATCTGGTCGAGCTGGTGCGACGGGCGTGGCTGTTTCACTTTGTGATTCCGAAGAGCGTCGCATGCTGAAGAGCATCGAGAAGCTGATCGGCATGAAGATCGATGTTCTGGAAGTTCCGGGCTTCGATATGAATCAGCATGTTGAAGACGCTCCGCGGGAATCCGGTGACTCACGTCGCGGACAAGGTCGCGGTGACAGGCCGCAACGTGGTGGTCAGCGTCCGGCACAGCATTCAGGTCGCCTGCATCCACTGCAGGCAGCTCGTGGCGAACGCCCGTCACAAGGCGATCGCGATGATCGACCTCGCAATCCTGCTCCAGCTCGAGACGATCGTCCTCGCAGTCCGCGAGCTGGTGATCGGACCGAGCCACCTCGAAAAGATCTGGGGCGTGAAGCCGAGCGTCAGCGACGTCCGGATCCTCGCCGTCAGGATACTCCAGTGGCCAATTCTGGTCTGCGTCGTCAGACGTCACGACCTCAGGATTCACGGTCTCAGGAGTCAGGTCGACCTCAACAGTCGGACCGCTCTTCACAGGGCAGTCGACCACAGGGTTCCGGACGGCCTCAGCAATCTGGTCGTCCACCTCAGGGACGTCCGGGGCAAGCTGGCCCCCTTGCCGGTCGAGCTCCGGTAGCTCGTCGTCCGAGTGGCAATGATTCTCGAAACGATGGCCTCAGTTTTGGTGATGGGGTTGATGTGGAAGAACGACAGTCGTCAGCACGCGGTGAGCGTCGGCCGGAACGCCGTCAGCGACCTGCGGCTCGCACGAATCAGTAGTCTTCTTCCCAGCATCTGCAATGCCCCGGTGAAAGCGATTCGCCGGGGATTTCTCTCATCCCGAATTGGAAATTTGTTCTTATGTCCGTCAGTGAAATCTCTGAAGATATGAACTCTGAAGAAGTTGAAATCGAAACTTTGGTTGAATGTGAAGACATGGCTGAAGCAGAAGAAACGAACATTGAAGAAGTGGAAATGATGGTACAGCCGGAGCCCGAGAATGGGTTTCGCAAGCTGGGTCTGTGTGCGCCATTGATGGCCGCTATTGAAGCGTCCGGCTACACAAATCCCACGCCGATTCAGGAGCAGACGATTAAGCTGCTTCTGGAAGGTCGTGATATGGTCGGTCAGGCTCAGACGGGTTCCGGTAAAACCGGAGCCTTCGCGCTGCCAATGCTGCAGCGAATTGAACTTGAACTGAAGCAGCCTCAGGTGCTTGTGCTGGTACCAACGCGCGAACTGGCGATTCAGGTCGCTGCTGCGTTCGAAAAGTACGCGGCAAAGATGAGTCAGTTGCGAGTCGTCGCGATCTACGGTGGTGCCGCCTATCAGCCTCAGCTTTCACAGCTGAAGCGTGGCGTGCATGTTGTCGTGGGAACTCCGGGCCGAGTCATGGACCACATGAATCGCGGCTCGCTGAACCTCGGCAACCTGAAGTGTCTGGTGCTGGACGAAGCCGATGAAATGCTCCGCATGGGTTTTGCGGAAAGCGTGGAATGGGTGCTGACTCAGCTTCCGGAGAAACGCCAGATCGCACTGTTCTCCGCGACAATGCCGGAACCGATTCGCCGGATTGCTCAACAGCACCTGAAGAATCCTGCCGAGGTCACGATTCGCCAGAAGACCGCAACCGCCGACACGATTCGTCAGCGTTTTGTTGTCGTCGGTCAGTATCAGAAGGAAGCCGCTCTCGGCCGAGTTCTCGAAGCAGAACCGATCGATGGCGTGATCATTTTCGTCAAACTGAAGTCAACTACAGAACCACTGTGTGAGTACCTCAGCTCTCGCGGATACCGCGCAGCCGCTCTGAACGGCGACATCGCTCAGGCCCAGCGAGAACGAATTATTGAACACTTCAAGGCTGGCAAGCTGGATATCGTAGTGGCCACGGACGTGGCGGCTCGAGGTCTGGACGTGCAGCGTATAAGCCACGTGATCAACTACGATCTTCCGGGTGACAGCGAAGCTTATGTGCATCGGATTGGTCGAACAGGCCGAGCTGGACGCAGTGGTGAAGCGATTCTGTTCATTCATCCAAAGGCTCAGCGCATGCTGAAGAGCCTTGAGTATGCGACTCGACAGAAGATCGAACCGATGGATCTGCCGACGAATCGTCAGATCAACAAGAACCGAGTTTCTCGGTTCCATGGCCAGATCATCGAGAACATGTCTCATCCGCTGGCGGATGCGATGGGTTCTATCGTCGATCAGTTTCGTCGTGAGAATCCCGAGATGCCGGTCGAGAAGATCATCGGTGCTCTGGCCATCATGGCCAACAGTGGTAACCCGCTGTTGCTGAAGGAAGAACTGAAGCAGGAAACCTTCTTTGAACCTCGTCGCCGTGACGAACGCGGATCACGTGATTCTCGCGGACCGCGAGATGATGGGTTCCGTGGTCAACGTCGAGACAGCTTCTCGAGCAACGGTCCACGTTATGAACGTGCTCCCGGTGATCGCGGATTCCGAAACGATCAGGGGCCTGGGGATAACTTCTCTCGCCCGGAACGCAGTTTCCGTGACGACCGAGGACCTCGAGAAGATCGTGGGCCGCGTGAAGATCGTGGACCTCGGGCTCCTCGCCAGGGCGACGAGAACATGGAAACCTTCCGCATCGAAGTCGGCCATATGCATCAGGTAAAGCCTGGCAATATCGTCGGCGCCATTGCGAACGAAGCCGGGATCGACAGTGCTCAGATTGGACGCATTGAAATCTTTGAAGACTTCAGCACCGTGGATTTGCCACAGGGCATGCCACAGGAAGTCTTCTTTGCTCTGCAGAAGGTCTGGGTCTCTGGTCGTCAGTTGAAGATCGCAAAAGCTGACGCAGCACGCTCTGGTGGATCGTCTTCAGGCGGACCATCATCTGGCCGACGCCCTGATCGCCCATTCCGCCCGAACCGTCCGGCTCGCAAGCCAGGCGGTCGAGGGATGCGATCCTAAGGAAATCGGATCGCTCTCTGTGACGCATCGCGTCAACATTACACAGCGATCATCGCCACGCCTCCGAGTCAACCTCGGAGGCGTTTGCATTTGTGCCGCTTTGGACTGCGGCAGCCTGCTGCCGCTTTGGTGCACGCAGCCTGCTGCAGAACCACAAGCTGTTTGAAATCGCGGTCAACAGCAGGCTGTGGACGGGAAAGCGGCAGCAGGCTGCCGCAGTCCAAAACGACAAGCTCTCACTTTATGGGAGCGGCCTTACCAGATCGTAGCCCAGTTCTACGGTGGTCCAGTCATCGGTGATGTTTAGTGCTTCGTTGCCGGAGCGATGACCGGTGCAGAGCATATCGACGTCAAACTGAACAGTGGCAGCAAAGACTTTGATGTACTCTTTCGCGGCGGCGGTCGTCTTGTCGGTCGGCGCGAACATCAGCTTGAATCGAGAAGTCTGCAAGGTTCTCCCAGGTTCCACTGCGACTTGTTCGCCGGTGAGCTTCGGCCAAATGCGACTGATCGATCCGTCGTATCCGAAACTCAGGATCTGACAGTACAACGGCTGACTGGAGTTGTTGGTCACGTAGAAACAGACCGAAGTACCGCTAAGAACAGTTAGATCGCCCCGAGCGTTGGCAGTCATGAGTTCGTATTCCGCCGCCGCTGGTGCTGCCGCAGCTGCGGGTCTGCCAGAAACTGGTTGAGCCGAAACCGGCGGCTTGAGCCGTTTGGCCTGCAACGCAATATTGCCACTCAGAACAGACGGTTCTGTATTTCGAATCTCCATGACCGCTCGCTGCTGATCGGAAATCACAGACTCAGATGTCTTGCTAAGGCTGGCAACCGGCAGGATTCGAGAGCCCATGGCGACTGGGATAGATCCGCCGATGCAGGAACAACGACTGCTCACGGGATAGGCGTGCTCAAGTTTCAACATGGCGACCGGTGGGCCCGCATTCTTCAACACGCGGGAGTCCGGCGGATAAACGTCGAACTCCTGACCGTTGCTGAGGCCGTGAATGCGTCCACCGTCGATCACATAGAGACCGTTCTCAACCCCCATCACCATGAAGGGGAAATCTTTGCCCGGCCGCTCAGAGCTGAAAAGCAAACGATCCCGATCGCCTTCGCATTGCGGAATCTGTTGCGGATACCATGCACGAACTTTGTTGCGAGTCATCTCGTACAGCTCGCGACACGTGATATCTCTCGACGTGAGCCCAGCGAGAGTGTCCGTCAGGGCGTAGGTCATCGCACCGTAGACGACGGTTTTCCCGGAAGAACCATCGTGGTACTCCAGCGCAACTTGTTTTGCGTGACATGCGGCCAGCAGAACATAGTCTGCCATTTTCACTTCCCGCGTACTTCTCATGCCAGACGATTGAGTGGGGCTGGACTTTGCTGCGTCTCTGGCAGGAGGCGTTCGCAAATCCGGTTCGCACATGCGGCCTGTGCTGCGTGTGCCCGAACCGGAATGACAGCAGTCCAGAACAATCGTGATGCAGGAGGTGTACTGTCCCAGTTCGTCGATCAGTGCGCCGAGTTCCCAGTCGCGAATGTCGAAGATATCAGCCTGACGACTGTCGTAGGGGACGATGGTCTCATCAAAGCCGCTGGGTTTCATTTGCGTGACATCACGGCTCAATGAGCCATGGCCGCTGAAGTGAAACAGAAATGCGGGCTCGGGCGACGGGCGTCCGGACTGAGCCCAGTTCTTCGCGGGTTCAATCAACTGACTTCGAAAGGAGTCAAAAATAGCGTCTCGAGTCGCCTGGGCCTCGGTGAGAGTCATCAATTGCAGCTCATCCGCAAACATCTGCCTCAGTACGAGCAACATGCGAGCCACATCGTTCACGCAGCCGCTGAGTGGATAGTTCCTGAGTTTCTCTGACTTGTAGATATTGATACCGACGACAAGTGCGTGCAGGATCGCCATTTGTATTTCCTTATGAGCAGCATCGACGCATGCTCGATTTGTCGGTTCATTCAGGCGATGTTTCTCAGGATCATCGATTCCTGCCGGCTTTTCCGGGGCCTTGACAGCGCACTAGGACTAATTTTACCGTGAGGATACACTACGGCAGCGTGAAATCGATGCACATTTCAGAATGCCTGTTTTCGCAAATAGTCTGTGCAAAGGACTGCACCCATGCTCCTGATTATTACGATTCTGGCCACGCTGATTCTGTACTGGATCTATGACGGCTACGGCCGGTTCCTGCAACTCATGGTGCTCCTGAAGCGTGACAAATCGCAGGTAATCACTGCGTTTGGGCCTAAAGGCGTAGAGCATAACAACGAAGATCGCTGGCCGACGATGACTGTCCTGCTGACAGTCCACAATGAAGAGACGATCATTCGCCGGCGGATCGAGAATATTCTGCAGTGTGATTATCCTGCGAGTTGCCTGACGGTACTGATCGCCTCAGATGGATCAACGGACTCAACAAACGATATCGTACGATCATTCTTCGATCGGGGAGTGCGTTTGTTTGAGAGCCCCGGGCTGGGCAAGACCGGGACGCAGAATGCAGCCATTCGCTCGATTGAATCAGACCTCATAGCCTTTACTGACGCCGACATTCTCTTCGACGCGGATTGGTGCAAACAGATAGCTCGGCGCTTTCAGAATCCACAGGTTGGTGCAGTGGACGGTCGTGCCTTGTATGAAGCCCCAACTTCGGATGCTCTCCAGGCGAGTCAGGGGTTTTACTGGACCTATGAGCTAAAGCTGCGACTTCTGGAATCGCAACTGGGAATTCTGGCCGTTGTGGCCGGGGCGTGTTTTGCGATCCGACGAAATCTGTTTGTTACCATGGACCCGGCGATCGGAGAAGATTGCATCGTCCCGCTGGACATTGTGACACAAGGATTTCGGGTCGTTCATGAGCCGCTTGCGATCAGTCGTTTTGATTCCGAAGAGGACAGCTCAATCACGCTGCGACGGCGAATCCGTATGACTCTTCGCAATTGGCAGGGCACGTGGACTCGCAGTCATCTGCTGAACCCGCTGCGTCATCCCGGCTACGCTTTTGCGTTATGGTCGCACAAACTTTTGCGTTGGCTTTCACCCTTGTTTCTGGCCACGGCGAGTTGCTGTTCAATGGCCCAGCTTATTGTGGCTCCGTCGCTGGCGTCGGCCCTGATTTTCGCTCCTTTCGGCGGGCTGTTTGCTTTAGCCGGGATTGGCTGGATTTCCGCACGACGACACCTGCGAGTTCCCGGCACCGGGGCTGCGTACAGTTTTCTCCTGGCGAATGTGGCGTTTCTGATCGGCATCTGGCGCGCTGTCACAGGGCATCGGATTCACTCGTACCGCAATGCTTAGCTGGACAGCGCCATGTTGCCCCCTCTCCCCCGATTTTTTTTGCGGATGCAGCGTGGTGTCACATGGCAGCGTTCTTGCAAAAAATTGGTGAGAGGGCCGGGGTGAGAGGGCCGTTTTTCCACGCTGTATCCCAGGAAATCCCCCCTCATCCGGCCTAACGGCCACCTTCTCCCCCGAGGGGGAGAAGGAACTTTGTGCACGTGGCAAACATTGATGAAAAAGCAACTTCGGTGAAGCCGACTCTTCAAACATGCCGCTGTCCAGTCAGGAGTCCCAAAGTTGGATGCAGCGTTTGCTGCCAGAACTGATGTTGCGGTTCGGCCGATTTTGCTGCTACTCTCCATCGCCGCACGAAAGAACGAGCATTGGATATGGCTCGAATAAATTCAGGAGCTGTGCGGCGGGAAGTGATTTCATCGGATGATCACCACAAATCTGCCAAATCAACGCCGTCCAGGATCAGGCCAATTACGGCTTCGACGCCAGCTTTCGCTGCTCAGCGCTGGCGCGGCAATGATGGTAATGTGTGGTTGCATGAACGCTCAGAACACGAGGTTCCCGTCGTGGTACACGTGGTTCCCCGCAGCCGAGAATGAAGCATTTGAGCGAACAGATCCGTTTCCCGATCCTGACATTGGCCCATCGTTGCATTCGACTCCTCGCGGATATGATCGCCCGCGCAGTGAATCTCGCAAGGCCGCTGAACAACGCATGTTTCAAGGGCTGCCAGTTGGGCCGGAGTATGTTCGCCCGGGCGTTCCGCAGGGTGGTCTTCGCACTGATCGTGTCGTTCATTAAACGGGAAGTGCTCGCGGCTCGTTAATTGCGCCGTCAAAACCCGGTTTGCCCTCGTGCCAACTCGTCTTACCAGCACGAACGGTCACTTTGCTTCCTTCCGGAGTCGGTGCAATGGGAATGCGACTTAGGAACAGTCCGGGAATAATCTCCGGCTTGCATCAAGTGGAGACTCAATCGGTGTGCCCGCGTTCGCTAAGGCTCACTTGTCACACCCTACGAGAAAACAACGAAACTTGAAGGGTGTGACAAGTTTGCGATAGCGAACGCAGGCACACCACATACGGATCTAATTTCGAACCAGTTCTTTAGTCGTGAAGTAAGCGTGACCGTGATATGTCATGGCAAAGCGGGATGTGCCCCTGAACGGCTCAAGAGTGTGCTGAGCTTTGGAGTGTAATCTTCCCCGGCGTTGTGAAACAGATCGGCGGCCGACGAACATCATGAGTCAACCAAATACACAGACAGCCGGTTATCAGAGCTGGCAAAAGCTGGCATTTTTGCATTGGAGAGTGCCTGCCTCCACCTTGCAGCCTCTGATACCGAATGAACTCACGATCGAAGAGTTCGACGGCAGTGCGTGGCTGGGGCTGGTGCCGTTCTCTATGGAACGAATCCGGCCATGGTGGTTTCCTGCGGTGCCGGGGATTTCGTGGTTTCTGGAAACTAATATCCGCACCTATGTTGTCGACAGGAACGGCGTTCGTGGTGTGTGGTTCTTCAGTCTGGACGCGAATAAACAACTGGCGGTCACCGTGGCACGAACCTTCTGGCATCTGCCTTACCGCATGGCACAAATGACGATGACTGTCGGAAAGTCGTCGGACGGACTGACTCTGTTTCAATACACGGGAACGCGAACCGATCAGCCGCCAGCAGAGTATGACGTATCGCTGTCAGTCGACCTGCGAGCACCAGCGACCCCAGCGGCGGCAGATACGCTCGAACATTTTCTTGTCGAACGTTACATCCTGTTTGCTCAGAAACGCAACGGAGAACTGATGAGCGGTCAGGTTCATCATGCGCCTTACCTGATTCGACCAATTGTGTCTTGTCGCGTTTCTCAGTCACTTTCATCGGCGGAAGGCTGCCCGTCGCTTACAACTCCGCCTGATCATGCGGCGTATTCAGAGGGCGTGGATGTTCGAGTTTCTCCGCTGAAGTAATTGCCGAGCTTCAATTCGGGATTGAACAAGCGCTGGCAACTCGCCAAAGTGCGGCTTCGATTCTGTGAACAGTTTTCAATGATTCTTCGCGGCTTCGCTCAATCAGCTTTCTGTTTTCCCTGACAGCCACATTCCCTTTCCAGGCTGTGCTCGTTCATGCTTCAAGTCAATCCTCGCATTCAGATCCCCGACACAGAATTCCAACTTGCGTACGCGCGGAGTGGAGGACCGGGAGGACAGAACGTCAATAAAGTCAGCTCGAAAGCGATTATGACGTGGGACATCACCAACACGGCATCGCTTCCAGCCGACGTCAAAGAGCGTTTCATGGCTCGCTATGGTCGACGAATCACCAAAGAGGGATTCCTGCAGATCACCAGCCAGCGTTATCGGGATCAGGGTCGCAATGTTGAAGACTGCCGAACCAAGCTGGCCGAATTGATCCTTGCCATTGCCACGCCACCCGTGATACGCAAACCGTCAAAGCCATCCAGGGGCGCGAAGCAACGGCGTTTGAATGAAAAGCACGTTCAGGCAGATCGGAAACAAAATCGTCGCCGCCCGGGATTGGGTGATTAGTTCGAATCTGCACCGACCCAAGTGTCGGTCTGATCACATGCCCATCAGTTTCTTGCGGAACACGAAAAAGGCGGCTCCCAGAAGGCAGAGTACTGCCCAAAGATAGTCGAGTGACGGCTTCTCTTTGAGGTAGATCCATGCAAACGGGACAAAGACCGTGAGCGTGATGATTTCCTGCAGGATCTTCAATTGCCCCACGTTCATCACCTGATTGCCAATCCGATTGGCCGGTACCTGAATCAGGTATTCGAATAACGCAATCCCCCAGCTGACCAAAGCAGCGACGAGCCAGGGCTTCTCTTTGAGCCCCTGCAAATGGCCGTACCACGCGAACGTCATGAAAATATTGCTAAGTATCAGCAACCCGACCGTCGTCCAAACCTGTGACATGAATCCACCCTTATCACATCTCCGCTAACCGAACTTCACGAGGTGCTAAATTCTAGCGTTGCCGCGGGGTCGCGAGAACGGCGTTTGCTGACTGTTCCTTTCAACGCAGAAATGAAAAAAGAGCCACGTCGAAACGTGACTCTTCAAAAGTTCAAATTGAAACAGGTTGGCGTTGCCGTGATTAGAAATCGCCGACCACTTCTCCATCTGCATGCTGAATCAGGCGATTCAAAGTCTCATAGTCGATTTCACTGCTGATCTCTCTCACAGACCCATCAAAGAACAGAATTCGAAACGTCTCCGCGAGTTTTCCAAGAGCGGCTTTGGGGTCTTCAGGATTAAACTCAATGCCCGACGGTTTGGTCCAGATGTCAGCTTTGTCGGGACCGGCCTCAACCACCATGAGTGTATTGGACATTCCGTCTGTGATGTTGCCAAACCTGGTTGGCTCCTCGCCGCCCAATGGAGTTCCCTCACCGGTAAATACATGCAGACTCGTATAACCTGGTTTCTCCACGCCTTCGCATTCAAAGATCTTCGGCATGCGTTCAATGAGTGTCTTGTTGTGATCGCTGTCCCAGGGTTCATCGAGATGGAACTCCTGATACAGCGCGACTTCTTCCATATACGGCAGCAAATACACACGCCAGCTCAGCCCTTTATTCATACCATCATCGTTTTTGGCAGCGCAGTAGGAAGGGAGACCATTGAACGTATCATGGTAGTTGTGAAATGCGAGCCCGATTTGTCGAAGCGGCATCGTCAGCGCGCGGCGAGAAGCCGCTTTCTGACTTTCCGCAAATCCCTTCACGAGTTCCTTAAACGCCGGCGTAACGTCCTTGAAAAACTTTTCAGGATCCGACACTTTGGGGAGATCCAGCTCCACGGATTCTTCAACCGCTTCGATCGTGACAGACTCGAGCAGTTCAGACAAAGCTGTCACCAACTCTTCACTCACCGGAGAACTGTCGCCGGAAAGCTGACCAAGAGCCTGAACCTTGATCATCTGGAAGCCCCCCATCGCAATCGCGCTCAACTGCTGAGCACTCGCGTTATCGCTCATGTCGACATTCAGATTCAGGTGCGATTCACTCGCCCCAGTCATATCGATCGTTGCCACCAGGCCAACGATGTTTTGGACGAGGGGAGCCATCGGCATTTGCTGTGATATTTGCTCGATCAGTTCTTCCACGGGCTCGAGGTCCACGACAGCCACGATATCGTTCGCGGGATAGAGTCCTTCAAATTCGGCCTTCGTTTCTCCGCTCCTGGTTCGCGGGGAAAGCATCGCATTCAGAGTCTTCTCCGGGCCCAGCAGCATTGTTTTGGAGTCAACGAAAATCAAAATCATTCCGTCGGGAAGAGCATAAGCCACTTTCGAGTGGATCATCATCGTCTCGTCGTTGTTTCTCACAGGCAGCTTCGCCAGCAGTGCTTGCTGATCAAAGTCACTATTTGCACAAACAATGACGCCCGGCATAGGCTCGGACGACGGCGGAGACTGATAGTAGTCTCCAACAACATGGCCATCATGATGCTGAATCAAATGCAGCAGTTCACTGGCTTCGATTTCGGAAGGAAGGAATTTTGCGGAGCCATCTGCAAACACCGTAACAAAGCGGTCACCGATTTCGCCAAGTGAAGCAACTGGATCTTCTCCGTCAATTTCGAGTCCACCCGGTTTTGTCCAGACTTCTGCCTTGTCGGCCCCGGCAACGACAGCCATGATCGTGTTGCTTGTGCCGTCCGTGAAGCTGCTGATCCCCGGGGCCTCTTCACCTCCAAAAGGCGCCCCTTCACCCGTGAAGACGTGATAAGAAGTCATCCCTGCGTCTTCCACGCCCGCTGTTTTGAAGAACTCCGGCATCTTTTCAATCAGCGGCTTGTTGTGTTCACTGTCCCATGGCTCATCCAGATTGAACTCTTTATAGAGTTCAGCCTGATCAAGATAGGGCAGCAAGTGAACTCGCCAGCTCAGGTTTCCTTTGTTTTCGCCATAGCCATCGCTGGCGGGAAACGTGTTGTTCGAGTCATGGAAATTATGCATCGCGAGGCCGATTTGTCTCACCCCATTCAGCGCCTGAACTCGCTCGGCCTGCTCCTTCGCGCGGGTCGACATATCTTCCAGACCAGCCGCATCCATCACGAACCCGACTTCTTCGATCTGCTCGATCTTTAACCCGGTGTTCTTCTCAAATTCACCCAGCAGACTTTTCAGAATTTCCTGGCCCTCAGCGGCCTCAAGCAGCCCCTGAAAACCTTTGGCATTGATGACTCGCGCGGGTTGAGCCGCAACGATGATCATGGAATCATCCGGAACGTATTGCAGAAGGGCGGATTTTCCCTCCGTCGGAGCCCCTTCTCCGCCTCGCACTGCCCCCTTCAACGGTTTCGGTGCCGGAGTCTTTTTCGGTGCGGCCTTCCTGGCCGCCGAATTCTGTGTCGTTGACTTCTGCTGTGCCGTCACTGGGCCGGCTAACACTCCCAGGAGTAGTGCCAGAATTAACAGATACGATTTGACTTGTCTCAGCATCGTGGGCGTCCTTTCATTGAGAAACAAAATGAGCAATTCAGACTCGAAGCAGAGCTCCCTACCATAGCGATCGATCCCCGCCCATATAGAGGTCTCCTGCGAAGCCCTCAGTCTGTCAGTATGCTCAGGAAATGCAACAGTCCGCACCCATCCACCTGCAGGATGCGGTTCGGGAATAGCCTTCTCCGGACAAAGCCAGCACCGGCCCCCGAACGATAGAAAAATGCGTGAAGTACATTTCGACGACTGGGTGACAATCCCGGTTCTGCTCGGTCTGTAAACAGATATCGCGTCACGGATCAGATGATCTCAACATGGCATCTTGTCTGGGAATCCACGTATTTTGTGACATTCCCTGCCGGTTCCATTACACGAATTTTTCCGTATGCCGGGACATACCGTCCGTCAGATTTGAAAACGAATCCTGGCTTTCTAGGATGCGTTCAGGGCAGAACAGTCTGTTTATGGGGCGAAATGATTTTTCGCGTTTTCCGAGTCGCAATTGATGAGGGCCTGAAGTGACATCACTTGATGCAAAGTGTCAGCAGCAGAGAGAGCTGCTAGATCAACATACTCGCGAGATGGTTCAGTGGCATTTCGGTGATGATACCGGATGTGAGTTCTGGTTAGAGAAGAAGAAAACCTTCAACTTCGATCCTCTCAAGGACGTCAATTGCTTCGACGATCTGAAGAAGTTTCCACTCTTCGAAGATGAATGGCTTCGCGGTGGCCCGATGCGTCGCTGGGTGCCACAGCCGTTGCAGAACAAACCGATCTACGTGTTTGAAACCGGCGGCACGACGGGAGTTCCCAAGAGCCGCGTTGTCGTCGAAGACCACTGGATTGACTATGAGCTCTTCAGTGCGACTTTGCCGGATGAGTCCTTCCCGAAGGGAGCAAACTGGCTGATGCTGGGCCCTTCCGGTCCGCGTCGTCTGCGACTGGCTATCGAACATCTCGCTCAGTTTCGCGGGGGCATCTGCTTCTGCGTCGACCTTGACCCACGCTGGGTCGTGAAGCTCCTGAAGAAGGGCGATGTCGAAGGCGCGAAGGCGTATAGTGCTCACTGTATCGATCAGGCCATGACAATTATGTCGGCCAACAACGATATTCAGTGCATGTTCACAACTCCCAAGTTGCTGGAAGCCCTGGCACTGCGGTTGATGGACAAGGGCAGCAGCGTGGAAGAAGCCGGGATCAAGGGCATCTTCTGTGGTGGCACCGAGTTCACTCAGCAGTGGTACCGATTTGCTCGCGAAGAACTGCTGGGGCCGAACGTGTACATCACGCCAACCTACGGCAATACACTGATGGGTTTGGCCTGCGGGAAGCCACACGATCCGGCAGACAACTACAAGATCACGTACTTCGCCCCGCAGCCACGAGCTGTCATTGAAGTCGTTGACTTTGATGACCACAACAAAGTGGTCGATTACGGTGCGACAGGCCGAGTGAAACTGTACACGATGACCAAAGAGCTGTTCGTGCCAGGGTTTCTGGAACGCGACGAAGGCGAACGCGAGAAGCCTTGCGATAAGTACACATGGGACGGCGTCAGCAGCGTGAGACCTTATCACGTGTTCGCGAAAACCACGACCGTGGGCGTCTACTAATCGCACCTGCAACCAACGGCCAGTAACGATCAGCCATCGAACAATTCTTTCCGAATTGTTCGATGGCTTTTTTAACGCGCCGGGTTCGAAAGGATTCTCTTAACTGGTGCGTCTGCGTTGGCTGCGGCGAACTTGTCGCACTCTACGAATTGCGATTCCCCAAGCCGCATGAGGCAGGTAAGCCTCAGCAGTTCTCCGGTATCCTCGCCATCGCTGGAACGCTCGCAGCGCTCCGGCGGCAGAGGTAATCGCACGATCAATAGCCGTCGGTAACGGCATCAGCATCGAAGTGAATCGCGGGCAGCTTCAATCGCAAACGGCATTCGTCAAGCATGGCCTGAGTCACACTGGCTCCGATTCGAGTCACACCGATTTCTCGACACTGAAGCAAGGCATCCATGTCTCGCACACCGCCAGCCGCCTTGACTTGTACCGCGGGCCCCGAATGCTTTCGCATGAGCCGCAGGTCGTCCATCGTGGCTCCGCCGGTGCCATAACCGGTTGACGTTTTGACCCAATCAGCATTCAGTTCTGTGCAGATCTCGCAAAGACGGATCTTCTGATCATCGTCCAGGAAGCAGTTCTCAAAAATCACCTTAACCTTCTGGCCGGCGGCATGAGTCAGCTCAATCACAGCCTTCAGATCGGCTTTGACATAGTCCCAGTCGCCACTGAGAACTCGACTGATATTGCAAACGAGATCCAGCTCCTCTCCACCATCCGCCAGAGCTTGCTTCGCTTCCGCGACTTTTGTCGAGGTACACTGGCCACCGTGAGGAAATCCGATGACCGTGCTGGCTTTTACGCCGGAGCCTTTCAGAATCTCCGCACAGCGTTTCAGATAATGCGGCTGGATACAAACACTGCCCGCCTGGTAGACGACCGCCATGCGACAGCCAGCTTCGAAGTCAGCAAAGGTCAGGGATGGCTTGAGCAATGAATGATCAATCATCCGGGAGATTTGTTCGTACGTATATTCCATGAAGAACCGCTTTCAAGCACGTCATTAAGGGAAAACAAAGCTGGGGCGTGTTCTAAGTCCTCTGGGCGTTATTGACCAGTCCAGCCATGAGACTTGCCGACTTTTCATGGCTCTGATGGCATGCGACGGGACAACGCCCTCACGATGAAAACCCAGCGTAACGTCTTGAGACGAACAACACTGGATTCCGCCCCGACGGAGGACATGCATTCAGATTCCGGGCTGCAGACTCAGCAAGCGTCACTCACCCCAAGCTGTAAACTCAACCAGTCGTCTCAACGACGGCCTCGTTCTTCTTCAGCATTTCCAAAAACGCGGTTCGCATGCGTTCGACAGCAACGTTCAATGGACCGGACAGCGTTGCTCCGGAGGCGAGTTTGTGTCCGCCTCCCGAAAACTGCTCGGCCAGCGAGGCGACGTCGTGAGGATATCGGCAACGGAGGCTGAACTTGATCTGCGAGGTCTGCAGTTCGACAGCAATGAACGCAGCTTCGGAACCGGCCACAGTAAGGCACTGATTGACCAGACCTTCTGTGTCGGAAGGAACCGCCCCGGTCTCTGACATGTCCCTCGCGTCGACCTGAACCCAGACCAAACGTCCGTCGGCCTCAGATTGAGTTCTCCCGAGAACTCGCCCACCCAGCCGAACTCTGGACAGCGACGACTGTTCATGCACCAGATTGAACACGTAGTGAGGCGATGCCCCCCGATCAATCAGGGCCGCACTGATGCGCATGGTCCGGGACGTCGTAGAAGGAAATCGGAACCAACCGGTGTCCGTAGCGATCGCCGCATAGAGCCAGTTCGCGGTGTCTTCATCGAATTCAATGCCAAACGCTGCAGCCGCTTCACAAATCAATTCGCCAGTCGCCGCAGCGGTCACATCCTTCAGTTCAATCGCGCCCATTTCGTCGGAGCTGACGTGGTGGTCGATAACGACTCGTTTGGCAGGTGACGCCTGAATCACGTCGGCCATATTGCCCAACTGCTGCCAGGCACTCGTGTCAACAATGACGACCACGTCTGTCTTTGGGACGTTCGCTTTGGTGACCGTATCGTTGAGTTTCAAAATCACGCCGGGCGGATTCATGAAACTGAGGTTCGCAGGCGGAGCTGACGCATTAATGATGGAAACTTTCTTCCCCAGGGCCAGCAGGATTGCTCGCAGCCCCAGTTCAGAACCCAACGCATCAGCATCAGGGCGGACATGACTCGTGATCAGGAATGAATCATTCTCGTCAATCACTTTCTTCAAAATCGTCCAGTCCATCGCCGGCACAGATGCTCACCTTGCAGAGGTTCCATTTCGTCAGAAAACCCATTTCAAACGGGTCGGCACGGATGGTCGAACAATCTTGCAGCTCTTGCAAGTCCGCAGGGAGCCGGTTTTCTGAAACCTGAACGCGACAAAGCCTGCAGAATGCACAATCCTACCCGTCGACACCGCATTTCGTGCTCGGGCTCCGCGCTGCTCTGCAATCCGTGTTTCGGCCTATGACAGGCCCCTGCAAACGTCCGCCTCAAGCAGAAAATCGTCGCCGCATGCCTGTACTCTGAAAGCAGTCAGATTGGCTGTTCCGGGTATGGATGGTAACCCCACGCCACCCACAGGCGACAAAGCTGTTTCGCCGCCAATCAGTTTGGGGGCTACAAAAGCGTGGACTTCATCGATCAATTCACTGTCAAAGAATGCTCCCAACAGCCCTGGTCCGGCTTCGAGCATGGCGTTGGTACATCGGCGGCGGCCAAGCTCCCGGAGGACTTCCCCCAGATCCACCGAACCTTCGCCGCTCGTTTCGAAAACCTCGACACCCAGATCACGCAGCCGACTTTTTCCGGCATCGCTACACCGTCGGGACACGCAGACCAGAACGGGTGCCTGGCTAATTGTTTTCATCAGCTTCCGATCCGCCGTTACGCTTTCCCCTGTCGAATCAATGACAACTCGCAGAGCAGTTCTCAACCCGGCCGGGCGAGCTGTCAGCAACGGATCATCGGCACGGACGGTTCCTGATCCCGTGATAATCGCGTCAACGCGGCCTCGAAGTTGATGAACCCAGGCTCGCGAATGTTCACACGAGATCCACTGAGAATGCCCGTTGCTTGTGGCAATGCGCCCGTCCAGGGTCATCGCCCATTTCGCATGCACCCAGGGACGTTGCTTAATCATCAGCATCTCAAACGGTGCGATGAGTCGCCGAGCTTCGACTTCGCAAATCCCAACTTCGACGGGAATCCCGGCCGCTCGAATCCTTTGGATCCCTTGTCCGGCTACATGCGGAGCTGGATCCTGACACCCCACGACGACTCGCCGAAACCCGGCCGCGATGACCGCGTCGACACATGGCGGCGTCTTCCCGAAATGAATGCAGGGTTCCAAAGTCACGAACAAATCTGCGCCACGAGTCGCCTTGCCCGCAAGACGAATGGCGTTGATCTCCGCATGAGCTTCCCCGAACTTTTGATGGTAACCTTCAGCGATCAGGTTTCTCTCGCCATCGACGATCACCGCGCCGACCATGGGATTGGGCTCGACAAGGCCGTGACCTGTCCGCGCAATCCGGATCGCTCGCTGCATTACGTCAATGTCAGTGGAGAACATAGAAACTCTTCGCGAAGGTTATCGTTCGGGACTCGTCGGCGAATCTGGTTTAAGCAATGCTGGTTTAACGGCAAGCCGCAGTCGTCGGTGTTCGTTCTCTCCTCGCTTGGCAGCATTCAGCCCAAAACAAAACGCAGTCGCCTGCGGCTTGCCGTTAAACGAAGAGAATCAAACTTCGCCGCAACATCACCCGCCATCACTGATCCAGTCGCCGCGTCAACGCAATGCGTTTGCGATCAGCTTCGACCTGGACAACTTTGACTTTCACGATATCACCAACCGACACAACTTCCGATGGATCGCGAACAAAATGATTGGCCAGTTGAGAAATGTGAATCAGCCCATCCTGATGAACACCAATGTCCACGAATGCTCCGAACTTCGTCACATTTGTCACCACGCCTTCCAGCACCATCCCAACGGCCAGATCACCGATCTCACTAACCGTCTCTGAAAACTGCGCCGCTTTGAATTCGCTGCGAGGATCTCGCCCAGGGCGAGCCAGCTCCGCCACCACATCGCGGACTGTAAATTCACCGGCCTCCGCAGAAACAAACTCGGCCGTCTTGATCTGCGCGACGAGAGTTGGATTGCCCACCAGAGCTTTCGCGTCAGTTCCAAGTTTCTGAGCCATCTTGCGGACCAGCGGGTACTGTTCTGGGTGCACGGCAGAATTGTCCAGCGGCTGCGAGCCACCTCGAATTCGCAGGAAACCGGCTGCCTGCTGATAAGCCTTCTGCCCCAGACGAGGAACCTTCAAGAGTTCATCACGCGACTTAAACGCTCCGTGTTCGTCACGGAATGAGACGATCCTTTTCGCCAACACAGCTCCGATCCCAGCGACATAAGACAATAACGCCGGACTGGCGGTGTTTGCGTCGACACCGACTGAGTTCACACAGCTTTCGACTTCGCGATCCAGGGCCTTCTTCAGCATCGCCTGATCAACATCGTGCTGATACTGGCCAACGCCAATCGACTGTGCATCAATCTTGACCAGCTCTGACAGCGGATCCTGTAGTCGGTGAGCAATGCTAATGGCACCTCGCACGGTCACATCCAGATCGGGGTACTCAGCAATCGCCGCTTCACTGGCCGAATAGATCGACGCTCCGGACTCATTCACCATGACCTTCGTGACCTTCAAGCTGTGTTGTTTCATCAGGTCCGAAACAAACTTGTCGGTTTCACGCGACGCAGTCCCGTTGCCAATCGCGATCAGCGTGGCGTTGTGTTTCTTGATCAGTTTGAGCAGCGTGTTTCCCGCCCCATCAAGGTCCGAGCGTGGCGGAGTCGGATAAATCGTTTCATTGCAAAGGAAACGTCCGGTTTCATCCACCACGACAACTTTGCAACCCGTTCGAAATCCCGGGTCGATTCCGATAGTCACCTGAGGCCCGGCCGGAGAGGCCATCAGGAGGTCGCGAAAATTCTTCGCAAACACTTCGACGGCTTCTCGATCGGCTTTCTCCTTCAAGGTTTGCAGCAAAGCACTCTCCGCCGACGGCCGCAACAGCCGGTCATAACAGTCGACGGCTGTCGCTTCGAGCTCTGCCTTGAATTCGAAGGTGGGATTGGTCACGAGTCGAGACTTTAGATGTCTCTGATTCGTCTCGTCATCCATCCCGAGGCTGATTCGCAGCACGCCCTCGGCTTCTCCTCGCTGCATGGCCAGGAATCGATGAGCCGGCATCCGAGAAACTTTTTCACTGCAGTCAAAGTAGTTCTCAAACTTGCTGCCTTCTTCGGCCTTACCCTTCTTGACGACTGAAACCAGTTCTCCACGTTGAGCCTGCTCAAGGACCCATTGTCGAGTGGCGACGTTCTCCGCCCATTGTTCCGCCACGATGTCACAAGCGCCCTGAATGGCGACCTTTTCATCGGGCACGTCTTTGTCGGCGCTGATGAACTTCCGGATGATGTCGGCCCGCGATCCGGACAGTCGCTGTTGACTGAAGAGCAGATCGGCCAGCGGCTGCAGACCTCGCTCACGAGCAATCGCTGCTCGAGTTCGCTTCTTGGGCTTATACGGCAGGTACAGATCTTCCAGTACGCGCGGATCCATGCAGGTCACGATTTGCTTTCGCAGGGCTTCGGTGAGCTTTCCCTGCTCGGCGATCGTCTTCAGGATCGTATTCTTGCGAGCGGCCAACTCTTTTGCTTTGGCAAGCAAATCCTCAATGGCTCGAAGTTGTCGTTCATCAAGCCCCTTCGTGACTTCTTTTCGATACCGCGCGATGAACGGAATCGTGTTGCCTTCTTCGAGCAGCCGCACGGTTCCCTCAACCTGAGTCATCGAAAGACTCAGCTCTTTTGCGGCGACCTGACAAAAATCGTCAACTGAAAATTCAAAGCCAGCATCGCTGACAAGTGGAGAGGTACTCATAGGAGAACAGGTTGACCGAAAAAGCTCGCGGAAACAATTTGCAACAAGGCGGCAGGCTGGAGATCGCTGAACGGCTCATTATAGACCAGACAGTTCAATTTCTGAGGATCGATTGGCATCATGATCGCCGGGTACAGTCGCTGTACGATGGACATTCTCTTTCCGCCGCTCGCCTGAAAGCCTACAACACGCCTCATTGTGATAAAAAAATGCGATCACGTCGATGTCCGATGGAAAATCCCCTGAAGTGTTTGCCCTTCATGCGTTTTCGGCCAGAACGACCTTCCGCTGGTGCCACGCGGATTAAAGGTAAATTCCAGAAATGCGTGTGCGATTTTGGCCCGATTTTCGTTCTCATAGCGTCAGATAAAACTTTCCGATCAGACCTGAACAGGACTTTGGAGCCAAAATGAATCAAGCAGACTGGAAAACGAAAGCGGGCAAACTTGCTTTGGCTTTTGCCATCGCGTCCGGATACGTGGAATCGGGAAGCACTCTGATCGGAAATTCGGTGTTCGCACAGGAAGCGGTCACAAGTAAAGCCGCCACCGTGGAAGCCGCCGCAAAAGTTCTCGATCTGCGTACGCTCGGCACACCGGAAGGCGCTAAACTTCAGGGCGAACAGCACGTTGGTGCTATGTCTTACGGGACGTCGGCTGATCCAACGGCCGCCTATCAGTTCCAGAAACAACAGCTCACAAAGCTTGGCTGGAAGGAACTTCCCGGAGCCATGACTGAGGCGGCCTACGCAAGCGGCATGTTCAGCAAGGACGGATACTCCCTGTCCGTTTCGACATCGGCATCGGGCCAACCAGAAAAAGAACGTGCGACGTTCGTCTACATCATGAATTTTGGGAACGTAGCACTGAAGTCACTCCCGGTGATCAAAGGGGCGACATCAACGTTCGTCAATGAAGCGACTGCGATCTACTCGGTGGATCTCAAGGTACAGGACGCCTCCGATAAGACTCTGAAACTGCTGCTCGATGCTGGTTGGCAGCCCTATGGTTATAACGATGCGTCTGCCGACTTGAAGCAGTTTCAGGTCAAGAGGAACGCTATTCAGATTGGCGTGATGGTCAACGTAGCACCGGCTCAGGGAAACAAAACGGCGGTCATGTACAGCGCGTCATTGCTGGCCGCAGACATACCTGCTCCGGACAATGCCGAGCAACTCAGTTTTACAGGTCAGCAAAAGACGCTGCGGTTTGAAT
>Ga0255094_1000483_pt1 | contig 20547 bp, 16 predicted proteins | sample Colum_Law_RepB_8_2_FD_188434 | JGI IMG/M metagenome (GOLD analysis project Ga0255094, IMG submission 188434) | Freshwater microbial communities from Columbia River, Oregon, United States - Colum_Law_RepB_8d | ecosystem: Environmental > Aquatic > Freshwater > River | place: USA: Oregon...
CGAGAATTCGCAGGATCATGATTACAGGTGCCCTGTCGCCAAAACCGAGAAACTCACACTCCTGAATCGGTCCGTTTCAGCAGAACACACCAGATTCTTACGGTTGCTACGGGGCGATCAGAAATTCCCCGGGATCCGAAGATGCGCAACAGATCTATTCGATGAATTCGGCAGTAGTGAATATCCCCAATCACCGTGCAGCAAGCCCCCGGATAAGCGCGAAGAACGGGATTTGGATGTCGAGGGCCGGAGAGCTTGTGCCGCCAAAACGCATTCCTGGTAACATACGCCGCAGCACAATCCGTCGACTCGAGGCCGTGCAATCTGCAGCAAAATCAGGCGACTTAAGACACTTGCCGGCTTGCAGTTCTCCTGCACTCCTGGTAGGGTCTTTGCTGCTGTAATTACGCACAGTTGGCTAGTTCTCGAGGCGGGTGCCTATGAATGGTCAGGTTCCGACATCGATGTCCGGGGAATCGTCTGACAGTGCGTGGCATGTGATTTGTCGCTGGCGGCAGTACATGGCTGAGCAGACAGTCAATACCCTCAGGATCTGCACGCTCGCCGTGTTTTATCTCGTACACCTGCTGCGATACGAGGCGGGTGCAGGCACAGGCTGGCTGGATTTTCTGCAGGACGGCGGTGCTGCCCGGGTGTCGTTCCAGCGACACGTGGCAATCACGGTAGTGGTTGCCGCGTGGGTGTTATGGAGTCTGACGGTGCATGTGCTGCTGCTGGACCGGGTCTTTCCGCGGCGACTGCCGCTGTTGTCTATCTGCTTCGACTGCGGGTTTCTGACCGCTGTGCTGATTTTCAGCTCGGGGGCTGCCAGTCCGCTCGTGTGCGGTTATTTTCTGATCGTGATGATGGCGGGGTTGCGGCTGAACGTGGCGTGGGTGCGAGCAGCGGCTGGCTGTTCGCTGGCGGGCTATCTGTTCCTGCTGGGTTGCAGTCGCTGGCCGATGGGCATGCTGCTGGCTGACCCATTACCGCCGGTGCCACGATACCAGCAGATCGTGGTGGGACTGGCGATTGTGTTTTCGGGGGTGATTGTGGGGCAGATTGTCCGGCATGTGCGGCAATTGGCTGAATCGCTGATGGTGGCTTCTGTGCGGGAGCGACAGTCATGAGTGGAGCCCGGTCCACCATCAGGTGCAGTCATTGCGGTGCTGCTCAGAAACCGGATGACGCATTCTGCTGGCTGTGTTTTTCGCCACTGTCGCCTGCAGTCACAGAAACCGACGATGGGGCGGTCAACCCATTTCATCCTGACGCCTCTGTTTCACAATCCGCCGGTGCTGGTTCTCTGGCGGCAGTGGGCGTGACATCGCTGCTGTTGTTTGTGATTTTTCTGGTGACGCTGGTGCTGTATCAGGCGATGCCCGGTGTGGCGATTCTGTTCGGATTGTTTGTCCTCCTGCCGCTGTTGCGAACGATTGTTGTGTCGTGGCAGCGGGCTGAGCGTGGCAGGCCTGTCGGCATGGCTCGCAGGATTGAAATGTTTCTGACATCGCTGGCGGTGATGGTGGGACTGGTGCTGTTGTGGGGTTTAAGTGCGGTTGTCGGACTCTGGGTGCTCTGTATTACAGCACTTGGCGCCGGGCAGGGAGGTAGCGACCCGACATCGATCATACTGTTTACCGCAGCCAGCATCGTCGGAGTTGTGCTGTTCCTGACATCCATGCTGGTGTGGTCGCGGTATCGCAAAGACGTGGACAGGGACTAACGGTGCTGATATGTCAGGACTGAAACTTCGCGCGCATCGTTTTCTGGGCGCAACTTCCAGCCTCTGTCCGCAGTGTCTGGCAGTGGTCCCCGCAAAGATCGTGTCGCGGAACGGGCGAGTGTATTTTCGCAAACAGTGTCCGCAGCATGGCGTTCGCGAAGACTTTGTCTGCAGTGATGAGCGCTGGTTTGATCGGATGGAATACAGTTTGCCGGGGAAAGTTCCGGCGTCATTCGCAGTGACTCCGCAGCGCGGCTGCCCATACGACTGCGGTTTGTGTACAGAGCATGAGCAGCATACCTGTGTGGCGGTGCTGGAGATTTCCACGTCCTGCAATCTGACCTGTCCGCTGTGCTATGCGTCCAGCAGGCCGGGTGGCGTTCACATGTCGGTGGCAGACTGTCAGCGAGCGATTGATTTTCTGGTGCGATACGAGGGCCGGCCTGAGATTCTGCAACTGTCAGGTGGTGAGCCCACGATTCATCCGCAGTTTGTGGAGATTCTGGATTACGCCTGTCGACAGCCAATCGACATTGTGATGATCAACACCAACGGAGTTCGGCTGGCATCAGACCAGCGACTGCTCGACAAATTGGCGCAGCGGAATCGGCGATGCGAAGTGTATCTGCAGTTTGATGGTCTGGACGAGACCAGCAGTCAGACGCTGCGTGGTGAACCGCTGCTGGAAACGAAGCTGAAAGCAATTGAAGAGCTGGGGCGACGGGATATTCGGACGATCCTCGTATGTACGGTGGAAACCGACGTGAACACGGATCAACTGGGGGCGCTGGTGCGATTCGGCGCGGAGCGTCCGTGGATCACGGGTATCAGCTTTCAGCCGGCGACGTATGTCGGGCGATGTCCGTTGCCGGAAACGCTGGAACGTCGGGTGACGTTCCCGGACATTATCAAGGGGGTGGCTGAGCAGTCGGCTGGTGTCTGGCGGACATCCGATTTTCTGCCATTGCCCTGTGCTCATCCCAACGCTCACTCGCTGGCCTATGCTTATCGGGAACAGGGCCGACTGACTCCGCTGACTCGCTTCATCGACATTCAGAATCATCTCGACCTGCTGGCCAACGGGATTACCTTCAATCGCAGCAGTGCGCAGGAACTGATTGCCGAGTTTATCTCGCGTCAGGGGTGTGGCTGTGCGGGAGACTGCGGGGAATCTGCGGCGTCCAGTGGACCTGGTTTTCCCTCCGTTCTGCAGCCCGGGCCCGCAGGCAAGGCAATCCCGAGCAGCGTCAGTGATGTGCCGCTCGATCCGGAAACGGAACGAATGGCCATGTCGTTCTTCCGACGCGTGCTGAGTCAGGATCTGTCGCCGTCCGACGTGTTTCGCATCACCACCACCAGTTTCATGGATGCATACAATTTCGATATCCGGCAGCTCATGAAAGGCTGCGTGCATCATCTGCTGCCCAGCGGTCATCTGATTCCGTTCTGTGCCTACAATCTGCTGTATCGTGACGGACACGTGCCGTTGCCGTCGCTGTCTGCAGCAGGCGGTCGATCGGCGGACAGTGAACTGGTGACACTGAAAGTTCCCGGCTGATGTGGCAGTACACAGCGATCATGAGTCTGGCGGTGATGGTAGCCTTTGTGCTGTCTCGGCGTACGCAGCGCGGGCTGGGGCTGGCCCCGGCGGATCGTCTCGGTGTCGGGCTGGGGGCTTTCTGTGGCGCGATGGTCGGATCGAAGCTGCCGTTTGTGTTTTCGGACTGGCCGGCATTTTTGAGTGGTGCGGCGTGGTTTTCTGATGGCAAGACAATCCTGCTGGGGCTGGTCGGTGGGTACCTCGGGGTGGAAGCAGCGAAGTGGTGCCTCGGTGTCAGAACTCGCACCGGCGACAGTTTCGCGCTGCCGGTGGCCGCAGCAATCGCGATTGGGCGGATTGGCTGTTTCGTCGGAGGGTGTTGCTTTGGCACGCCGACAGATCTGCCATGGGGCGTGGTGTTTCCGCAGGTGGACCAGCAGCGCCGGCATCCGGTGCAGTTGTATGAGGCCGCCTTTCACGGTCTGGCCGCCGTGCTGCTGGCAGTGGCCCTGCAACGGCACTGGTGTCGCGGTCAACTGATCAAAATCTATATCATTGTCTACGCAGCGTGGCGATTCCTGACGGAATTCATTCGCCCGGAAATACGCCTGTTTGCAGCACTGACGTGGTACCAGTGGGCCAGCCTCTGCCTGATGGCCGGATTCGGCTGGCTCTGGTATCACGACACCAGAAAGCGTTAGCCAAACAGGTCGAGGATCGGCTTGCCAGTGGTCAGAGTGCGAAACATGCCGGTGGCATCCAGAGGATTGTTGATGGGGATGTCGAGTGCGTGGTAGATCGTGGCCGCCAGCTCTTCCGGCCGGACGGCGTTGTGCGTGGGAAATTCACCGTAGCGATTGGACTTGCCGTAAACCTGTCCGCCTTTGATGCCGGCACCGGCAAGAATGGTGGAAAAGCACTGTGGCCAGTGCTGGCGACCCGGCGGATCCTGTTTCAGGACATAGGGCGTACGCCCGAATTCTCCGGTGACCACGACCAGCGTATTCTTCAGCAGGCCGGACTGCTGCAGGTCTGTCAGCAGTGCCGACAGTGCCTGGTCCAGTCGCGGCAGACAGAAGCCCATACCATACGAGCCATCGCCGAAGGCGTTACCCATCCCCATGTTTCCACCATGCATATCCCAACTGCTGCTGGGTGGGCCGCTTTTGTCGTGAGTGGCCTGTCCGGCCCAGCCATTCACCGTGATAAAGCGAACCCCGGCCTCCACCATCCTGCGGGCCAGCAGCAGATTCTGACCCAGTGGGTGCATGCCGTAGCGATTGCGGACAGCATCAGGTTCACGCTGCAGTTCGAACGCGGCTCGCCCCTCGGTGCGAGTCATGGCGTCGTAGGTCTTCGCTCGCAGGTCGGACCAGTCCTTGACCTGCTGGTCGCGGTCGTAGCGGGCGGACTCCAGCTGCGCAAGCAGTCCGCGACGGTCACCAAAGCGACTTTCGTCCACCGGCGCATAAATCTCCGGTGGCTGAAACGTGGCCATGGCCGGATGATTTTCAGCGGAACCCACAAAGACCGGAGCGTAAGCAGAACCCAGATAGCCCCCGATCCCGATATTCGGTGCGCAGAACACCGGAGGCCCCACGCATTTGATCAGCCATGCGTTGGAGACAAAGTTGCGAGTGCTGGGTTTGTGACGGGCAACAATCGAGCCGAGATACGGCTGATCATTCAGGATGCCTTCCTGCACGCGTTTCGTGGATTGCCCACTGAGCAGGTTATGCATGGCATCGAAATGATTGCTGATCGACCCCGGGTGGTGCATGGAATTGATCAGGGTGAACTGGTCGGCCACCTTTGCCAGTTCGGTGTGCATTTCATTGATCAGCATCCCCGGAACGCGAGTTTCGATGGGAGTGTAGGGGCCGCGATAATCCACCGGGGCGTCAGGCTTCATGTCCCACGTATCAACGTGGCTGGGGCCACCGCAGAGCAGGATGAAGATGCAGGACTTTTCCGCCCGCACCGCCTGTCCGGCGTCATTGACTTCATCGCTGCCCATCACCACACCGGGTATGCTCATGCTGAGAGTACCCAGTCCGCCGGCCAGCAGTGCCTGGCGACGATTGAATTGCAAATCCTTCATAGCCCGATCACTTTCCTGACAGGTGGCGACGGTTCACGGATCTGGCACGAGCGTGGTGGCAGCATGGCGAATTCCGAGCAGAGAAGCAAGTCTTATCTCCTGCGATCGCAACCGCCGTGCCCGTATGACCGGGGTTTTACGCGTTTTGTGGTTTCACGTGAATCTGAGAAGCCAGCGTGGTGTCATCCCTGAGCCTGACGATAGCCAGCACTTCCACGCGTGCCGCAGATTCGCCGGCGACAGCCACCGCCCCTGTGACGCTGGACTGCCGAAATTGACGAGGTACCCGCGAGAAGATTGTGGCCCGCTGGTGGTCATGACGCGTCTGCGGTGATCGTGGCTGTCTGATGCGTGATGGCACCAACACGATCCAATCTTCCAGCCTGCAGGGTGGGAAATCCCTGCAGGCATGACAATCAACTGGCTGGTCGCCTCCGCGCGTTGACGATTGTTCCGCCGTGAAGAATTCCGGGGCGATTCCGGAATGGTGATTTCTGACCACGGATCTTGCCCCGGATCACTCCTGTCGGCAAAGTCTTTCCTGTATTTGCAGTGTCTGTCCAGCAAGGGTAATCCAAATGCGGTTTCTCCTGTTTCTATTCCTTGCATCCGCGTGTTCCATTTCCATGGCGGACGAAAATGACGCTCAGAAGCGTCCCTTCCACTCGGAACTGGGAATGACGTTTGTGCGGATTCCGGCCGGCCAGTTTCTGATGGGCAGCAACGAAACGGCGACGGATCTGCGCACGGCCGGTCTTCCAGTACCAGCAGACGTCGACGTCAGCAACGAAAGCCCGGCTCACCCGGTGGTGCTCAGCAGATTCGGGATGCTGACCACCGAGGTGACTCGCGCGCAATTCGGGGCTTTTGTCAAAGCCACTGGCTACATGACGGAGGCGGAAAAAGACGGTCTTGGAGGGCATGGCTACAATCCCCGCACACAGACAGCTCAGCAGGATCCGCGGTTTTCCTGGCGCCGGACCGGCTACCCGCAGAGTGATAACCACCCGGTGGTGAATGTGTCGTGGAATGATGCTGTGGCCTTTTGTCGCTGGCTGACGCGGCAATCAGTGGATCGTGGTGAAACCTATCGGTATCTGCTTCCGACCGAAGCTCAATGGGAATACGCCGCTCGGGCGGGCACACGCACAAGATACGCCAGCGGCGACACACCACTCAGCCTGCACGAATTCGGCAATGTGCAGGATGCCAGTTTTGAAGTGGAATTCACAAAGATTGATTTTGAGCGGCACCCCGGTTTTGGATTCATTGACGGCAACGTCTTCACGGCGGTCTGTGGGTCTTACAGACCCAACGCGTTCGGTTTGCATGACATGCACGGGAATGTCTGGGAGTGGTGTCGCGATCGATATGATGGCCGGTACTACAGTCGTTCTCCAAAGGTGGACCCGGAAGGCCCCGACGAAGGTGACACCAGAATCCTGCGGGGCGGCTCGTGGAATGATGCTCCGCACTTTGTACGCAGTGCGTTTCGGGTCAACCGGCCTCCTGATGGTCGCTGCAATCTGGCGGGCTTCCGGGTCGTGCTGCAGGAAGGCACCGCTGCCACTCAGCCCCACGATTGAACACCCTCAGAATCGCAGCCTCAAAGACCTGATTTGGTTCGCAGGGACGTGGCGTTGGCTGTCCCTGTCAATTCCATTGCGACCTGCTCACATTGATTCAGCAGCACAGATTCCGTCCGGGATGTGCGCATTCTGAGACTGCAGTCGCAGTCGCTGTCGCTGCTGCCCCTTTGCCCCGCCCGCAGCAGGCGTTGCGTGAATCTCACCCGACAGCTCGCCTGAACTCGGAGAAACGACGATTCGGCAGCCTGCCTTTCGTGGTGCAAAACGGCAACACTTGAATCCAGGCGGAATTCATCGCCGAAAATCTCGGCAATTCCCGGGGTTTCAGGCAACCGACGCTTGAGTAACTGAGGTATTCGAGTCCCCCCGTGGGTGTGGTATTGATATGTGTCCCTATATCATTCCTGCAGCAGCCCGAATTCCTACTGTGAGGTACACATGGCTATCGGTATCGACCCCCTCATCGATTACGCCTTCAAAAGGCTCTTCGGAAGCGAAGAGAACAAGAGGCTCACGATTCGCCTCATCAACACTGTGCTGGTCGGACAGCCACCTGTTACCGACATCAGCTTCCCAAACACCGTTCACAGCAAACTGTCTGAGGACGGAAAGTTCTTTATCCTTGACATCGTGGCCGAAGACGTGCTCGGACGAAAATTCAACATTGAAGTCCAGATCGCCCTGCCAGCCGGCATGGCCAAAAGAATGGTCTTTTACACCGCTGAGACCTACGTCAGAAGGCTGCAGCAGGGCCAGAACTACACCGATCTCCTGCCCTCCATCAGCATTTGCGTGCTCGCGGGAGCTCTGATCAGTCAGCCGGCAAAGCTGCATCTTGACTTCCGACTCCGCGAAGAATCACTGCCGTTGACATTGACGGACGATCTGCAAATCCACTTTTTGCAGCTGAATCATCTTCAGGTCACTGCGGAAACGCTGTATAATGCGTCACCGGTTGAACGCTGGTGCTGGTTTCTCCGCCATGTGCAGGAACTCACCACAGAACAGGTCAGCCTGTTGCTGCCTGAGCCGGAATTTACCGAAGCTGCCAAAGTGCTTGATATGATTGCCCAAACACCAGAACAACTCCAGGAATACAACGCTCGACTCAAAGCCCAGCGCGACGAGGAAGCTCGCATCATCTACGCCCAGCAACAGGGCATCGAGATCGGTGAAGCACGTGGTGAAGCACGGGGTGAAGCACGTGGTGTGGCACGAGGAATTGAGATCGGCGAAACACGCGGAATTCGCCGGGGTCTGCTGCAGGGACAAATCCTGCTGTTACAGCAGTTGCTGGGACTGCCAACCTGCACTGAAGAACAGTTCGCCACCTGCGATATCGACCAGTTATCTCAAATGCTGACACAACTGCAGCAGCAATTGAAAGCGCACCAAGCCTGAGCCCCCCACCCCCGCTTCCGTGAAATCCCGTGTCCGTCCGTGGCAAAAAATGCCCCTGCCACCACTCGCAACAAACTCACTCGCGATTCTAATTCGTGTCATTCGTGGTGGAAACAACAGCGCCCGCTCCACCGCACGGACACCCCTCGGCTGCCACTGACGGCTCGCCCACGGCCTGACTGAGCATGGCCCGCAAATACAGTTCGCTGTTCCGGGGGCGTCCTGCAAAGCTCAATCTGCAGCACCCTGCGAACGTCGCTCCCCGGGTTCGCTTCAAAACCGCTCGATGACTGCCCGTTTGTCCGGAAGAATACCAGCATCTGAGACTGGCACTGTCGTTTCGGGCGGACATGTCGGCCCCGAGTCACTTTGTGCGTGCCTGCACCACATAAGAAAAACTGACGTCGCCGTTGCGTCGAGTTTGATTTTCTGAACTGGGCAGCCACGTCCTGACGTAGTCCGCTCGTGCCTCCGCCGGGCCAACCTGCACGCGGATGTACCCGGAACTGCTCTGAGTTTCACCGCTCAGGTAGCCGTACTCTTTTGCCGTTTGAGTATTCCCGGAGCGCGGGTGACCAGGCTGCGGTACCTCCTGATAAACAATCCCATCCAGATCCTGTTTGACAAACAGGTGATCGTGGCCGTGAAACACAATCGAGACGCCATGTTTCACAAGCAGGTCATGAACAGGCATTTCCCAACCCGGCCGACGACGATCAAATTCACTGGTTCCGTCCAATCCGTTACCACCCCATTCCCATAGCTTCGCAACCTCCACCCCACCGCGACTGTTGCCCGGGGAACCGCCAACCAGGTGGTGCAGAAATACGAAGCGATACCTCGCTTCCACCGATTCAAGGCTGGTTTTCAGCCATTGATACTGTCTTTCACCCAGTGTCCATGACCAGTTGCTGCCATCCCGACTGCGCTGTGTCGTGTAACGAAAGGGATCCAGAACCAGAAACTGCGCGTCGCCCCACTTCCACTGGTAATAATCCTGCGGTAATCCGATGCCCGGTTCGCTCTGATCATTCCCCGTATAGAACCCATCCGGTTCTGGATTGGGGAACAGCCGCTTGCGAGTCTGAGTTGCCCAGACCATGGAGCCCCGACTGCCCTGTTCACCATCATGGTTGCCCAGTGCAAAGAACAGTGGGGCTGAGTGACACAGACTGCCAAGGTAGTACCGCTGAGCCAGGTATTGAGGTTCAGAAAGTTCCGGTTTCACGTATTTCCCGGTCATAAACGTGTCGCCCATTTCAAAGTGAAAGTCAGGCGCATCACCGAGGGCATTGCCAAGCGTACGCAGATACACCTCGCCACTGGTGTTTTCATCCAGATGTGAATCTGATGTCACCGTAAATACAAAACTGCTGCCAACATCGCGCTGCGTCTGGAATCCATATTCGTCGCTGGTCTGCTGGTCGCCGTCGCTCAATGCGTACACAAGGCGGTACACGTACCGACTGTTGCGGTTCAGCGAGCCGATCACGAAATCAAAGGCCTCCTTCGCTGCAAACTGCCTCGGGGCCGTCTTTTCTGTCAGGCTGCCGGAAACAGTTCCGTACTCGACGTGCGCTGTTGCCGGCTGATGGAACAGCACGCGAATCGTGATTCCCGTATCCGTCGGTCGACCCAGCACAATGTTGTACAGATGCTGGGGAACATTGTTGGCCGGCGGCGGAACAGTGTAATTCCCAAGGCCACTACCCCCCTGCCCCCGAGCATTTCGCTGGCCCCCGCGATTACGCGGTTGCGTTTCATTCTCGCCCTTGGGGGGTTGCCTGACTGCCGCAGGTTCATCAGCTATGGCAGAGATGCTGAGAAAACCAGACAGCAGCAGGACAATCGACAGAAATCCCGATGTGACCGGCACCATTTGAGTTTCCTGTTCGGCGATCCGTTGTGGAACTGCGGAATTGCTGACGCAGCCTCTGCACCTTGCACCCCACTTCAACCACCCGGCAATCAGCGGATTACAGGGCGGTTTCCATAGATTCCTCTTAGCCGCAGTCTGCGGAACATGACGCAGAAATCAGCGACAATCAGCAGAATCCGGGAAAGTTGAATGTCAGGTTCGGCCACGCTGGGAACAAATTGCTCAAACCAGCTTGAAACAACACTGACGTCAGGTGCCAGTTGTCACGTCATCCCCACACTGTGCGACTGTTTCTTGACAGCTTCGGTGCCGACTACTGACCACTCCGCAATTTCCTCGGTGGGGCCCCCACTTCGGAAATGATCTGCTTCAGCTTCTGGCCACGGGGCGTTCGCGGGATCACGTCCACTTCCTCCGGTGTCACCTGCACCCGTGCAGCCAGCTGTTCCTGATCAAGGAACTTACGGAAACTCTCACGGATGTCAGCCGCAATTGCACCGCCGTCGGTACCAGGTGACTTCACAAACCGAATCCGCAGATGGTTGCGCTCAGTCTGAATCAACTGCCACTGGCGAATTCCCGGCACGGGATACATCTGAGCCTGCAGGGAGGGGGGCGAGCACGACACGTAGTCGGTCGGGCCGCGTTCCAGCCACAGCATTTCATCACTGCGACCCTCCAGCTGAATCGTCGGCAGTGGTGAACCGCAGCTGCAGGGCGTCGTCTGCCACGAAATGGAGTCGGTCAGGCGGAAGCGAATGACCGGTTGAAACAGGTTTACCAGATTCGTCAGCAGAGTCTGATGGGACTTGACTCCCGGTGGCACCAACTGATCATTTTCGTCCACGCCTTCCAGAATGACATAGTCACTGTTCACGTGCATCTGCCCGGCCCGGCATTCATTGCCCAGTACGCTGCATTCGGTTGAGCCATATTGTGAGGTGACCACGGCAGGGGCAAACACTCGCTCGACTGCGGCTCGACCGGCCTTCGAGAATCCTTCGCTGCCCGAAGAAATGAATTCCGGCCGAATTTTCAGGGCCCCGTCATCTGCCTGATAAGCCAGCAGTTCCAGCATGCTGGCGTAGCCGTGCACATAATCCGGCTGATACTCGTTCAGTCCCCGCACAATCTCGGCAATCGGATCTTCAGACGGAAACAGTCGAATCTCAGCCATCCGTCCGCTCTGCTGCTTGCCCAGCAGGCAGGTTTGAGTCGAAATGCAGCCTGACAGTCGAGTTACCACGAAGGCCATGCGGTAGCGACGGCGAATGAAACGACGAACATGTCGCCACGCCAGCCGATCGCGAAAGGTGCGAGCAAACACGACGCCGCGCTGAATGTCCACCGAACGGTGATCATTCAGAAAATATCCCGGTTCACCGGTGGTGCCACTGGTCTGTGAAACCATCCAGCGGTCACGAACTCGCGCCACTTTCCCCGGCTCCGACTGCGCGGCAGCTCGGGCTTCCGCCAGAGTAATCTGGGCACCGCAGACCGTGTCAGGGAAATTGTCCATCATTTCCCGCACATCAACGGGTCTGATCTGCTGCAACTGTTCAAGTGGCGAGGCTCCTGGGCGAATTCGCCGTGCATTGAACACACTGTGCTGGCCCGCATGCTGCAGCAGCTTTTTCAGCCGGCGCTGCTGTACCCGCTGAACAGTTGCAGGATTGGCAAACCGTTCCCGCAGCAGGGCTTCAGCCAGTGATGTCAGAAAGTAGCGGGATGTCATTTGCAGGATGCTCCCTGAACCGGTGAACGAAGTCCCGGTGGGAGTCTACAAAACCCGCTGGTGGCGAAAAACCCCAGTGGAAAAAATGCGGTTTTATATGATTTTTGGGTGTCACATCCGTGCACTGCCGCAATTCAGTTCGCATTTCGGTTTCAGCCCATCAGGGTTTGGTCTTCACGCTGGCTGTGTTCGAATACGCCGAGTTGCCGCCACTGTTCCACGCTCGAACCCGGAAATAGTACCGCGTGTTTGCCAGCAATCCGGTGGCAGCCCACGTCTGCACGTTGGGGCCCACCATGGCAATCTGGGTGAAATTGATCCCATCCAGCGACCGCTCAATCAGAAAACCGGATTCGTTGCCGGACTTGTCCAGCCACGACAGATTGATCTGCGACCTTGAAATGGCGGTGAGTTTCAGTGTGGTCGGAGCAGCCGGCACGGGCACGACGATCGTCACCGTGGCCGAACCTGATCGCGTACCAACGGCAGCACCCACCACTGAGGTACCGGCGGAGGTCGGTGCCGTAAATAACCCGGTCGAAGTAATCGAACCTCCGCCGCTGCTCACTGACCACGTAAACGACGGCTGGGTAGCCATGGCGTTACCGAACTGGTCCCTCGCCACCGCCGCAAATTGCTTTGTGGTGCCGATATTGATGGTCGTGGTCGCGGGACTGACGGCAATCGATGTCAGCGTCTGGCTGACGGTAACGGTCACATCGCTGGTGGTGGTCAATGATCCGTCAGAGATTGTCGCTCGCAGCGTATAGGTTCCGCCGGCTGCGAATGTGGCTGTCACATTTTTCGCAGCATTGGTCCCGTTGGCGGAAAACGTCACAGGGGCCGGAGGAGATCCCACGGCGGACCACGTATACTTCAGCAGCGATTCTCCGCCGTCATCTGCTCCCAGTACACTCAGGCTGACCGTGGTCCCTGTCACCGGGTTCTGGGATGCAGTGGCCGGCGTCGCAACCGTTGGTGCGCCGTTTATGCCTGTCAAACCCACAATTCGAAGTGTTGTCACGCTGTATGCGGGAAGTGTGTATGAAAAGCTCTGCGGAGTCGTGACCGTCGTGCTGCCCACAGCCTGTGGTATCGCACTGGCACCCGTCAGTTGAAATGCCGAGACTGTAGCTCCTGGCAGCACACCCGCCAGATTCATCACAGAAGCCAGTGGCGCACCGGTCTTGTTGATCGCTACCACAATCATCTCGTTCGCGTTGCCGGAATTCAGGCTGGCATAGACTGATGAGCCGGCAATGTCGTCGGTGGTGGCCCTGATCGATACGTCTCCGAAGGAACCATTCGCGCCGTCAAAGTTGCGAAACATCCGGAAACCTCCCTGAATGAAGGTTTCATTGGAAGCGAGCGCCCAGGAATTGGCTGCGAATACTCCCTCACGCCCGAACACACCCAGCACATCGGCCTGTGCAATTCCACCGGAGATGTGACTGCCGCCACCGTAATTGTATTCCGTGATGGCCAGCTTCGTCCCCGCATAATTCTGGCTGATTTTTTCCCGCATGCGCGGCAGCAGCCGGATCGGGCCCAGGGTGGACCACTGAGTGATCCAGCTGGTTTCAGTGTAGGTCGGATCCCACAGTGACCGCGGCGCCTGCAGGCGCGCAGTGACCACGGCGTCGGAAGTGTCCGAACCGGTAATACGAATGCCACCTCCCGTAGCTTCGGGATACCAGTGCATGTCCAGCACATCGACGAGGCGATGCCCGTATGTCGACTCAGCCTGTGCCAGTTGCTGCAGGTAATACGCCTGAAAGTCACGACCGGCAGCATCCGGTGCATTCTGCAGGTTGACATAGCCGTTCCAGCCGTAATTGACCGGCCCGAAGATCTGTGTGTTGGGAGCCACATCCTTGATGGCATCCGCGAACGAAATGGTTTTCGAAATCAGTTCCGCATATGTCGTGGCAGCCGGGTGCACTTCGGCGTGTGTTGAAGACCACAGGTCCGGTTCATTGTCCAGAGAAAAGAAAATGGGGCGGTTCGGATCCGTTTGTCCCGCCGGAAAACTGGTGTTCACCCAGTTCACAAACTCATCCTGATACACGAAAGCATCAGTGGTATCGGGCGTCAGTGAGAACGGGCCACCCTTGGCCGCCACCTCCTGCCGAAAACGAGTCTGCAGGTAATTGCTGCCACTGTTACGCACATCGCCACCACCATTTTTATCAGCGGCCACGTAGCCGTTGATGGGGATCGTCAGAAGTGCTCCGGCATTGCGCGATGCCGCATTCTGCAGAATGGGGATCACGGCCCCGCCCGGTGTTTCCCCGCCTCCCAGATACCCGTCGTTCTGGAAGTACCAGTCGCTGCCCGCGTTTGAGGCGTTGTTTTCCCAGTTCCATGCCGTCCACCGATTTCCACCCAGACGCGTGAATGTGGCGTTGGCATAATTGCCATCCAGACTCTGGTTGACGCCGTAGACAAACTTCGAGATCGGATGATTGTCCTGCTGTGGGTCAATCGAGAAGTTGACGGGGGCCAGCAGCCGACGGTCTTCAAGATGTTCGATGATCTGAGCCGAAACGATATGTCTGCGCGAGCGACGACTGCTGCGTGTCCGCATAAGCCTGTCCCTGAAAAACGTATGTCATGCCATCCCTGAGACTGAAAGGCCAGCCAGCGACACAATCACGACACGAAAATCAGAATGGCATGCCGGGTTTTTCAAAAGTCATCCGGGCGACACACTGCAGCGCTAAGACGTATCGCGACTGCCTGCAGTGCCGGCCGATCTGGTTGCCTTTCCTGTCCGTCACCACTGGCGGAATCCAGCCGAGGCATCAGCATGTCAGATACTGTGACTGCTCATCAAAACTCCATTCCCGACTCGGAATTGTCAAATACAAATTGTTTCGCACTCGCGACGTCGTACACTTGCACGCGATGCCACGCAGTAGTCGGTCGGCTGATCACGATGTGCTCACAACAGATCGTATTGCAGCACCTGTCAGATCCCTGCCCCCTCGGCTGTTTCCTGTACTTTCAGATGGGAAGATGCGCATGCCCGGAAAAAGCCTGCTCCCGTATCAGCGTTCCTGGCTGGTGAATGAGCTTCATGAGTGGGAAGCTGCCGGCTTGCTGCAACCTGGACAGGCACCTGCGATTCTGGACAACTACCAGTCCGCCGAAAGCGTCTCCGCAGAGATCACTTCCCGAATTATCAGTGCTTTGATGAGCACCGCGGTGGCACTGGTCGTTGCGGGCGTTCTGCTGCTGATTTCCTTCAATTGGAACGCACTCTCCGACGCCACAAAGCTGATCATGATCTTCGGTCTCATTATTGCCACATACCTCGCCGCCTTCAGTTCACGGCGTCGCGGGCAGCTGCCGGCCTCCAATGCTCTGTTCTTCCTCGGCGCTGCCTTCTACGGCTGCGGCATCATGCTGATCTCCCAGATGTTTCAGATCAGCGGTCATGCTCCCGATGCGTTCTGGTGGTGGGCCATCGGCACCCTGCCACTTGCGGTGATGCTGGAATCCGTACTGCTGCATGCCTTGCTGGCTGGTCTGCTGGCCATCTGGAGCGGCATGGAGATACTGGGAGGATTCGAGGCGGTTGCCGGCGGTCGGTGGAGTTTCCGTTTTGTCTCTGCAACGGCCCTCGCGATGCCACTGCTCGTGGCACCCGGTTTTCTCCTTGCTGTCCGCACTTCCAAACCCCGGTTGCTCTGGATCTACGTTCCGCTGCTGACATTCTGGCTGTCAATGCAGCCTGTGGCCTGGGCAGACCTGCTGAACATCCCCTACTTCAACCCACTGTTTTTTTCATGTTCCCTCGGAGGACTGCTGCTGCTCATTGCTCAGTCGCACCAACCGCGAAATGCCATGTCGCTGCCGTGGCGGACCTGCGGAGTGATCATGACTGGCAGTTGTCTGCTGCCGCTCAGCTTCTACGACTCACACGCTGACCTGCTGGGCGAATCCGTCGAAGTCACCCAGGGTATGCTCTGGCAGGCCGTAAGCATTCTGGTGCTGACATGCTGCGCGTTTGCAGCGGCGTTCCGCTGGTCTGCATATGCATTCCCGGACTACTTACGCAGGCAACGATTTCCAATGGCGATCAATCTGCTGATGGCTCTGATGGCTCTGATGGCCTGCTGGGAAAGACTCGCTGCTGAAGCCCTGCTGCCGACCCTGCTGAGCAATGCCGTAATGCTGTTTTTTGGCATCTGGCTGCTGCTGCTGGGAATACGAGAAGAGCGAGGGCGACCGTTTGCCGCCGGAGTCCTCTACGTACTGCTCTGGACCATCATTCGCTACGTGGACCTCTTTGGTGAAGCTGGCGGTATGCTGGGGGCCTCCGCACTGTTTTTCACCGCAGGCGGCATTCTTTTCGCCAGTGCCTGGTACTGGAAAAACTACAGGAATGAGGTGAAAGCATGAGCAGTAAACACAAGTGGGCTGCGTTGATGGAGTTGCTCTGGCAGCGGATTTCGCATTACCGAAGTCCAGTGCTGGCGACTGCGGTGGTATTCCAGTTGCTGGTGCTGATGTCAATCGTGGCAGGCCACTACAGCGATATCGCTCGCGGTCAAAGTGTGCTTTTGAAGGTGATCCCCGTGGATCCTCGTGACCTGTTCAGGGGCGACTACGTCATCCTGTCGTATGAGTTTTCACGCGAACTGCCGCGGAAAACGTCCTCGGACTATCGATCGCTGACAGGTCGCGAAATTTTTATCCCACTTGTGCCGGCCGCAGACGGGCAGCACTATCGCAGTGGCGGGGCCACATGGACCAAACCAGAATCCGGGCTGTTCCTGAAAGGCTGGGTCGACGCCGACGGCCGGCATGAATTCGGAATCGATCAGTTCTTTGTCCAGGAGGGCAAAGGACTGATGTACGAAGATGCCGTTTTACGCTCAGAACTCTCGGCAGAAGTCTCAGTCGATCCTGACGGGAAAGCCATTTTGAAAAGACTGATTGTCAATAACTGAGGTTTTATCCAGCTCGCCCTGCACCCCAACAGCCCGGTACAAGCCGTTGTCCCGTGGCCCAACGTGCTGGTAACACCTGAACCAGCATCGCCACAGCCGCGGGATGTTCCCCGTTTGGTAACCCCTGAGCCCATGCAGAACGGTCTGCGTGGGCCCGCAAACGTTACCTCAGGTTTTGCCGGCAACTTTGCCCGGCGTTCGGGAATGGGCATGCTGCGGGAAGTCAAACGTCAGCACCAGCGGCTCAGCTCCCGTGTTCTCAATCTCCACGCCACCGTTCGCGAGTGCAGCCTGAGTAATAAAGCCAATCTCCGGGTAGATCTCACCAAGTTTCATATTCTGGTGATACTGCACATTCAGCTGACCCACGCGTCCACGTCCACCGTTCGTGTGGAACAGAGCCGGGCTTTCCGGACAGAACTTCATGCGCCCCCCCGGCTGCACGGTCAGTCGCAGAATGGAGCATTTCTGGTCACCCAGGAAGTCCCCGTAGATGATCCATTTTGCTTCCACACCGTCGCCCGAGAATTCTTCCGCGGAAATGGCCGGCCGCGAATTCTTCAGCACAAATTCCGGATCCTGATTCGCAGCAAAATCGAACTTCTCGACGAGATATTCCCAGTCTTCGTGACGGCTCTTCGGATAGTCCACTTCGCGACAGGCGTAAAATGCGTCCGCAGCTCCAATTCGACCGTCCAGCGTCAGGTCCTCTGCCAGGAAGTGCTCGTCCATCGTCACATGCAGCTCGTGCGTGCACAGATTTGTTGGTGAATGCAGTACACCGTTCGGCATGACAAAGCCGTTGTCCAGTTGCATCATCACATGGGGCGCCAGGTGACGGATCCCATTGTATTCGGTCTTCCCGAATCGCTGCATGCAGGCCAGGAACTGCTTCTTCGTCACAAACGAATACAAGCCCATGGCTGTGGTGTGATAGTGCGAAGCACTGACGCCGGGATTGTCGAAGGAATTGATGTCGTATACTTCCCACTTGGACCAGTGCAGATGGTCCGGTATGGGGTTGAGATTATCGAACTTCTTGGACACGATGGGCCAGGTCGGCCGACCAAACAACGAATTGGCAAAAGCAGTCACTTTCGGTCCCATCACGGCCTGCGGATCGGCGACGATCAGGTCCTGCAGCGAAATCACCTGCCCGTCCGGCGTCAGTGCGTGCGATTCGCCTTCCCGGAAGGGAGCTTTTCCCGTGCGTGTATCAATCACGCCGGTGACAATCGGAACCGTACAGCACATCCAGATTTCGTCCAGCCCGGTACCGTTCATGTAGTCCGGATAGTAGGACTCAGCCGCCAGACGCAGGCGTCTTCCCGGAGTACAAAAGGTTCGACCTGCATAACGATGCAGCAGCTGCAGTACTCCACCGTGCCTGTTCAGGCAGTCATCCAGTACTGCCGACGAATTGCTGCCGGATCCATCGATGACGGCCTGCGTGGGATATTCGTGCAGACGGTCCGCCAGAAATGCAGTCGAAGCCATGTGGGATCCACCTCAAAGAGTTGCCGGAAGCGTCGCGCAGCGACAGCCCCGCCGGCGGCACGTACGTTGTTTGAACAGGTCAAAACGCCACGCCGTCTACCGGAACCGGAACGCGGCGGCGGTGTGAGGCCCGAGAGTGTAGAAAAAACGACTGCAATTTGAAACCGAAATTCAGTGCTGGGTGACAGGACACGGATCCGTCGGCAAAGCCGAGAATTTTCGGGCTTTGACGAGAAAAGGGTGCTGCCAACCGCAAGGCAGCACTGCTGCGGGCCCGTCCCGTATCGATCCCGGCAGACGTCCTGCAGGCTTCCCAACACTCGGCAGGAACCGTCTTTCACGGGTCAAAGGCCTTCGATGGCCTCAAGAAAACCGGCGATCAATCCGTCGGGAGACTTCACAATGTGCTCAGGGCCCGGAAAGCCACCACTTTGCACATCCCGAATGAAGTCGCGAAAGCCCGCCACTCGCTCAGCCTGCAGCTCCTGCTCCATCCGATATAGGTTGCGATACTGTTTCGTATGGCGTGGGAAGGGAGGTGCATGGTTGCCAAGAATGTCCTCGGCAAACAGAAACTGAATGTCGCCCCCGCTGCCCGCACCAATGGAGGAGGTGACAAGGCGTGTCCGGCAGGAGAGCTGTTTCAGGAGTTCAGCCGGAACAACTTCGACTTCAACCGCCCACGCACCCGCTGCTTCGAACGCCTGAATCTGGCGGAAGATCCACAGAGCCTCATCCACGGTTTTTCCGACAGCTTTCAAACCGCCGGTCCATGTGGAAAGTCGTGGTACGAGACCCGCATGGGCCTGCACCGGAATGCCCACACGGGAAACGGCCCGAATGAAATCCGGTCCCCACTGGCACATCACGCCATCCGCACCGGCTTCCATCGCGTCAAAACCCGCGCGGACAGCCTCGTCCTCGGTCGCAACCTTCGTCAGACCAATGCAGAACGTCATGAAGGTGTTGGGAGCAGCCCTGCGGATGGCGATGGCACTGGCAGGGTTCCGCGGGTCAAATCGGACCTTCAGCGTATCAATACCAGCCTCTTCAGCCGCTGCCGCCTCGCTGGTCGTAAACGGCATGGTTTCTGTCAGAACCGTTTTGCCCTTCAGATCCTGCAGGTGCCTGATCGTGTAATTGCGAGTCGCATACTGGCCACCCAGAGTCATTGTCCGGTGCAGGCCCTGTTTGTGGGCATCCCGCGCAGGCAGTGGGTTGGTCGGAGTTCCGTCTGGATTCATGAGCAGATGTTTCTGTGCGAATGAATGGCGTAAAGGCCAACGACCGGGCATAGCCACGACGCGTTGACAAAAGCTGACGTGCAACGCCGCAGTATCGCACTTTCGCGACAGGAATTCATCCAACGTTCGTCCGATCGGCGACAGTTTTGTCGCCCGGGATTTGTTGCTCACGAACAGTCTCGCCATACCTGCTTCACCGAGGGTGCCTTCCCCCAACATCCCCAGTGACTGCACCTTCGCGACAATTTGCTCATTGTTGACCGGAACTGACATCCGCGAATTGCTGCAGCTTCCGCGATGCAGCCACGCGTCTGAGCAATCCCACGCGACCCACCAACTCGCCCTTCAATCCACCAAAAGCCTGACGGGCCCAGTGCAGTGGGTCGCAACTGTCCCGCTGCACGGCGATCAGACCGTTCCGGAACTCGAATGAGGATTCGATTGGATTGATGACTTTCCGACCCGTGTCAGAGAAGGTGTACGTGTCGACGATTCGAGCGTGCACGATGTCTCCGACATCTTCGATGCTCTGCACCTGCACGTCGATACCCTTCAGACAGATCATGTGCCACATCGTGTGAATCTGCTGCCGGCCCTGCAACCGAAACGCGATATCCGAAAACGCTGCTGTTTCATCATAACATGCTGCCATGGCATTGTGATCAAGCGTCTGCAGTGACCTGAACAGCGTCTCGACAATTCGCTTATGGGCCGACATCACACACCCCCTGTGGAACAAATGAACGGGAAGGCCGCCGGCAGCAATGGACATGATCTACGCTGCCGATTCGTCCGGAATCTTCTCAAGTTTGTTGATTTCCACGTCCACAGTGTCCAGTTTCAGCAATCCGTCTGCGTGCAGTGAGTCATTTCGATT
>Ga0255094_1000491_pt1 | contig 20264 bp, 13 predicted proteins | sample Colum_Law_RepB_8_2_FD_188434 | JGI IMG/M metagenome (GOLD analysis project Ga0255094, IMG submission 188434) | Freshwater microbial communities from Columbia River, Oregon, United States - Colum_Law_RepB_8d | ecosystem: Environmental > Aquatic > Freshwater > River | place: USA: Oregon...
GACTCGGCAGAAGCGAGCGATCGCCAGGGATCGGACAACCGGACCAACACCATGCAGACGCAGCGATGTTCGATCGCGAAACTCTCTCAGCTTTGTCACGGGAATAAGCGAGCGAACGGCATAGACTGCACCAAGAGTCACCAGCAACACAGGGAGGCCGAAGGATTTCAGTCCCGAACTGAGTGCCAGCAGAATCGTGGTCGGCAGCGGCATCCGATTGCTCTGTCGCAGCGATTCAAAAAGAGGTTCGAACTTCGGAACAAAGAACGTCAGCATGCCGACCACAACCAGAGATCCAACCACTGTCAGCAGAGCCGGATACGCCAAAGCACTAAGCAGTCGGCCGCGAATTTCTTCCTGACGCTCTCTGACAGCCGCCAGACGCCGCAACGATTCATCCAGGAAACCGCCTTCTTCGCCAGCTCGCACCATGCTGACTTCGAGATCACCGAACAGGCTGTTGTGCTCGGACATAGCGTTGGCAAGAGATGTCCCGTCGGCCACTCGTTCTGCGATGCGAGCCAGAGCGGTTTTCAGCCCCGGGCTGGACGTCTGCTGTTCCATCACTCGCAGCGCTTTGAGCAGAGGAACTCCGGTATCCAATTGATCCGCCAGCAGACTGCAGGCTGCCGCGATGGCCGCCGGTTTCACTCTTTGACTTCGCAGCGGCGTTGCTGCATTCTCGCTCAGTGTCAAAGGCGTCAGCACCTGCTGCGCGAGCGTCTGCAACGCTTCGCCACGAGTGGCGGCGTTGAGCTGACCGAGGACTCGATGTCCTGATCCATCAATCGCGCTGTAGGTGAACTGAGACATGGTACCGAGTGACGCTTTTGAGAAGTTGATGAATGACGAACAGCTAACGGATCGAAGAGTTCTACGTGTTGGTTTACCGCGGTTACTTTTCTTCGTCGGTCTTCGAGCAACATTCTCCGGCGGCCGTTAAGGAGTCTTTGGTGGCTCCGGAGTTCTTAGTCGCACAGCAGCCACATTTCTTCGCTGGAGCGGAGACGTCAGCCGTTGTCGTAAGATGATTTCCGGAATACAAGGCGGCAAATCGCTGACGCTCTGACGTGCCAGTGACGCGAAGGAAAGTCGCTGTGAAGTGGCTGGACTTCAGGCCAGCGGGCAGAGCAGCCAGACGATTCGTCTGGTCGTTTCCGAAGGTGATGACTGCGGCATGCTGAGTTCGATCTGCATCCAGAACCGGGTCAAGGTCGTACAAGCCCAGAGCGAAACGAATTTCTTCGATATCCTCTTCGGCACCTGTGCAAAATAACCATTCGGCCAGACCATCGTCCTGAGACACACCGAGGTTATCGGCATAGGTTTTCAGCTTTTCCGGGGTGTCATTGGCTGGATCGAGCGTGATGGCAATGAACTGCAACTGCTCCGCAGCAAACTCGTGTTTCATTGCAGCTCGCAGTTCCTTCATTCGCTGAATGGTTCCAGGGCATGTTCCTTCACACTCGGTGTAAAACAGGGCCACGCAGAAGATCTTGTCCCGAATCAGATCCGTACGGAACTTATGAGGCTGACCGTACTGATCAACAAGTTCGACATCAGGGAAGTCATCAGAACGGCGGCTAACGGCGGTTTCAGAGATTGGCTGCTCAGACAGAAGGTCGGCCCGATTAATCGACTCCGCAGAGCTGATCGAGCCAGCGGCCGTTTCGATAGACAGAGATTCATGGGTTGGTTGGAGATTCCGGACCAGTTCAAACATCGCTCCCTGGACATCCAGCAGCAGAACGAGCGGAGCAGCAGCGGCGAAGAGAATGAGAAGTTGCTTACGTGACATATATAGAATCCCGATGTTTTGATGGCTTGATTTGATGGAATACTAAAGAGGGAGTTGTGCTGCCCGGAGTACGTCTTCCGGGCAGCACAAATGCCCCCCGTGGTTTACAGGGGGAAACCGCTTCTCGGTCTCACGGGAAGCGCTGTTGAATCGGCTGCGGAGATCGAGTCGGAGTGATTCGAGGATCGAATACGAACATCATCCGCATGTCCTCGTGTTCCACGTTATGACAGTGAAAGACGAACGGTCCTCGGAAAGTCCGGAAGTTCATCAGGATTTCGGCTTCACCGTTGCCATCCAGTGAGACAGTGTCATTCTTGAAACTGTCTTCGGGAAGTGGTGTTCGACCGTTCAATCTCACAATCTGATGAGACTCGAGGTGGATATGAATCGGGTGCCACCAGCCGCCACTTGTGTTCCTGAGAATCCAACGTTCTGCGGTCCCCAAAGTTGGCGTAGCATTCGCCAGATCCTCGTTAAAGAACTGTTTGTTGATCTGCCATGCGCCATTGCGACGCGTAAACTCAAATGTCCGGGTGACACGCGCTTCGGCGGGACGAATTGGAACGTGTGGACGCAGAGGAGTCCCCACGTCAACAGTTGCACTGTCAGTTTGCCGATCACCTTCCACAATAAACTTCAGAAAACGTGTTGGTTGATCGAGAGCACGTCGGTCGTCCAATTGACCACTTGGGCCGCGGCCATCGTCCTGCGACAAGGTGTTCTCAATAAACACTTCGTTCGGGGCGTCTGTAAAGTCGATAACGACGTCCGCACGCTGAGCCATGCTGAGTAGCAAGGTCTGTCGTTCCTGAGCATTCGGGTAGAGCCATGTATCTTTGCCGAGGCCGATAAAAGGCTGACCGTTGCTGAGACGAAGCTCCAGGAATCGAGCATTGCAGCCGTTCAGAATTCTGAAACGATACTTGCGACGCTGAACACGGAAGAAGGGTTGGGCCTTGCCGTTGACGACCCACACGTCTCCCAGGGTACCATCGTGATCGAGTGGATCAAAAAACAGGGTACCGTCCGGGTTGAAGCGGCGGTCCTGGAACGACAGAGGGATGTCGTACTGTTCTGCGGGAAGAACATTCCGATCGATCAGATCCTGCTCCAGTTCATCCGTCGTGATAAAAAATCCGGAAAGCCCATACCACACATTGGCGGCTGTAATGTCCATCGCGTGGTCGTGATACCACATCGTCGACGGGCTCTCAGAAAAATCGGGTTGCCCATTCAGCATGGGAACCGTGTTAGTGTAGAAGTAGTCCCGAGCACGTCCGGGCAGCACGTAAAAGTTGGGATAACCATCCGAATGCGAAGGGTTATGGCCACCGTGCAGATGAATGGAGGTTTCGATATTCAGGTCATTCCACGCGCGGACGACCACCGGCTGGCCGACTCGAGCTCTGAACGTCGGGCCAGGATAGATTCCATCGTATCCAAACAGAGGTGTTCGAACTCCCGGAATGATTTCCTGAACCGTGTTTCGCATCCGCATTTCGTACCACTTCGTGGGAAATGCTTCGTACCAATTCAGTTCCGGTTGTTCTGCAACACGTCGATCGAAGTACTCAGGCGCGATACCATGGAAAACAGCTCCCGGTTGAAACGGTGGGTTTCCAATGGCTAATGGCTGTTTAACCGGTGGCAGCGGCAGCGGCACACTGAAAGGGGTAAACCGCAGAGTTGTGGGTGGCCCGCCATCGGCTCCGCCGCCGTTCCCGCCTTTACCACTTCCTTTGCCACTGCTGGAAGAACTATCGTTTTTTCCTTTGGACAACGCTTGGGCCGCTAGGTTGGCGACATTTCCTGCGATCAGGCCGGCTGCCAACTGCGACATCGCCTTGCGGCGGGTCAGATTTTTCTTTTTCGTCATAGTGTTCTCTCTAATCAGGAGTGACTTGGCGCAGATGCTTTCGAGCGCATCCGCGAATGCGGTCACACTAAAATCCTGAATGCGCTAAAACAGCAGCGTGGACAAGGATTGAGGCTACTTTCCTCGATCCCCCCAGAACCTCCGCGGGCTTTGTGGTTTTGTTGACAGAAGGCAACACCATTGTGTTATTCGACGAGTCAGGTTTTGCAGGCTTGTTGCTTTCCAGTGATACACAGTTGTCTATAGCGAGTCCGATCTTCAGCCTTCAGATCTGCTTTCGGCGGTAAAGTTCAGGAGTGCACGAAAGCGCAGACGAGTTCACAGAGTTTGTAGCGCTTTCTTTGATCAGTCTGTTCTGAACGCCGCTGAAGATCGTTCAAATGAAGTTTGTTCGCCCACAGAGTTGCCTGCGACAGGATCAACAGATCAAGCGTCGAGGGCTGACATTGCTGGAGATGCTGCTGGCAGCGGCAATTCTTGCGATGTCGCTTGCCGTGCTTGCGCGTCAGAACGGCGTGGGGGTTCGAGCGGCGCTGCGATCTCAGCTGGAGACGGAATCCGCAGTGCTTTGTCAATCACAACTCAATCGACTACTGAGCGAGAAGACTCCCGCGGACTCGGTAGCTGAGAGGCCGCTGACAGAAGCCGGGTCAAAGTCTCATCGCTGGATGTGGTCCGCGCAGGTGGAGCCATCCTCAGTGCCCGAGCTGCGATTGGTAACCGTGACCGTATTTGCTGAGGGCATGCATCGGGAGATTTCCACGGTGAAATTGTCGCGACTTGTGCCGGCATTCCCCGAGGCCTCCCCGCAAAGAATCGCCGGGGGCAGAAGCCGATGAAGCGTCAGGTCATGAGATCTACGACTCTCGTGGAAACCCTTGCCGGTGTTGATCGGCAGAGTCGATTCCAGCATCGTCGCGCGTTTACTCTGATGGAGACACTGGCGGCATTGGCGATTCTGGGAATGGTTGTTTCGTCACTTAGTGCATCGCTGCATCTTTACTGGAAGTACAGAAGTGTCAGTCGCTCACAGATTACGATCGCTCAGCTTCAGCGAGGAATCATAGAAGATCTGACCAGCGATCTGAGAATGACGCTGCAGGATCCTGTTGCTGTTCGAGCCGCATCTATGGTCGCGGCGGCTCGTTCCGAATCTGCCATAGAAAAAGCAGGTAGTGAGCGATCTCTGAATGTCACTGAGCAGGTTCTGGAACTGCCAACAGATTTGCGTAACCAGCCTGTCCATTTCATCGGAACCAGCCAGGCGATGGCTCTTCTGCATGAGCAGAGGAATCCTCGATTTGATCAGGCTCGTTCCAATTATCAATCGGCGGGATTGAGCCACACTGTTTGGTGGGTTAACAGCGAAGGTTCGATTCGATTTCCACTTTTTCATTCCGGTCCACAGTTAATCACAGTGGCGGTTAATGCCTCGAAGGATCGAAGAGGACTGGTCCGAAAAGCCCGGAAAGACACTGGTGGATCAGCAAGCTCAACATCAGACGAAGACGAATGGTTAGTCGCTGCTGAGGTGGCAAGTTTGGGGCTGCGATATTTTGATGGCAAGAACTGGCGTACGGAGTGGAACAGTTTCCAACAACAGGCCTTACCTCTGGCAGTTGAAGTTTGTGTCACAATCGAGGGCGGACCCGAGCAAGAAACGCCGGTCGTTATCTGGCTTCCGCAAGCTTCGGACTGAAACCGTGCTGTTCGTGCTTTTGGCTGTTCCTCGGTTAGCTTTCATTTCTCGTGTAGTTTTCATTTTCGATCCTCAGTCCCGCAACTTATGCAAAGTGGCAGACCAAATTTACGAACAACAAAGCCGAACCTCGCTCGGGTCTCGGCCGGAGTTCGTCGACGGTCCGGCATGGTGCTGATCCTGGTCCTTGTCGTTGTGCTGATGCTCAGTTTCGCGGTTTACTCCTTCTCGGAACTGATGGTTGCCGAATACGCTGCGACAAAGACGGGACTGCGGCAGCTTCAGCGGCGAGAGCTGGCAACATCCGGAATCGAGCTGGCTGCGTTGGCTATCCGGCAGCGAGAGACGTTTGTCGCCCGCCCGTTTGAGATAAGACTTCCGGGAAACGAACAGGCCATGATCTCGGTCCTGCGATCAATACCATCGAAGAGTACGCAGCCGATTTTTGGGATGAGTGATGAGTCTTCAAAGCTCAATATCAACACGCTGCCCCTTGAAAAGTCTCGACGAACAGAGGCGCGGCAGCGGCTACTTGTTCTGCCCGGGATGACACTGCAAATAGCTGATGCCATTCTGGACTGGCGGGACCCGGATGAAGAAGTGTCTGAGTTTGGTGCGGAGACTTCGTACTACGCGGCTCAGTCTTCTTCGCGACTTCCGCGGCAGGCGCCATTCGAAGATTTGAACGAGATCCTGTATGTTCGGGGCGTCAATACTGACATGTTGTACGGTGAAGATCAGAACCATAATGGTTTACTCGATCCGGAAGAGAATGATGGAGACGGACGTGCGCCACGGGATAACCGAGACGGAGTTCTCCAGCAGGGCTGGGCTGATCTGATCACCGTGCAAGGTTGTGAGAGCACTCTTCGCTCTGATGGTCGACCGAAGATCAACTTGAATCAACCTGTGCTGGCTCGGCTGTATGACGAGCTGGAGCCGGAATTTGGTAGTGAAGCGGCGACCTACATCGTTGCGTGGCGGATGCGTGGAGCGACTTATCTGGATGCTCCACGGCCTGACGAAGGAAACGATCTGGAACGTCGGCGGCTGGAGCGACTGGAGTCTGCCATGAGTCGGCTGAATTCCCAGTTAGGTGACGCTGAACGCGAGTCAGAAAAGCTAAATGCAGATCAGACTCGGCGAGGCGGTCTGACGCTCACAGAATCATCAGCCAAGTTTAAGTCGCCCCTTGATTTGTTCGGAGGTCAGGTCCAGGTTGCAATCAATGGCGTGGACACACTGTTAGAGTCTCCCTGGTCCGCGGATCCTGCGACAGCGCGCAGGATGCTGCCCGTGTTCGAACAGAGCCTGACGACGACCGATGAGATGGTTTTTCAGGGGCGAATCAGCATTAACGAAGCGCCAGAATCGGTTCTGCGGTCGATTCCGGGAATGAGTGAATCTGCAGCACGGACGATCGCTCGAATCCAGCCGGAGATTCAGTCGCTGAATGGCTCTGACGAATTTCGATCTGTGGCGTGGCTTGTCGGCCGTGGAATACTATCGTTGCCCGAACTGCGTGAGATGGGACCTTTTATCACGACGGGTGGAGATATTCGCAGCGGTGTCTGTTTAGGTCAGATTCAGGGGGATGCCGCAGTTTCTTCGCTTCGATTCCGCGTTGATTGTTCTGGTTCTAGTCGACGGGTCCTGTGGCTTCAGGATTTGCCGGTGATGTCTTCTCGTGAGCTGGGAATTCCTGAGATGTGGATGATGACGAACCCGCAGTGATGATGCCAGAAGTCATCACTCGCCGGAGCGTTGTGTTGCCCGTGGGCAGCATCTGATCAGAATTGCGATGAGGGCTGATGAATTGGGTTGCGGCCGGCAAGTGAAGTCCGTCACATCGCAGAATGTCATGCACAATGATCGTATGAGACAACAAGGCAGCCTGACAATTCAGAACCATTCCGTTGGTTCGACCCCCGTTTCCATTCAGGAACTGGCGGTTCGATATCAAATGGAACTCGTGGACCTTGAGAACTTCGAGGTCGATCGTGAGTTGCTGGCGTTGTTTCCCAGCCAGGATCTGTTTCGGGAGTCGATTCTTCCCCTGAAGCAGACCGGCAACCGGGTCCAGGTTGCAATCGCGGATCCGCTGAATCTTCAGGCGGTAGATGAGCTGACATCCCGAACGGGAATCTATCTGGACAGTGTGCTGGCCTGCGGCGAGCAGATTCAGCGGCAGCTGAAAAAGTGTCTGGGCGTCGGTGGAGGCACCGTCCAGGAACTGGTAGCCATGTCAGTGGACGACGTTGAAGCGTTGCAGGCCGCGGCCGGTGACGAGATCGACAATGCGTCTCAGGCATCGTCTGTGGTGAAGCTGGTGAATGAGCTGATACTGGAAGCCGTTGAACAGCGAGCCAGTGACGTTCATATTGAACCCGATGAAGATGATCTGAGCGTCCGTTATCGGGTTGACGGAATGTTGCGGATACAGCCGATGCCGCCGGAGATCCAGCGATTCCGAGCAGCGATCGTCAGCCGCCTGAAGATTATGGCGAAGCTGAATATTGCCGAGAGACGTTTGCCTCAGGACGGACGAATTCGCTTGTCTGTGCGTGGCCGTGACATTGATGTCCGTGTTTCGATCATCCCGATGCTGCATGGTGAAGGCGTGGTGATGCGTCTTCTGGACAAGTCGCGATCAGTACTCAGTCTTGATGCGGTACAGTTCCCCAAACAGATTCGTGCGACATGGGAACAGTTGATTCGCCGACCTCACGGACTATTGCTGGTCACCGGACCGACTGGAAGTGGAAAGACGACGACGCTCTACAGTTCCTTGTGCGAGATTCGCAGGCCGGATCTGAAAATCATTACCGTTGAAGATCCGGTCGAATACAACCTGAAGCAGATCAGTCAGATTCAGGTCCAGAGCCAGATTGGTCTGACGTTTGCGGCCGGACTTCGCAGTATTCTGCGACATGACCCGGATGTTGTTCTGATCGGAGAAATTCGCGATGCAGAAACGGCCACCAGTGCGATCCAGGCATCGCTGACCGGACATCTTGTGTTAAGTACAATTCATACCAACGATGCCCCGAGCGCGTTTACGCGGTTGGTCGATATGGGCATCGAGCCGTACCTTGTTTCCAGTACCGTGGAAGGTATCCTGGCACAGCGGCTGGTGCGGCGATTGTGTGCAGCCTGTTGTGTCGAGCACGCTCCGAATGCGGATGAGCTCCCGCCGGATTTGTGCATGCAGACGGGACATTCTCTCCGTAGAGCCGTTGGATGTCGCGCCTGTAATCAAACGGGTTATTCGGGGCGGATCGCGATCTTCGAATTGCTGACCGCCAACAGTCGCATTCGCCGACTCTGTATTGATCAGGCACCGGCGAGTTTGATTCGAGACGCCGCGGTGGAGCAGGGCATGCAGACGCTCCGCCAGATGGGCTGGCAACGAGTTCTCGCTGGGGAAACATCGCTTGATGAGCTTGTCCGAGTCTGTCCGGTTGAGAACGACTAAAGTCGATGATCCGCCAGCAGCCTGTTGATTGAGTCACTCAGCGTCCAGCTACGGATTACTTTTCGCCGTCGGCTTTTTACTGAACCCTAGTCCGCGGAAATTTGGCGATTTGCTCCAGAATCCAGGCTTTGCTGAACCCTTTTCTGTGCTTTGTTCCTGAGCCGCTTTGCGAACCTGACTGTTTGCGTGTCCGGTTTGTCCGCCGGCATTCTGCACAGGCACATAGGGTTGCCCCGCCACCGTTTGGCGCGAGCCGGTCTGGTGTGATGCCTGGCGAATGCTGCTTGAGTGGCCAACGGATGGCACTTTGCTGCGACTGGCTGGATTTACTTCGATCGACTGCCCGGATGGGATTGAACCTGAAGGCATCGGTTGGAACTCCGATTCGGAAGGCATGTCGACTGGATGCTCCATCGTGCCTTGTTGGGCAGGCAACATAAACTGTGATTCCGCAGGAGCACCATAAGTTCCGGTGAGGTTGTCGCCAAAGCTGAATGCCTCCGCTGGCATATTGATCAGTCCGGCTTCACGTGCCTTCAGTAAGTCTGCGTGTCCATCGTGTTCCAGAACGGTGGGAGTCAGAAAGACCAGCAGCTCTTTTCGCTTGTGTCGGTTTAGGTCGTAACGGAAGAGCCGACCAATGAACGGTATATCGCCCAGCCATGGGACTTTGCGAACTACCACTGTCTGATCGTTAGTGATCATTCCGCCAAGCACAATGGTCTGTCCCGACTGTATGCTGACCGTCGTGTCTGCGGTTGTTATGTCCTTGATTGGCGCTTCGATCACGTTTCCGTTGGTGGCATCGGTGAAGATGGGAACGCCGGTTCCAGGAGCCAGATTGAAGGCACTTTTCTCTGCGTTAACGTCGAGCTGCACGCGACCGTCCGGGCTGATGCGGGGTGTGACCTTCAGGATGATACCTGCCTGATCCTGGCGAATCACCGGGTTTGCACTGCCGACCGGAGTGATGGCGACACCGTCAACCACTGGAACCTGCTGGCCAATCTGAATAAAGGCTTCGTGGTTTTCGACGGCTCTGACCTGCGGGCGGCTCAAAACATCAATATTGAAATGAGCATCCAGTGCTCGCAGAAGCAGATTGACGGATTCAGAGCCCGCCGAGAGCACAAGTCCGCCGAACCCCAGATCGCCGTTAACTCGTCCTACACCGAAGTTTGAAAGACCCTGCGGACCAATCCGATTTGGATTGGCTGCAATATTGTTGCCAAGCGGCTGGTTGTTGAAATTGAATCCTGGTGCCGCTGTCTGTGACAGAATATTTTGATTAGTTGTCTGAACTCCGTTCGGAGCTGTTGTTGTTTGCGAAATCGTCACGATTTTGTCAACGACGCTGCGATCAAACAGTACGGAGTCCTGAAAGCCCAGCTCAACGCCCAGTTCGTTCGTATTTCCCAGTTCAACCTCAACCAACAGAGCCTGCACCAGAACTTCGCGAGGTGCACGGTCGAGGTCTTCGATGATTCTCTGAAGCGTACCCATCTCCTCTGCGGAGCCTCGAACCAGCAAGCTGTTCGTTGTCTTCTCTGCCACTACTCGCTGGCTGGCGTCGCCGGAGCTCATGCTGACCATACTTCCGTCGGCCCCAGTTCCACCGGGGCTGGAGTTCTGGTTCAGAAAGTCAGTGATCGCCTTTGCGACATCCTCAGCCTGCGCATGTCGGAGTTGATAAACCAGAGCCTGGCCGTCACTGGCGGCGACTCCGGAACCCAGCAGCAAGTCCCGCATTCTGCGCAGATAACTGCCCGTGTCGGTAACGATCACTCGGCCGGAGTTCGTCAGAGCCTTGACCTGTCCCAGAGGACTTTGCAGCAGCTTGATTTCTTCAACAGCCTGCACAGGGTCGGTGTGTCGTAGCGGGATGGCGACGCTTGCCAATTCATTTCGACCCAATGAGTCGATCATGTGAATTGGAATGAAAGGAATCATGTTGTCGGGAATCTGCCCACTGGCGTCTGAAAGAGTCAGGCGATTTCCATCGCGGACCAGGATCTGTCCGCTGGCGAGCAAGTAGTCATTGAAGATGTCAATCGTTTCCGTTGCGGAGTAGAGATTCTCGTCATAGTACGTGAAGTCTCCAGCGGGCTCAGAAATGGCTTGCAACGTGAATCCGGCATCCTTCGCAAATGTCCGCAACACCGTGCCCCATGGAGCCCCATGAAAATTAAACGACCATTGACGCTCTGCAGGCAGACCTGGATTTCCATTGATGGCGTCCTGAGCTGGCGCGAGGTCGATCTGAGAGTTGTAATTGTTAAAACGAGGGTCGTTGATTCCCGGGAGTGCGGGCATAGTGTCAGGAAACGCCTGATTGTGTCCAGGTGATGCGTCTGCTGGCAGGGAGTCACTTAATTGCACTTGTGAAATCGGGCTGACCGGAGACGGCGGTCGGAGTTGCATAGCCGAAGGTTTATGGGGGCGATTTCCCGCGGTCGCTGGCATCCCGGCTGAAGAAACTCCGTATCGGCCAGCAAAACTATGTCCTCCAATACCTGATTGAGGCGCTGACTGTCCCGAGTGAGAACGGATCCGTCCATCCTGAGCTGTCGCGGGTACGACCATGAGTTGTGCCAGCAGAAGCAGCACAATCGCGGGTACTCGGGCAGTATTCAGGCACGGAGACAATTCAGATTCCCACTTCGTCGAGAGGGTTTTGGATCAGAGCATAAGAGGCCCCGGGGAAGTACCCCAGGTTCTCTGATCGATACCATCGGCGCTTTCGTCGGCCAAACTGGATGAGGTTCAGGATTTGGGCTCAAGTATTTTCGAAGTGGTTTCTGAATTCACTGGATCGGCCGTTTCTGCTGGTTCATATGCCGGCTGGTTACACGATCCATGATGTTTTTTGAGGTAGGGGTGGAGGCCGATCATCGCGTCTGTTTGTCCTGTCGTGGCGGTGCGTCAGTGCTGTTTCTCGTCATGCCTCCGTACGGGAAAGACAGTCACGATCGACTTCTCGGCAGCTCTTCCGAATAGAACGATTTGATGCAATTGCTCAACACTGGTTGCGGACTAATTCTGCCTCTGCAGAGCACGCGGGGGGACCTTCAGATTTTGGTTTACGGTGATTCACATTTGTTGCGATTTGGCACAGGCCAACTTCAGGACTCCGGACAACAGAAACTTTTAAAGGAGTGACCAGGAACTACTCTCTTCAGATCGACGAAACGCTGCAATGCCGGGTTCCCCCCGAGCAACAACTCTTCTCTTGCGGTGCAAGTGTATTGCATCGGCAGTAGTCCGTCTCAACGAGGAGTGATAGGTTCGATGTTGAATCTCCTGAAAGTAGACTTCCTTCAGCGAGTCCGACTCGCTGGACTGTCGAGAGTGCTGGCTGCTGCAACAGCACTGATCCTGGCTCAAACTGCCTCCGCGACCAATCCGGGAAATGCTGTTCGTGACGGCCTATTCCTTTTCGGCAATCCAACCGCACCGTTCAAGACTTACTCGACGGGACAGTCCTTTGGAGATTGGAAAGTCGAAGCCGGTAATATTGACGTCAGCGTTCGTGAGTTCACCTACCCGGAGAATGCTTCGAACTCTGTGGATCTGAATGGTACGGCGTCCGGCCTGATTAGTCAGATCATGAAAACGGTTCCCGGCAAGACCTATACTGTACGGTTCATGATGTCCGGCAATTGGGACGGGGGAAAGGGAAAGTTCGGACTGGAACTGAAGGCTGGCCCAATGACAAGGAGATTGAGCATTGACCGACCAGCAGGCTGGTCAAAGACCAACATGAAGTGGAAAGAAATGTCTTATCCTTTCGTTGCGACCAGCAACGCGACGAAGATTTCTTTTCGCTCTACAACACCGGGTAACGGAGGTGTGGTCATCGCGGCTGTTGAGGCAGAAACTCCGGTTGATCCGCCTAATGCTTTGGAGACGATTCCGGTCCCAACTCCTCCGGACCTGCAAAACTACATCGCCGACAAGAATGCAGCCATCGCTTTGGGTAAAGCACTTTTCTGGGACATGCAGACTGGAAGTGATGGAAAGACGGCCTGTGCTACATGTCACTGGCATGCAGGTGCGGATGTTCGCACGAAGAATACTCTTAATCCCGGGGCTCCTGGCAGCACCTTTGGTCATCAGACAGACGCAGGCCCGGCGTTGGCTGCTGATGCCTTGGCCAACTTCCCAGGTGTTAATCTGAAGCTCGAGCCGGGCGACTTTCCGTTTCATCGTCTTCAGACAATGGACTTACCGGAAAGCAACGACAATCCTGTCATCTTCGACTCAAAGAAGGTTGTCGGTTCGCAGGGCGTTGTGAGCAAGCAATTCCAGGGTATCGTCGAGGGCAATCCGGTTGACGATGGCATCACGACGGTTCATCCCGTCTTTAATCTTGATGGCACGAACGTTCGTCAGGTCACAGGGCGAAACGCTCCGACAACGATCAATGCGATCTTCTTTGACCGAAGCTTCTGGGATGGCCGGGCCAATCGCTACTTCAACGGAGTGAATCCATTTGGCGATCTGGATCCTGATGCACGAGTCCTTAAGTCGACTACGACGCAGAAGGCGACCACCAAAATCACTGGTTACAAATGGGTTCTTAAGCGAATTGGCTGGTGGTGCTATTGGGCCTACGAGCCTCAAACGACAACCACGAATGAGACCGTCGCATCCCTTGAGCCTGTCAGCATTCTCATCGACAACGGAGCACTGGCTTCACAGGCTGTTGGCCCGCCGAACAACAGTGTCGAAATGTCATGGGACGGTCGTACGTTCAAAGAACTTGGCCGAAAGATGTTTTCGTTGCGACCTTTGGCACAGCAGGCGGTTCATGAGAATGACAGCGTTCTGGGAAGTATGAAGGACGCCAGCGGTCGTGGTTTGAAGAGCGAGCAGAGCTATGCTGCTCTGGTCAAAGCTGCTTTCAAGCCGGAATGGTGGTCCGGCACAACCTTGACGTCCGATGGGTACACACACATGGAAGCCAACTTCTCCCTGTATTGGGGGCTGGCAATCATGATGTATGAATCAACACTGGTTTCAGATGACACTCCGTTTGACCGTTATCGCAAGGGTGACAGCGGAGCACTGACAGAAGACGCGAAGCGCGGACTGCAGATCTTCTTGAATGAAGGCAAGTGCATTAATTGCCATGGTGGTCCTGAGTTTGCGGGTGCAACAGTCAGCCAGCTCCGTGGGGTACTCAGCAATGATGGCCCGATTGAGCTTATGCCGATGGCTGTCGGTTCAGCATTCTACGACGGAGGTTTCTACAACATCGGAGTCAGGCAGACCGAGGAAGACATTGCGGTAGGTGCCTCACATCCTCAGTTTGGTCCGCTGTCGTATTCAAAACAGAAGCAAAATGGTCGTAACGTCGGTGGTATTGATGTTCCGGGTGGGGCACGTATTGCGGTGAATGGAGCATTCAAGACTCCAACTCTGCGAAATATTGAACTGACCGGACCGTACTTCCACAATGGTGGTACCAAGAATCTTCTGGAAGTCGTTGAGTTCTATGTGCGAGGCGCCGACTTCAAGAAGACGAACATCAAAGATCTGGATCCGGACGTCGGAGGAATTCCTGAACTTCAGGGAAACAAGCCTGATCAGTTAGCTCTGGTTGAGTTCATGAAACATCTCACCGATGAACGCGTAAAGTTCCGAAAGGCGCCGTTTGATCATCCGGAAATTGTTCTTCCAAATGGTCACTCAGGAGTTGAGAACGGGGTGGCATTGGACAACAACTTTGTCCTGCCAGCCGTTGGACGTGAGGGCGGAGAACCGTTCATGTCGTTCGAAGAGGCTCTGGAAACCGGTTATTGATCCGAGTTGTTCGAACGTCAGATTTGCCCGAAAGGTGCCCATCGCAAAGGTGGGCACCTTTTTTTATGGTGCCCGCCCCAAAGGTTGACGGTCAGACTATTCAAGCATTGCTGTTCTCCGAGCTACACGTCAGGACCGCGAGCTACAGTCGTTTCAGAATCGCCCGCAGCACCTCATCATCAGATGGCAGAGAACTGTTGAGTATCTGACGCAAGGGCACTGGCACTTCGTCCATTCGATAGGCGGTTGCTCGACGATGGATCCCATAAATCGCTGTATTGAAACGAACATCCGCGCGGACATTCCAGTTGGCGTTCGGCGGATCGAGCAGGATCACGGGAATACGACGGAGATTGCTCCGAGCGGCTTCTGAGAACCGATCGACTCGTTCTGCACCGACAAGGATCACGCAGTCTGTTTCCCCACGTTCCAGCATTGGGCCTGCAGAATATTCCACGGGGTTGAACCTAGGAAATCCGCGGTTGAGATTTACACTGAATGGATATCCCGTCTGCCAGCACAATACGCTGTCCGCTCCAGTAACGTCGCCCGGGACACGCATTCGACGTGCGACGAATCGAGTGAACATATTCAGATCGGTGACCAGTCGCAGCAAGGCTTCGACATTGGTATTTCCCGTGAGCGATTCTGTGAGAGTCACGCCAAAGAAGACGGCTCCGTAATGGCTGGCCTTCATCCGTTGAACCAGTTGTCGCAGAGAATCGACATCGACGCCACCGACAGTCGACTCATAGATATCGATCCCCTTGAGAAGGGCTCTGAGCGTCCAGAGAACCTCGAAGTCGGAGCCCTTTTGAATTCGTAGGAACGTGTCTGCTTTGGCAGAGGTTGCTGTGGCTTCAGAATCGACGACGACCACATGGCGATCTTTTCGACCGTTTGGTATCGAGAAGCCTGCTGCCTCTACAAATCTCTCCATGTGTCTGGGATGGCTGGTCAATGGATCGCAGGCCCAATAGATCACGAGATCAGAGCGATGCCGAACTTCTCCCAGCGTCGATGTAGATTCGCCGGCATTTTGAAACGCTACGATCGATGGGCCGTGGCCGATAGACGCCGTAGTGTCGATCGTTGCACCGATACGGTCCGCCAATTCGCAAACCGCTCGCTGGCCGTCCGTACTGCTCCGAGACAATCCGAAGAACAACGGAGCCCGCGCTTTGCGAATCATCCGGGCCGCTTCATCCAGAGCCTCTTCAAGATCAACATCGCGGCCATTGATGTCCGCGGGCGACGAGGGCAGGGCGGTACGAAGTGACTCAAACCACGGATTTGCCACAGAACAATCCGGTTGAAACTCCACAATGCGATCCTGTGCCACGCTGATAGAGAGATCATCGCAGACGCAGCCGCATCGATTGCAGGCAATGTCAGAATAAACCTGAACAGCAAAATCGTCCTCTGATGCAGAGCCGGAGTCTTTCGTCTGTGGGACATCATTTAGCATTTGGATCTTTCGTTTGGATACCGGTTCGTACCTCCAGCTGTAAACCTCAGCAAGAAGCCAGACGCTGCCCGGATGGTCCACGGTGTTTGGTTGCTTCATCGACAAACATGGCGCAACGGTCAGGATGTTTGATCCCCGGAGATGTCTCCACACCGCTGGCCGTATCAACTCCCCATGGATTGGCCTGCTCCACAATGCCAGCAACGTTCTCTGGTGTCAGACCGCCAGCCAGAATCAGGCGAGGTCGTGTCTGTTGCAGGTAACGAGCCGGGATTCTCAGGTCGACCGTCATTCCGGTGCCTCCAAATGCTTCGGCCACAAAGGCATCCAGCAGGCAGGCGGCTAGTGGCACACGCTTTTGCAAATCATCGATAGTACGCATGTACTCATCAAGCCGTTCCAGGGAAACTCGCAGAGCACGGATAATCAGTAGGTTTGGTCGCGCATCATGCAGTCGACAGATCAAATCCTGCGTTTCATCACCGTGAAACTGAACGGCCGTCAGGCCAACTTCGTCGGAGGTTCTCGCAATGTCGGTAACTTCCGAATTGACGAAGACACCGACGATATCCGGGGGGCTGGTCTTTGTGCCATGGGTGCGGAAGACATTGGCGATCTCCGCCGCTGCGGAGACCGATATAAATCGCTTTGACTCGCTGAAGAAATTCAGACCGACAGCGCTCGCCCCCGCGTCTCTGACAGCACGAGCACTTTCAGTGGTTGTTACACCGCAGATCTTTGTCCACATGTTGATTTGCTATCTGTTTCGGAGGCGAGTTCAGTCCTCGATCTCCGGAATGGGGCTGTTCGGAAGAATGTCTTTACCCTCCCAATTTGCCTGGCCGGTCGCCGAATCGTACAGCAGAATGCGATCACGACTTCCAGGAACGGGCTTTCGGTTAACTTTCGGGATCCACTGACGGTGTTCCGCAATAATTTGAGCGTGTTCCGGGCGAGACGCCAGATTTGTCCACTCGTTCGGATCCTCAACCATATTGTACAGCTCCTCAGATCCGTCGGCGTAACGGATATATCGCCAGTCGCGAGAGCGTATGCCATGATTGTCATGGTTGTGAGTCGTAATAGCCGGCCAATCTCTTGCGATGGAGGAGTCCTTGAGTTGCGGCAGCAAGCTGTGCCCTTCAAGCCCTTCTGGTTGTTCCAGATGACAGAGTTCCGAAAGTGTTGGATAGATATCCAGCAATTCTGCCGGCTCTGCACAGCGAGAATCAGGAGTTACACCGGGACCAGCAAAGATAAGTGGCACACGAGTCCCGCGATCCCAGAGCGAATTCTTCCCTGTGATACCCTTTTCTCCCAGATGCCAACCATGATCTGACCACAGGACAATGATCGTATTGTCGGCATACGGGCTGGCCTCCAGGGTGTCCATGATTCTTCCTATCTGTGCGTCAACGAACGCTGTGCTGGCAAGATAGGAACGAACTAGATTGGTCCATTGTTCCGATTGCTTCAGGAACTTGAGGCGAGGTTCCGGCAATTCCCAGTGAAGGTACCAGCTGAACCGCGGCGTGTCGGCTCGGTCGTCATCCAGGACGGCCGGCAACTGGAGGGACTCTGCGGGGAACATGTCGTACCAGTTCCGAGTCACATAGCAGGGGACATGTGGCAGAAAGAATCCAACACTCATGAAGAATGGGCGATCATGAGTTGTGCGGAGTTGATCAACAGCCCATGAAGCGAGCTTGTAATCGCCCTTGTCTTCATCGTTGTGCGGAAACGTACCCCAGTCGACAAGTGGGTGACCGCTTGGCGTCACGACCAGAGGAGACTTTGGTCTCGCTCCCACATCTGCGGGAGGACCCACACCATCAAACTCATTGTCTGCAGGACGACGGCCGTAACCGCCATGATAAATCTTTCCCGCCATCAGATTCTTATAGCCACTTTGGCGAAGATGCTGAGGGAGTGTCAAAACCTCTTCAAGGCCCTCTGCATCGCGAAGTGCAGGAGATAGCCCGTAAACACCAATTGAAGACGGGCGGCGACCGGTAAGAAGGCTGACACGTGACGGATTGCAGAGAGGTGACTGGCAATGAGCATTCAGGAAGACAGTGCCCCGTTTCGCCAGCCGATCGATGTTGGGAGTTCTCGACTGAGGATGGCCCCCAAGACATCCAATCCAATCGTTCTGATCATCGATCGCGATCATCAGGACATTGGGCCGCTCGCGATCAACCGGTTCGGCTGCGAAGATCGGCGAAAGCATAACGGTCATTAAAGACGCGATCAGAGAAGTCCGGGAAACGCAGTGGTCCATAAGAAAGCAGTTCAAGAGGTTGACTCCAACAAGCGGAAACGCGGCCGGGAGATCGTGATTCTGGCAATACCACACAAAAATTGAAAACGGCCTCAATCCGGAGATTCGATCGTACGATAAACAGGTGTCCTTCAACCGAACCGGCTGAAACGACCATAACCTCAGCAGAAAACTGGTGACTGGACATAGCTGATTCGCAAGTAGAACGGTGAAAAGCCCAGGAAATTGCGAAGCAGCGGCAGAGTGGCTGGACATCTGGTCCAACAGCTGCCAAAATATGTGCCCCCCCGAAATGACCTCACATTCGGGGCGTATAGCTCAGTTGGTTAGAGCGCAGCTCTGATAAAGCTGAGGTCCGTGGTTCGAATCCACGTACGCCCACTGTGGCGACAGCGCCGGTGAATTTGAGGGGACGTAGCTCAATTGGGAGAGCGCTGCCCTTGCAAGGCAGAGGTTGTCGGTTCGATCCCGATCGTCTCCAGTGGTCTTCGGGCCAAGAAAGTGGTTCTGAAAGTTTTAAACTTTTTTGAACCGAAGTGTTGACGAGAACTAAAACGCTCGATACACTTCCCCCTCCGCGGAAATGAGCCAAACGGCCCAGTGACGCGAAATGATCTTTGACAATTTAATGAAGTCTAAGTGGCATCTGTAAACGTTTTCACGAGAAGAGCAGTTGGTCGAAAGGCTGGCTGATGTTTATCGTAATGTGTTGGCGGATCGTCAGTCGGAAGATTTTCTGGCTGTTGATCAATGTGGCCAAATACATAAGGGCGTGTGGGGGATGTCTTGGCGCCAGAAGGCGATGAAGGGCGTGGAAGGCTGCGATAAGCCCGGGGAAGTTGTCAAACGAGCGTTGATCCCGGGATCCCTGAATGACCGTATGCTGAATACATAGGCATACGGAGCGAACGTGGGGAACTGAAACATCTCAGTACCCATAGGAAGAGAAAGCAATAGCGACTTCCCTAGTAGCGGCGAGCGAAAAGGAACATAGCCCAAACCGTCGGCTTGTCCGGCGGGGTTGTGGGGCTCACATGTGGAGTTACAAATCTGACGGTTAGAGGAATCTGCTGGAATGCGGAACCATAGAAGGTGAAAGTCCTGTAGTCAAAAACTGATCAGACTCCGTGAGATACCCCGAGTAGGGCCGGTCACGTGAAACCCGGCTTGAATCCAGGAGGCCCATCTCCTAAGGCTAAGTACTCTCTGGCGACCGATAGTGAAAAGTAGCGCGAGCGAACGATGAAAAGCACCCCGGAAGGGGAGTTAAAAGGACCTGAAACCACACGCTTACAAGCTGTCGTAGCACATTGTTGTGTAACGGCGTGCCTTTTGCATAATGATCCGGCGAGTTACCGTCGACGGCCTGGTTAAAGCCTTCAGGGCTGAAGCCTCAGGGAAACCGAGTCTGAATAGGGCGTTTTGTCGGCGGCGGTAGACGCGAAACCCGGTGATCTACCCATGGGCAGGTTGAAGCGCGGGTAAGACTGCGTGGAGGACCGAACTCACAAATATTGAAAAATTTGGGGATGACCTGTGGGGAGGAGTAAAAGTCTAATCAAACCGGGAGATAGCTCGTTCTCTCCGAAATAACTTTAGGGTTAGCCTCGAGCAACTACAAAATGGGGGTAGAGCTACTGACTTGGTTTGGGGCCCTTCCCAGGGTACCCTGCCTATCCAAACTCCGAATACCATTTTGACTATCTCGGGAGTTAGTCCACGTGGGAGAAGCTGCGTGGTCGAGAGGGAAACAACCCAGATCGCCTGCTAAGGTCCCAAAGATTTGCTGAGTCACAAAGGATGTCTGAATACTGTGACAGCCGGGATGTTGGCTTAGAAGCAGCCACCATTTAAAAAGT